>Ga0307427_1000711_pt1 | contig 19484 bp, 19 predicted proteins | sample SalMarWE160190MG_FD_202162 | JGI IMG/M metagenome (GOLD analysis project Ga0307427, IMG submission 202162) | Salt marsh sediment microbial communities from the Plum Island Ecosystem LTER, Massachusetts, United States - WE1603-190 | ecosystem: Environmental > Aquatic > Marine > Intertidal zone >... | reverse complement strand
TTACGCGATACGTACCTTTTTCTACCATATACACTCACCTCTTAGCTACGCTAAACATAAATTATATCCTCTAAGCGAATAGAAAAAAGGGCAAAAGACAGTAAATCTAGCAACGCCCCTTTGCGTGTCTTAACCCTCTCGAGATGATTTGTCTCCCCAGTTGAGCTTTTCCTCTAACACCTTGAAAAAAGAAGGACCGTTGTTCATGCGCACAAGCCGAGTGGGCAACTTAGCTCGCTCCACCGTCATTTCTCCACCTGAGTGAAGATCAAGGAAGAAATCACCATCTACAAACACACTCACTTCCGAATGTGCCCTAATGAGCAAGGCCTCCGTTGGGGGAAAGACAACCGATCGCAATCCCAGCCTATGTGTAGCGATCGGTGTCGCCATAAGGCACGCCATCGGCGGAACAATCACCGCTCCGCCACCGGACAAGCTGTATGCCGTAGAGCCAGTGGCAGTTGATATTACCAGGCCATCACCAGGATATGTAGCTACTACGCCGTCGCTCGAAAACAGTTTAATCTCGCAAAAATGAATTCTAGCCGGAGCAGTGACGGCAACATCATTTAGCGCGGTCCCTTTCTTGCTGCCGATGGTGATAGCAAGCCTCATCCTTTCCTCAATCACGAATTCATCACGCAAGATCCCTTCCAGGGCAACCGTCAATAATGGCGCTCTTGCTTGTGTAAGAAACCCAAGGCTTCCCAGGTTTGCTCCCAGGATAGGTATGGCAGAATCCGCGAACAGAGACGCGGCACGCAGCACAGTCCCATCCCCACCTAGAGCAACAGCTATTGCCCCCTCTTCATCCAAGCGACGTGGCCTCTCTTTGTCTAGGGCAACTGTATTGATCCCTTTTAGGCTGCACCATGCCTTAAGTACGGCAAGGGTACGTAGAGAGTCCGGTTTTTCAGTGTTGGCAACAATGTAAATCGTATGAATTTCCATCCCTCTTATCCCACCTAAAAATCTACTGCCGGATTAAAGTCATCAACGCTTTACGTACTTCCAACGGCAGAGTATCCGTTCCAATATATCAATTCCCACATACAGTACAAGCCCAAGGAATGCCATTGCAATTATCCCAGCAAACGCCCGGTCACGCCCGAACAGCATATATCGCTTAATAAAACTCCCTAATCCCATCCCTTGGGCAGTGTTTGTCTCAGCGATATACAGAAAAGCTATCCCTACTCCTATGCCCACACGTACACTGGTCAGAATGCCGGGGAGCGTAGCAGGAAAGATCACATGTCGATACACCTGCCAGCGGTTTGCACCAGCAGATAGAACACTTACCAAGTGCTCTTCGCTTATATTCTTGGCTGCTCCACGGGCAGAGACAAGAACTTGAAAAAAAAGCACCATAGCAACAATCGCAACTTTAGTAGCGCTCCCCGTACCAAAAATGAGAAACAAGAACAGTATCAGTGCCACCTGGGGAATTGGATACATAATATAGATCATTGGTGAAACGAACGTATCAACTGAACGCTCGTGACCAATAACAAGACCTAAAGGAACTGCGGCAACAAGAGCGATGAGCATCGCCATTACAAGTCGCCAGGCACTCGCAAGGAAATGCCGCTGCAACTCTGCCCCATTCTTAACTACCTGTGATAGAGCCTCGTAAGGACCAGGGAGAACAGGACCAGAGTTAATTGTGTTTATCGTAATACTTGCCACTTCCCACAAAAGCAACAAGAAGATAACGCTACAAATGTAAATCAGGACCTGCTTCATCTCTCTAGCTCCTCTCTCAATCTGCAAACTGTCCTATCAAATGCCTCGCTTTGACGATAATCAAGGGATCCTACTTCTCGGTTGGCTACTCTTGCTTTGATGCGCGCCGGTTTCTCGGTAAGAACGATGATTTCTTGCCCGAGGAACGCCGCTTCTTCAATGTCATGAGTAACAAGGATTAGCGTAAAACCGCGGTCCTTCCATAAGGTGAGGAACAAATCTTGGATCTTCTCACGGGTAAGGGTATCAAGTGACGCAAGTGGCTCATCCATTAACAAAACCGATGGTGAGATGGAAAGAGCGCGAGCGATACCTACACGGCGTTTCATTCCTTCAGATAGTTCAGCGGGAAAACGGGATTTCACGTTTCTCAAACCGAGTTCCTCAAGAATATCCTGAGCATTGTGAGCCGGGTAATCCCCAGACAGAATAAGGCTCAAGTTGGCATTCTGCCAGACTGTTTTCCACGGTAGAAGTCCTGCGTTCTGTAAGATCAGGGCTACATTCCGCCGTGGACCGGCTACCTGCTCCTTGCCTATTCTTACGCTCCCTTCACTGGGAGTAAGCAACCCAGAAAGCGCAAATAACAGTGTGGTTTTCCCACACCCTGATGGGCCAATAAACCCCAAGCTTTCGCTTTGCCCCAAACGAAAACTAACCCCTTCTACTGCCCGTAGTTTCCGGTCAGAGGAACCGTAATCAATGGTGAGATTATCAACTTCTATCATTGCAAGAAGTGATCGGTTGTTACTTCTTCGTAGGAAGGACATTGCCATTTGTCATGTTTACCAGCTACCCACAAACGTGCGTTTTCGTACTCCTTTTCGGAAAGCATCTGTGGTTGTGGAAAATGAGGAATCTCGAAGTTGTCCATAATCCCAACTGGAACATCCTCTTTCTTCCAACCAGGGAAAAATAGAGTAAGCGCCTCGCTAGTCCCCATACTGATCACTTCCTCTCGGCCTGACTCGTTAAGCATTCTCACTGCTTCACGATATGCCGCGTAAAAACGTTCTACAAGCTCTGTCTTCTGCTCAATGACAGCACGTCGGAAAACGATAACACTGGGTAGAAGATCAACACCATCAAAATCGGACAGATGCACAAGAGGACTGTTCACATTAGCCGGCAAGTAGTTATTAAGGTAAGTAATGTATGGTTCAGGCAGAACAGCCGCATAGACACAGCCCATGGAAAGAAACGCTGCCAGCTGGAGCATGTCATTCCAATAAGAGTAGTACTTATCTGAATCAACTGGGTAGCCAAGGCTATCAAGAAGCGTGTCTATGTGATACTCAATATCGCTTGCCTCAAGAATAGCGATTGACTTGAGATCGCTTCCTCTTTGTGTGCGTGCAAGGAGAGTACCTACTGAATCTATGCCAAAATAGCTTTGGGAGAGAAGGGCGAGGCTTCCCGTCCCTTCACTTTGGTAGGCAGTGCTAGTAATCACGATATCGGTTCCAATAGATGCCAGCATGATAGCAAGCGTTACACCACAAACCATTCCATCAATGTCTCCGGCGTACATGGCCAAGTTGCGCGCTTCATTGTCACTCAGCCCAATGAGATCAACCCCTAAACCATAGGTTTCGAACAACTCCCACTCTTGAGCAAGGGCAACCGGAAGAGACCCCATCACCGGAGGAAGGCTAATACGAAGTCGAGGAAGATCGGCACTCACGGCACATGAACAAAACGCGGCAAGAATAACAAGAGTTACTGCAAACCTAATTTGGTAACGAATAGACAACATATATCTCCTTCCTCAATCAACGCTGGCACCAATCGATTCTATACCCTAGCACCATATTATAACAACAAATGTCTTGCCTTCATCACCCAGTTGTGCTATACTGGCAATTTATAAAAGGAGGTGTTCGATGCTGTTATCAACCTGCCTGCTTCTTGGTTTCTTCTGGACCTTCTGGATGTTCGCATTTGCTGGTTGTTGGTGCAATTGGTGCGGTTAGAGTCCAAAAGAAAAAGATACATTGCCTGAGAGCTGACCATAAAGGATTTGTATTGATGAGCCTAGGCTTCTCGAAGCGAGGAGGAGTTATTAGCCTCCTTATTCTTGTTGTTATTGCTTTTGCTGCTATGATGAGCTGTGGACAAGGTGACATACAAACCGGACTTGATCCCGACCTTTCCACACAGCTATCTGTTCAAGTAAATGGACAAAGGCTAGACCTTTTCTTGGTTTACTTGAACAAACGTGCTTTCAATAGCGAGATTTCAGAGGACTTGAGTCACGCGCTTTTCTTGTATAAAGAAGCTAATGCGCTGTACGTTAATCCGACACTCAAACAAACCGTAGATTCTTTTGACTTCTTTCCAAGTCACCTTAAAATTGAGCAAGAAGGAAGCCCACCCTTTTTCCCCACATCTGAAGACTGGGTGGAAATCACCGAAGGGTTCCTTGCGGGCAAGTTTGAGCCCCATCCAAGCGGGCCTGAACAGGGATCTTGCAGTATAGGGGTATTGGTTATGGGGGACCACATCGACCCTACACACCCCTTTTGGGTTGTGTATGATAGTACAAGAGTACGCTTCGACATCATCGAGAAACCGCGGTCAGACGTCATGACACAGAAACCGCCCACGATGAAACCGACCACCATCCCTATGAATGAGGTCGAACTTGCTCTACAAATACAGATTGCCATATTAAAGGATGAACTAACGGAACAGGGCAGTTTTTCCGCAGAGAGAATCGCTAGCCTGGTTGATCTGTCTCCATCTCTAGTAAGAACAATTGTCATCAAACACGACGGTGAAATACTACACCTTCTTCTTATACTGCTGGAAGAACAGATAAATGAGAGTGCACTGGAGGCTGATCTCTTGTCAGCCGTTCAACCCTTCATCGGGACAGGGAGAATAATGGCGTGGGCCATTTCACCAACCGGAGCACACTTTACTCCTTACTACTTCTGGGTAGAGCAGTCAACGATCCCTTACTACTTTGTTATGAGTTCCTCTTTTTCCGAGATGACTACAGGGTTTTGTAAAATAAGCTATATAGAAGCGGGCGAAGTAACAGCCGGTGTGATTATTCTCCCACACAAGCTCGATTCACTCGCCCAGTTTACCTTAAACTACGGAAGCACAAAGACCATCTTCAACTCTCTAGAGTGATCTGCCTATCTCTAACAACTACGCAAGATGAACCAATGGATATTCCCATTGTACTTGCCTCAGGCTCACCGCGACGAATCGAACTCCTCAAGAAGATTACCTCGAGGTTTGTTCCTATTGCAAGCAAGATCGACGAAAAAGTCGATGGAACGCCAGAAGAACAGGCAATCACTGTCGCACACAATAAAGTGCGGCAAATAGCACAAGAACACGAAGGAATCATAGTTGGTGCGGATACAATAGTTGTTGTGGATGACGAAATCCTTGGAAAACCAAACTCGCGTGAACAAGCACGCAGGATGTTAACAAAGCTAAGCGCCAGGGAACACACGGTCATCACAGGACTGTACATCTTATCAACCAAGACCAAACAGCACAGGCAAGCCTGTGAAAAAACGAGGGTTCATCTCTGTGCTCTTGCTGAGGACCAAATCGAGGCGTATCTTGACACCGGCGAATATGTAGACAAAGCCGGTGCATACGCGATTCAGGGACAAGGAGCACTATTCATCGACCGAATCTGTGGTGATTTCTTCAATGTCATGGGACTTCCTGTTTGCAAGCTCTACTTGCTACTAAGAGAAATGGGAGTCAGTTGGGTTTGTTGAGTTCATGGAGTTCATTGGGTCGTTGGGTGAAGCAGTTAAGGGGAGGAGCTGATAGCTGATAGCTGACCGCTGAGAGCTGATAGCTGTGATGAGTGAAAAGACAGTCGAGAGTCAGGAGTCGGGAGTCGAAGAAGAAAAGGAGCAACTACACAACCAACCCGATCTGCAGGAATAACGTCGGGCGCAAGACCCGACGCTACGAAACCAATGCGATTGGGGATCCATGTTGTGTTCGCATAGGGTCTTGCTTGTGTAGCGTCGTAGCTTGTCTACGACGTTGCGTCTAACGTCGGACACAGGTTCCGACGCTACGAACGGTCTACGCATTGCTGCGACGTTCTCTTTAACGTCGGGGATAAACCCCGACGCTACAGAACCAATGCGATTGGGGATCCATGTTGTGTTCGCATAGGGTCTTGCTTGTGTAGCGTCGTAGCTTGTCTACGACGTTGCGTCTAACGTCGGACACAGGTTCCGACGCTACGAACGGTCTACGTATTGCTGCGACGTTCTCTTTAACGTCGGGGATAAACCCCGACGCTACAGACGATCTGACGACTGATAACCAGGTCCATCTCACCCTCACCCCTGATCAGATCAGGGGCAGGCTCTAGCCTTTTCCTGCTTGCGCAACGTTGTCAATCACTCCCAGAGTTGCTATAATGCCGCACTAGCTATAGCTTTCCTTTCAGGGGGAAATAAGAGTCTTTGACAAGAGATGCTAAGCGACACTACAACATGAAGAAACTATTACCATTTGTACTTGTTATCGCGTTAGCGATTGTATTTTCTATCAACCGTTTTTTCTTCCCTTCACCACCAGTTGAATTTCAGGACCGCCGTGAGATGATGGATACGTTGGTCACAATCACCGTATATGCTCCAGATGAAGAAACTGCTGAGACGGCCATTGATGCTGCCTTCAACCGCATGTCAGAGATCGAACAAATCGCTTCAATCTACGATAGCAATTCGGAGGCATTCCGTCTCAACCTTCAAGGTCAATTGGACAATCCTTCTCCTGAGCTGTGGGAGATCATCACAACGGCTAAGGAATACTATGAGCTGACCAAGGGCACATTTGACATTACCGTGGAGCCCCTGCTCGAGCTGTGGCGGTACAAGCCGGATAGTCAAGAACAATTCTGGGAGCTTGATCCATCAGAACAGCAAGAGATTATTGCAAACACGCTACCTCTTATTGGAGCAGACAAGATTAGGCTCTCTACCATGCCACATTATTCGGTCTCCCTAGAACCTGGGATGAAAATCACACTGGGTGGGCTAGCCAAAGGATACATTGTCGATCAAGGATTAGCTGTGCTACAAGATGCGGGAATACAACATGCTCTAATCAATGCGGGGGGCGACATCTGTGCATTCGGAGGGAAACCTACAGGAAAGTGGGAAATAGTATTACGTGATCCAAACGATTCTGACAACTACCTTACACGCTTCCTGCTCAGTGATGGTGCCCTGGCAACATCAGGTAACTACGAACGGTACTTCGACAAAGAAGCAGAGGTAGGACACATCATGGATCCAAGAACTGGCTACTCTTCTCAAGGTTCTTCCAGTGCCACCGTGATCTCCCCAACCTGCCTACAGGCTGACTGTCTAGCTACTGCTATATTTGTCCTCGGTCCAACTGAAGGAATCGGGCTTGTAGATTCCTTGCCTCACGTAGAAGCTCTAATTGTGGATTACGAGGAACCCAGCCGGATCTACAAGTCAGAAGGATTAAGCAAGTACGAAGAAAAAGAGAAGGATAATCTATGAACACGCATGTTCTTGAAGTACTAGGATTGAGGCACCGAGCAGGAGTGCATCCGCCAGCGTATAAGTTGACCAGATCAAAAGCGATAGAACACATGCCTCTGCCCAGTAAGGTTATCCTTCCTTTGCAACAGCATATTGGCGCTTGTGCCAATGCAGCAGTAAAGCGAGGCGACAAGGTCAAGGTAGGACAAGTGATCGCTGAATCCGATGGTTTTGTCTCGGCACCGATACATGCCACTATCTCGGGAACAGTAAAGCAAATCAGCACCATCACAAGCCCAATGACAGGACAACCTGTCCCTGCAATAATCATTGAATCAGATGGAAAAGATGAATGGACTGAGCTTGCCCCTGCCGATCCCGAAAATCTATCAAATGAGCAAATCCTGACAAGAATCCAGAATGCAGGGATTGTGGGCATGGGTGGAGCGACATTTCCAACTCATGTAAAACTTAAGCCACCGCCACAGAAAAACATTCATACATTGATTATCAATGGAGCGGAATGCGAACCTTATATCACTGCCGATGATCGCCTGATGCTTGAAGAAGCTGACAGAATCATCGCTGGCGTCAAGATTGTAATGCAAGTTCTCTCCGTAATAAGAGCCCATATCGCAATTGAGGATAACAAACCACAGGCAATCGAGCGAATAGGCAGAGCTCTGGCTCAATTGTCCCCACCGGAGAGAATAACTGTTGTCGCGGTTCCGGCAAGATATCCCATGGGAGCAGAGAAGACGCTCGTCAAGTCAATTCTCCATGCTGAGGTTCCAGAGGGAGGGCTTCCCATGGATGTAGGAGCTCTTGTCCAAAACGTAGCAACCCTGGCTGCAATCTATGACGCGGTAACGCTTGGAAAGCCGCTTGTTGAACGTGTGGTCACGGTTGCGGGCATGGTAAGCGAACCGAAGAACCTTATCGCTCGCTTTGGAACAGCTGCGTCATCCTTGATTGAGCTCTGTGGAGAACCAGACACATCTATAGACCAAATGATTTTCGGTGGCCCAATGATGGGGATTGCACAACCATCTTATGACTCTCCAATAATCAAGGGAACAAACTGCGTGCTCCTAAAGAGAAGCGATTTCCGCGACGAACATTCATGTATCCGTTGCGGTCGGTGCATCGATAGCTGCCCCATGGGACTGATGCCCTTGATGTTCGTTAACTGCGTCAAGAAAGGAGAATACGAAACATTGCCCAACTATCACATTGCGAACTGCGTTGAATGCGGAGCATGCGCATACAACTGCCCGGCAAACATCCCACTTGTCTCCTACATCAAGACAGGGAAGACTGAATTGCAAAAGCGGGGGGTAAAGTGATGCATGACGTGAGCAAACTTGTGCTGTCTCCTGCCCCTCACTTGCGAGGAAATGCATCGATCAGCAGAGACATGTACATTGTGACATTGGCACTCTTGCTCCCCTGCGCGGGGGCAGTATATTTCTTTGGGCTGTATGTCCTACTCATGCTCGCTACTGGAGTGCTATGCGCCGTACTAACTGAATACGTCGCCAAATTGATGCGCCGCCAACCATTCCTCATGGACGGAAGCGCCATCGTTACCGGAATTCTATTGGTTCTGGTAATGCCCCCCCGCACACCATTATGGATCATTGCGGTAGGATCGGTGTTCTGCATTGCCATCGCCAAGGAAGCATTTGGTGGATTGGGCCATAACATATTCAATCCGGCGCTAGCTGGAAGAGCATTTGTTACCCTCTCATTTGCAAGTGCGTTGACCCGATGGATCGCACCAGTAAGCTCATTTATGGCAGATGGGGTTACTACAGCGACACCACTTGGTGAAGGATTTGTCACTACCCTCAGCAAAGGTGCCCTATACAAAGCTCCATTCTTGGGAAACGTCGCTGGTAGTGTGGGGGAAACTTCTGCTCTGCTGATCCTAATTGGTGGAGGAATCCTACTCGCATTTGGTCTGATCAAATGGCACGTACCAGTATTCTACATTGGCACAGTTTTCCTCTTAAGCTGGATCATGGGACAAGATCCACTATTCCATATTCTAGCAGGAGGATTGATGCTTGGGGCATTCTTCATGGCAACAGATTATGTAACAAGCCCCCTCACCACCAGAGGAAAGATCATCTTTGCAATCGGAGCAGGAATACTAGTTGTAGTGATCAGAGTGCTGGGAACCATGGCGGAGGGGGTCTGTTACTCGATCCTGCTGATGAATGCAGTCACCCCCCTCATTGACCGCTACGTACGCCCAAGGCCGTATGGGTACATACCAATAACGAGAAAGGAGGCATAGGTGGAGGTAAGAAAGAACGGATTCTACCCAGTCATCTTTCTGACACTCATTGTCTTCATCTCTATTGCTGCGCTTACCGTAACAAACGCAGTCACCAAGGATAAGATTGAACTCGCAAAGAAAGATGAAATCGCCGAGATGCTTAGCACCTTATTCCCAGAGATGGAAGGCTTCACCTACGATGAAAAGGGTGACCTGTACACTCCTTTGGCTAAGCAACAACCACTTGGCCACGCATTTATGGCCGAGATAAGTGGCTATAGTGGCGCAATATCAATCCTGGTTGGTCTGGAACCAGATACAACACTGCGAGGGATAAGAATCATCTCCCAGCAAGAAACCCCCGGGCTAGGAGCAAGGATTGCTGAGTCCTTCTTCCTTCAGCAGTTCCCGGGGCTAGCCATGGACGACATCGAGCTCACAAGAAAAGGAGGAAAGGTAGACGCAATTACCGGCGCTACTATCAGTTCCTCTGCCGTGGTAGAAGGAGTAAGAAAGGCCTTACTCGAAAAGCTAGACCAGTTAAGGAGGGAAACCTAAATGCACTCCTTCACAAAGAACTTTCTAAAAGGAATCATCCGCTCTAATCCAACGTTCATTCTCCTTTTGGGTCTGTGTCCAACGTTGGCAGTAAGTACATCGTTGGATAACGCCGTGGGAATGGCTGCTGCGTTCATCTTTGTGTTGCTCGCTTCAAACATTATAATCTCCCTGATCAGAAACTACGTGCCTGTTCGTGTGAGAATACCAGTGTTTATCGTCATTATTGCAACATTAGTAACTATCGTTGATCTCATACTGCAAGGGTTCATACCAGCTCTAAGCAAATCTCTGGGCATGTACATCCCATTGATCGTAGTTAACTGCATTATCCTTGGCAGGGCAGAGGCATTCGCTAGCAGGAACAACACAACTAACTCAATTGCAGACGCACTGGGAATGGGAGTGGGTTTTGCTTGGGCAATAGTCCTTATCTCGCTCATCAGACAGCTACTTGGAACCGGGGCACTTGACCTATTTGGCCATCATTTGTTCACTGTGCCTGGCCTGGCAGATAACCCCGTAACAATCTTCCTACTGCCGATGGGGGCATTCTTTGCTATCGGCGTTTTACTGGCCCTGTTCAGATGGATGGGGGTGAGCACAGGTGAGTAATCTTATCGCGATCTTCTTCGGCATGGCTCTAGTGAACAATATGGTGCTAGTAAAGTTCTTGGGACTGTGTCCTTTCTTCGGGGTTTCCAAGAAGCTCAAGAGCGCGCTTAGCATGGGAATCGCCGTACTGTTAGTGATGGTTGTGGCATCTGTTGTTACCTGGCCGATCTTTCACTTTCTCCTCGTGCCTTACGGTGTGGAATTCATGCGAACGGTAATCTTTATCCTGGTTATTGCATCCCTTGTCCAGATCATCGAAATGACGATCAAGCGTACTAACCTCACCTTATACAACGCGCTTGGAATCTATCTGCCTCTCATCACTACCAACTGCGCAGTACTGGGAATCACATTTATCAATATTGACCAGGCCTACACCTTCTCCGAATCAATCATAGCCGCACTCGGAGCAGGGGCCGGGTTTACTCTGGTGCTTATCATTATGTCTGGGATCAGGGAACGTCTGGACATGGCAGACCCTCCTCTCGCATTTAAGGGAACACCAATCGCGTTCATTACTGCCATGCTCCTAGGTCTCTGTTTCCTGGCATTTGGAGGGATAATCAGATGAGCGCGCAAACCATGCTCTCAGTAGGACTGCTAACCCTAATCGGCTTCGTTGCCGGAACGGTGATCTTCCTGGCGAGCAAGTTCTTACCCAAGGAGGATAAGTCGTTGGAAGAAGCGGCCAGGATCAAAGAGTTCTTACCGGGTGCTGACTGTGGTGCCTGTGGTTATCCTGGTTGTTTTGCCTACGCGCAGGCAGTGGCTAAGGACCAACAAGTGTTTGTGAACAGTCCTTGTCCAACACTTGCCCAAGACAAAGAGGGAATGCGCAGACTTGAGGATTACCTGGGGTTGAAGGCCAAGAACATGGTTGGCAAGAAAGCGGTGGTACACTGCACTGGAAAATCAGAAGCGCTTGCAGATTACAGAGGGATCAATACTTGCCAGGGCGCTGCGCAAGTCGCCTCTGGCTACAAAGAGTGCCCTTATGGCTGTCTTGGGTTAGGAGACTGCGTTACAGTTTGTCCAACCGGAGCAATCTCGATCAACAATGAGAGGAAAGTTGCCATCGTTGATTGGGAAACGTGTATTGGGTGCGGCTTGTGTGTCAGTGCTTGCCCACAGGATCTAATCGAGCTCATGCCAGCACATATGCCACAGTATCTAGGCTGCAACTACCAGGCGGCACGAGATATAGTTGGACGAAAGCGCTGTCCGGATGGATGCATTCACTGCAAGATCTGCGTCAAGGTTTCTCAAGAGGGGGAGGTTAGCTGGGATGAGACAAAGGATCTACCTTCTTTTGACAAAGAATATTGCCTAACAGCGACAGCAGCGATCGAAAAATGTCCACGGCACATCATTAAGAAAACAGCAGTCTACAAGGAGATGTCAGCCATCAGTGATTAGCCGTCAGCCCAAAACCAGGCCCTCACGGCAAGGTCAAGATAGCTTTGCCTTACCTGATCCGGAGCGTGAGGAGCCATTATTATTGATGGCTGAAAGCTAATTGCTGATAGCTTACTCATTTATACGGCTTCAGCAAATGAACGCTTCCCTACCTGGATTAGAAGTGGAGGCTCAAACAACAGGTCAAGATCGACCGTTGCCACTCGCTCGTTGTTGATGCGCACTCCGCCTTGAGCAATCAGCCGCTTTGCCTCGGCCCTGCTAGTGACCATCCCTGACGCTTGCAAAAGATCAACCACCCAGATTAAGCCATCTTCTTTCACTAGTGAGCGATCAATCGTAACTTTGGGAACTTCACTAGGACGTTGATGTCTAATATGTACCCGGTCGAACTCATCGCGCGCGCGAATGGCAGCCTCTTCTCCGTGATACATAGCTACAATCTCCGATGCCAGCTTACGTTTAGCATCACGCGGGGAAAGGCTAGCCACGGTTTCGTAAGAAACATCCGTCAGATAGAAGAAGTAATCACGAACTAGCTCATCTGGAATTGCCAATAACTTCCCAAACATTTCACCTGGTGTCTCACTAACCCCTACATAATTCCCTACAGTCTGACTCATGCTTCTTACCCCATCGATTCCAATTAGTAAGGGAACCGTAATGATTACTTGCGGTTCCTGACCATATTCGCGCTGGATATCTCGTCCGAGCAACAAATTGAATCGCTGGTCATTCCCACCAAGCTCAATATCAGCATGAATCGCCACTGAATCATACGCTTGTGCAAGCGGATACAGGAACTCTAAGATACTGATCGGCTGATTAGAGGAGAATCGTTTTGAAAAGTCATCTCGTTCAAGCATGCGCGCAACGGTATACTTAGAACTGAGAGCAATCACATCAGCAAAGCCAAGTTTCTCCAACCACTCTGAGTTATAGCGAATCTCGGTCTTCTTCGGATCAAGGATCTTGAACGCTTGCTCTTGATAGGTAGCCATATTGCGACTGATTTCTTCTGTGCTCATCAACGCACGCGTGGAACATTGACCGGATGGATCACCAATACGTCGCGTGAAATCACCAACCACTAGCACTCCAATATGCCCAAGGTCTTGAAATAAGCGCATCTTGCGAAGTGGCACAGAATGCCCCAAGGTAAGATGTGGGGCGGAAGGATCGATTCCCAACTTGACATGTAACGGCCTTCTTGTTCTTGCTGAACGTTCAAGTTTGCGGATCAGACCATCACGTGGAATAAGGTCACTTACGCCAGACTCGATCCTAGCCAGGTCGTTCTCAATTGCTCTCACGTAGGCCCCTTAGGTCCTTACTACAGAGATAATGTGGTCATCTTCGGCCAAATCGATCAAACGTACGCCGCGAGCGTAGCGACCATAGGTATTGATCTCACCAGCAATAATACGAATAACCTTCTGTTCAGTGATAATGATAATCTCATCCTGAGCACTGACAATTCCAATTGACACTAACGGCCCTGAGTCACGGTCAATCCTAATTCCGAGAACACCTTTTCCCCCGCGCCCCTGAAGCGGGAAATCAACAAGCGAAACACGCTTACCATAACCGCGCTCAGTTACCATCAGTAACTTCTTATCCATGGTAATATCACTATCAATGCCACTCATCCCAATGACCCAATCATCAACATCAAGCCTGATTCCAATTACTCCGTGCGAGGGGCGCCTGGTCAATCGAACATCTTGTTCAGAAAAGCGGATCGTCTTACCATGGCGCGTCGCGAGGATCAATTCACCATTACCCATTGTACCTGTTACATAAACCAAGCGATCATCGGGAGCAGCATTTAGAGCGATAATTCCGTTAGGATGCGCATTAGAGTAATCACTCAGCCGATTCTTGTTAACGATCCCCTTAGAAGTTGCCATTAAGCAAAGGTGGCCTTCAACCTCCGAGAAGTCTCTAACAGGGAGAATCGCACAAACCTCTTCATCTTCTCCAAGCCCGACCAATCCGCGTAGGTTCTTGCCAGCGGCGCTACGCCCTGACGAAGGTAGTTTGTACCCCTGTGTCTTATAGACTTGGGTATGATCACTGAACACAAGGAGCTCATCACGAGCATTGGCAATAGCAGTACAGCAGATGTAATCTTCTTCCTTAGTCCGCTGGCCAATAACCCCTTTCCCGCCACGCCCCTGGCTCTTGAACTCCAACTCACGCGGGGCGTTAGCATAACCACGCTTGGTCACAGTCACCATCAATTCATAATCAGGAATAAGGCTAATGAAGTCAATATTGCCTTGCTCGTCCGTAATCAGTGTATGCCTTTCATCAACATAACGATCAGCAATCTCTTGCAACTCACCTTTGATTGTCTCATCCAACAACACATCACTTGCCAGGATCTTCTCATATTCAGCAACCGCCGCGACTTTTTCCTCATACTCAGCGCCAATCTTTTCCCCTTCAAGCGTGGTCAACTGAGAAAGGCGCATTTTCAATATGGCATCGGTCTGTGCGTCAGACAGAGCAAGCTCCTCTTTCAGATTCGCAGTCGCAGCCCTAGTATCTTTTGCAGCACGTATGATCTCGATTACACGTTCGATACTAGCAAGGGCAATACGGTACCCGCTTAGAATATGTGCTCGCTTACGTGCTACATCCAAACGGTGGGTAGTCCTTCGACGTACTACTTCGCGACGGAAGTCAATAAAGCAGTTTAGGATCTCTTTTAGTGAAAGAGTGCGAGGGTTTCCATCGAGAATAACCAGGAAAACAGCGGCATAAGTACGCTCAAGTTGCGTGTATTTATAGATTTGATTCAGCACAATTTCTGCGTTAGCCGACCGTTTAACCTCTATGACTACTCGCAAACCATCACGATCTGATTCGTCGCGCAGATCAGCTATTCCTTCAATATCCCCCGCTCGTACCTTGTTGGCAATAGACTCCACAATAGTCGATTTCCTCACTTGATAAGGGATCTCGCTAATGATGATTCTGCTATCTTCTATCGTTGCCTTCCCGCGTACGGTTACCTTCCCTTGCCCAGTACGATACATCTCCTCTATCCCCTGTCTCCCCATGATAACCCCTCCTGTAGGGAAGTCAGGGCCTGTGATATGGGTAAGGAGCTCCTTCACCATTGCGTGTGGATTATCCATTAGATAGATAACCCCATCGATGAGCTCTACCAAATTATGAGGAGGGATCTGAGTGGTCATTCCAACGGAGATTCCCCAAGCTCCGTTCATTAGCAAGTTAGGAACCATTGCTGGGAGTACAACTGGCTCATCTAGCGACTCGTCGAAGTTCGGTATCCAATCAACCGTTTCTTCTTCCAGTTCCTTCAGGAATTCGGTGGCAATTGGCGTGAGACGTGCCTCTGTGTAACGCATCGCTGCTGATGGGTCTCCATCGATTGAGCCAAAGTTTCCCTGTCCATCAATCAATGGATAACGATAAGAGAAGGGCTGAGCCATGTTTACCATGGTATCATAGATAGCAACGTCACCATGAGGATGGAACTTTCCCATCACCTCTCCGACGATACGCGCCGACTTCTTATGCGGTTTGCCAGGGGTGAGACCGAGTTCATGGACTCCATAAAGGATCCGTCGCTGTACTGGCTTCAATCCATCGCGTACATCAGGAATGGCCCTCCCGCGAATTACGCTCATTGCGTAATTCATGTAGGACTTTTCCATCTCCTCTTCTATAAACGTTCTCTCGATCCGCTCCATACAACAAACCGCCTTTTCGTGATAAGGGGAATACTCATAAAGCATACCGAAATCCTAGATTGGATGCAAGCTTACGTACATTCTTAGATGTCTCACCACAAATAGCCTGGCCAGTGAAAAGAGGCTCTTCACGCTCCAGGCATGCTTTTCTCTTGCCCATTCGTTTCACTCACTCAAGTTACAGGAATCACGGAGAAGCAGAGATACGAGTTTGGAGCACAGACATCTTACCGCAGAGAGTTCTAGTCTGCCTTATCTCTCATCCTCCCGCAGGTCTCCAGCCTGTGGGAGGTTTTGAAGACAGCTTTCCATCTTGCGGAAGGGTTTGCGGAGCGAGGAGTTCGGTGTTCAGCTCAATCGCATTGCCAATTGCCTGATTGCATAGCTCATCAAACTCCATTGTTCGTGTCCTTCGTGGCATGGGCGATAAGCTGATCATGGATTCTACTTATGTGGATGCTCTTAAACAGCAGGACATCCGCTACGGGCTGATCAATCTGACTGACGGAAAATATGTGCGATATCTAGACACATCTCGTGTGATCAAGTCCAAGTCAAAGATAGCGGCTTGTGCTCCAATATAGAAATCGGGTAAAGGCGACCTCTTTACTTCTTTACCTTTTCTATACTTCAGAAAAGCTTTTCCAGCCAAAAACAGAGCCTCCTTGGGAATTTCCATCATCTGGAATCCGCCTTTATCAAGGGCTGATTCTAATTTCTCTATTCTCTCAAAAGCAATGGAGACTTCAGTATACACAATCGAATTGATGTAAAGCTTTGTATGAAAGCCATATCTTGCCAGTGAGGATTCGGACCAATCAGCCCAATTCGGATCATCTAGGACAATATCCAAAATGACGTTTGAGTCAACGAGAAGGCCCCTCATCCCTCTTTCCTCGTTAAGGACATAATCTCATCAGTTGTCATCTTAACGGTTGCAACACCACGCAATCTTGAGAATCTACGGGTTGGCGCTTTCCCTTTTCTTTTCACTAGGTATACACGACCTGCTTCCTCAACAAAATCAATTTCCGTGTATGGAGTTATCATCATTCTTTCGCGGATACTCTGAGGGATTGTGACTTGGCCTTTTGTAGTTACTCTCATGATTCGACCTCCAGTAATAAGTATTACTGGTAATAGTACTACTTTGAACGCTTACTGTCAATCAAGGCTCAAGGTGTTAGGGGTTGGGTGAATCGCAGATCACATTGGTTGTGTAACGTCGGAAAATAGGGATGGGGGTGCGGGGAGCAAGGGAGCGGAGGAGCGGCGAAGCAAAGACAATTGCGTATTGCAAGAGAAAAAGACAAGACCCGACGCTACGGACGGTCTGCGTATTATGAGTTTGTCTGTAAACAAAGAACATGCTTTTCTGCGCGATCTCTGCGCCCTCTGCGGTTAGATGTCTTTGGTGGTGAGTAATCTTTGCTTCTAAACCATGATTCGGTTTTTCTCTGCTACCTCCCCAGTTAGGTACTGTAAAGACTTTCTGTAACTTGAGGGCCAGCGCACGCTAGGCTTTGACTGACCCTTTATACATACTCAGGATAGAGAAAGGGTAAAATACCGCCTTTCTTACGTTCTACTCCTCTGGTGTTTGTTCCAAAATGATACGAGACCGAACACTCTGTCCTGTATTTGCTGTAAACCAAAGCTCATAGGTGCCTTCAGAAAGACTAGCTGCAGGGAACAGGGCAAAGTACTGCTGACTAACAGGGCTGTAGGAACAGCCTGTGAGCCAAGCTATGCTATAAGAGGCTGCTCCTGGTTCTGGCGAAGAGAGAACCTCTAGCCCGACTTTACCGCGTATATTTCGCAACACGGCATCCCTACGGGCAAAACCTTGTGAATCCTGTATGACCTAACGGGAAGCGTATCGAGCTAGGTCAAGGATCTCGTAAAGTTCTCGCTGCTCAGGAGACATCGCACTGATCGAGGTCCGGATTGTTGGGTTACCGTCACGGGCCTGCGGCGGAAAGATCATCACCATCTCTTGAATATCCCCCAGTAGCTCAAGCATCCGTCGTATCGACAGGTCGATGCCCCTCATGTGGAGCTCCCGTTGCATGAGGCTTACCGACATCAACGCCAGCACACAGGTAAATACGTGTACGCGAACCTTTTGGTCTGTCCAGTGATATTGTGGGCGCAGAGCAATGTGATGTGGGTCCTTCATCTGTCGGAAAGCATTCTCGACATGATGACTAGCACGGTAAGCATCTACAATCTGGGCATCGCTCCAGTTATTATTGTCGGTGAACAGGATAGTCTTGCCCAGAAGCGTCGCCTGTAACTCCTCCCACGCACCCTGATTGAACTGGTAGCTAACGGCTGGTAGGTGATCTCGTTCCGTGATCTTGACATCGAACAGATCCTTCATGTGTCTTGCCTTTAACCACTTATTGACCTTCTTCTGTGTGGTAGTAAGGGTAGGGGCATGTCCAGCACGGGTTTCCCTTCTTCGCCACCTCTCAAGTTGAGCAACAAGTTCACGAAACCGTTGTTGACGGTTGCTGATCTGTCGTAGTAGTGTCTTCGCCTGAGCGACGAAGAGGTTCTCGTTGTAGGTGACCACCACGGTGCGTTTGTGCCCGAAGACCTTCTTCGTTGTTCGGTAGGCTGACACCCCAGGCAGTCCTTCTTGGGCCAGTGAGCGAAACTGCTCCCTTTGTACCTTCAGTAGATCACGGTGCTGTGTGGGGACCAATGAGCCAACAAAGTGGTAGGGTGTAGCAGCAATGGCCTCAAGGTTGTCCTTGGAGTTGTTCCCCTTGTCAAAGACAATAGTAACGTGCTCTACGCTATCGGTAAGTTGTTTGCAGCGGGCGACAAGTGCGTTGGTTACACTGGCAAAGGTAGGAGCATCGGTCTTATTACCTGGATAGGTGTGGTGAAACAGGGGCACACGGAAGTCTGTGGTCACAAGCAGAGCGAGGCCAACGATGCGCAAGCAAGCGCGTCCTTCCTTGCTTCTCCCCCGCTGGGCTAAGGTGGACTTTTCGTTGAACGTGTCGATGAAGGTGAAGAAGTTAGTTTCATCAAACAGCAGGTGACGCAGGTCGAGGTCAAACTTCTTCACCATACGGGCCGTAAGCTCAGCTTCAATACTGGCGATCGCTTGTGGTGAAACACGATCCATGTTGTCCCAGTAGCGTTGGCTGGTAAGTTGGCTGCTCTTAATATCAACCAGTCGTCTGAGCACAGTCTTATCAAACCACTCTCCTATCGTGGCCTTACTACGAGGATCGACACAGCGATTGATCACCGCCACCAGGAGGTAGGTGCCGACAGAGGGGCCATCTCCGCGCTTTGTAACGTGTTTGTCAATCACAGACACAAGATCAAGCCGAGATGCCAGATCGTACAACGCAGTAACAGCCCCTAAGTCAGTGACGATCCCTTCTCTCTGTGGCTGAGGGATGAGGCAACCGTTACGCCACTTAGTCACCGCGGTGACAACGTCGTCAATCCGGCCAAGGTACTTCTGCCATACGATCTTAGGTTTGCCGTTCACCCGCTTGCACTCACGGGCATAGTAGTAAGTCCTTCCTCGGATGATCTTCTTCGTAATGCTTGCCATATATTAGGTCATACACTATTTGTAACCTTATGTCAAGTAAGTGA
>Ga0307427_1000710_pt1 | contig 19502 bp, 13 predicted proteins | sample SalMarWE160190MG_FD_202162 | JGI IMG/M metagenome (GOLD analysis project Ga0307427, IMG submission 202162) | Salt marsh sediment microbial communities from the Plum Island Ecosystem LTER, Massachusetts, United States - WE1603-190 | ecosystem: Environmental > Aquatic > Marine > Intertidal zone >... | reverse complement strand
GGCTATAGGGCGTGGACGGTGCGGCGGTGTCGATCGTGACGACCACTTGCGCTTCTGGCGCGGGATTGGGCGGCAGGTTGGCGGCCGGCTGAGGCTTTTGCGCAACCGCCGCCCGCGACATGACGACCGGCAGAGCAACGGACATCAACACACCAGCAAGTATTCCCAAATCGGTTCTTTTCATGTGTGATATTCCTGTTTTATTGCTACAGCGCCACTTACCGCGATCCTGCGCGGCGGGCATTCCTGCCCGCCGGCGCTCATCGTAATCGGCCCCCAGGCGGCTTGCAAGGGGGAACGCCTTGCTGGGGATCGCGAAGCGGCCACGCCCGTGCCGCGAAATGCCCGCCGGAATAAGTCGTTGACAGATGCCCAGAAGGGCCGATAAAATTGCCGCTTCAACGAGGTGGCCCTGGCACGCTCCGTTCTGACGCGCCGCCAGGGCGTTGCTTTTTCGACGCAGTTCGAGCCGGCCGCGGCGCGCAGCATCCCGGCCGAGCCGGCCGCGGGAGCGGCCGGGGGCGTCCTCCGGCCGTGGCATATTCCATCGCGCGACGAGGCCACCGGGAGCTTCCGCTCCCGGCTCGAAGAGGCGGCTCGAAGAGGCGGCTCGAACGATGCATGAGGTATACCATGGCTAACGTCTACAAGAGCACGCTCAACCTGCCGAAGACGGCCTTCCCGATGAAGGCCAACCTCGTCCAGCGCGAGCCCGAAACCCGCCGGCGCTGGGCCAGGATGGACCTGTATGGGATGATCAGGGCCGCCGCCCATCCCAAGGGCCGGTACATCCTCCACGACGGGCCGCCGTACGCCAACGGCGACATCCATATCGGAACGGCCGTCAACAAGATCCTCAAAGACATCATCGTCAAGTACAAGACGATGCAGGGTTACGATGCCCCGTTCGTGCCGGGGTACGACTGTCACGGCCATCCGATCGAGCACGCCGTGCGCCGCGAACTCGGCCCGAAGGCCGGGGCGATGAGCCCCGTCGAGATCCGAAAGCGCTGCGAAGCCTACGCCCGCAAGTTCATCGGGCACCAGAGCGAGCAGTTCCAGATGCTCGGCGTCCTCGGACGGTGGGACCGGCCGTACCTGACGCTCGCGCCCGCGTACGAGCAGCGCCAGATGGAGACCCTCGCCCACCTGGTGGACCAGGGGCTCATCCATCGGGAACTTCGAGCCATCCACTGGTGCATGCACTGCGAGACCGCCCTCGCGGAGGCCGAACTGGAGTACGAAGACGACGAGGGGCCGAGCCTGTACGTCCTGTTCGTCCTCACCGAGGACGCGGCGGCGAAGTTGCCCGACCCGCTCACCGGGCAGCGCGTCCACCTCATGATCTGGACGACGACGCCGTGGACCCTCCCGGCCAATATGGCCGTGGCTGTGCACCCGGACTATCGGTACGCTTTGATTCGCTACGAGAAGGACGGCGATAAGCGCTCGGCGTTCGTCGCCGAGGACCTCGTGGACACAGTCACGCAGGGCGCGGGCTTGGAGAATGTCGAGACGCTCACAACATTCACCGGCGCGGAACTCCAGGGCCTGACCTACGAGCATCCGTTCATGGGCCCACCCTCCGGTGCCGAGTTCCGCCAGGTCTGGGCCGATCCGACCATGGTCACCCTCGAAGAGGGCACGGGCCTCGTGCACTCGGCCCCCGGCCACGGCCGCGAGGACAACCTCATGGGCCTGAGGGTCGGCATCCCGACCTACAGCCCCGTCACGGCCCAGGGCCGCATGGACGAGACCGTCCCGGACTGGATCCAGGGCAAGACCGTCTGGGAAGCCAACGATATCATCCTGGACCATCTCGCCGAGAGCGGGCACCTGGTCGCCTCCGGCATGACGGCCCACCGGTACCCGCACTGCTGGCGGTGCCGCGAGCCGGTCATCTTCCGGGCCACCGAGCAGTGGTTCGTTGCGCTCGACAAGGCGGACGAGGGCAAGAGCCTGCGGCACCGTGCGCTGGAGGCGGTGGGCGGCGTCCACTGGGTGCCGGCGTGGACGGAGTCGCGCATCCGCGCGATGATCGAGACGCGGCCCGACTGGTGCATCAGCCGCCAGAAGGTCTGGGACGTGCCGATCCCCGCCCTGTACTGCAAGGCGTGCGGCCAGGCGCTCCTGACGGGCGACATGATGCGGGCCGCCGCCAAGTTCTACGGCCGGCATGGCTCCGGCGCCTGGTACGAGGCCACGGTCGAGGATGTCTTCGGCCAGGCACCGACGTGCCCGAATTGCGACGCCACCGACTGGCGCATGGAGACCGACGTCTTCGACGTCTGGCTCGATTCGGGCGTATCCTGGGCCAGCGCGTGCGAGGTCGAAGGGTTCGACGTGCCGGTGGAACTGTACATCGAAGGCTCCGACCAGCACCGCGGGTGGTTCCAGTCGAGCCTTATCATGGGCGTGGTGGCGCGCGGACAGCCGCCGTTCCGCACGTGCATCACCCACGGGTTCGTCGTGGACGAGGAAGGCCGCAAGATGTCCAAGAGCCTCGGCAACACCGTCAGCGTGCTGGACGAGGTGAAGCGGCTGGGGGCGGACGTGGTGCGCCTGTGGACGTCGAGCGTCGATTACGCCGGCGACATCCGGGCCTCCGACACACTGATCTCGAGCCTCCAGGACGCCTACCGCAAGATCCGAAACACCGTCCGCTTCCTGCTGGGGAACCTGGCGGATTTCGACGCCGGCGCGCACGCCGTCCAACCCGGCGGCCTGGAGGAGATCGACCGGTGGCTGCTCGCGCGGCTGCAGCGGCTGGTGGCCGACGTGACCGCCGAGATGGAGGCGTTCCAGTTCCACCGCGTGTACCAGTTGGCCCACCTGTTCTGCGTGAACGACCTGAGCGCCTTCTACCTGGACGTGCAGAAAGACGTCCTGTACTGCGACGCGACCGGCTCGCCTCGCCGCCGCAGCGCCCAGACGGCCATGGCCCAGGTGGCCGAGGTGCTGGTGCGGCTGGTGGCGCCGATCCTGGTGCACACGGCGGAGGAGGCGTGGTCGCATCTGCCTGCCCCCGCCGAGGGCGATGCTACTCTGCGAAGCACGAGGCGCGAAGAGAGCGTCCACCTGGCCGCATGGCCGCAGGTCGATGCCAAAGTCCTCGACGAAGAACTCCTGGCCAAATGGGAATGGCTCCAGGACGTTCGGCGCAACGCCTACGCGGCGCTCGAGGTCTTCCGCCAGGAGGGCAAGTTCGACAAGCACACCGAGGCCCGGGTGGCGCTGGCCGTGGCCGACGCCTCGGAACTCGAGCGCCTCCGCGAAGTGGGCGCCGAGACGCTCGCCGACCTGCTCCTCGTCAGTGAACTCCTGCTCGTGGCGCCCGAAGAGGCCGAGACGCTCGAAGGTGAGAGGGCGATGGGCGACGCCGCCAACGGCAAGCGGTTACACTCGGCCACGTTGCTCGTCCAGGAGTACGCCCGCTGCGAGCGGTGCTGGAACTATCGGGCGAGCGTCGGTGAGGCCGAACCCGAAGACCTCTGCACCCGGTGCCGCCAGGTCCTCGCCGAACAGACACGTTAGCCGGCGGGCTTGCCCGCCGCGTGCTGCCGACCCTGCCGCGGAAGCGGCTCGACAAGACACGTTAGCCGGCGGGCTTGCCCGCCGCGTTCAAGGAGTTTCGCATGACCGGCGAACCACAACCCGTTTCGCGAACCCAGGAAACCATCGACCGCTTCAACCGGTACGTCATCGGCAACTACACGCGGCTGCCCATCGTGGCGGTCCGGGGCGAGGGGCCGTACCTCTGGGACGCCGACGGCAAGCGTTACCTGGACCTTTTCAGCGGCTGGGCCGTGACGGGCGTGGGCCACTGTCACCCGCGTCTGGTGGAGGCCATCCGCGAGCAGGCCGGCAAACTTATCTACATGCCGAACACATGGTACACCGAACCGCAGGGCCGCCTCGCCCAGTGGATCGCCGAGACGGGCTTCGGCGGCAAGTCGTTCTTCTGCAACTCCGGGACCGAGGCGAACGAGGCCGCCATCAAACTGGCACGCATCCATACGCCGCCGGGCAAGTACAAGATCATCACCTTCGAGAACGGTTTCCACGGCCGCACCTTCGCCTCCATCACGGCGACGGCCCAACCGAAATATCACCAGGGCTTCCAGCCGCTGGTCCCGGGCTTCGTGTACGCCCCGCTGAACGACATGGAGGCGGTCGAGAAACTCGCCGACGAGGAAACCTGCGCTATCCTCGTCGAGCCGATCCAGGGCGAGGGCGGTGTCAACCTCGCTCGCGCCGAATGGCTCAAGGCGCTGCGCGACCTGTGCGACCAGCGCGGCATGGTGCTGATCTTCGACGAGGTCCAGACCGGCGTCGGACGTTGCGGCACGTGGTGGGGCTACCAGGTGCCCGGTGTCGTGCCGGACATTATGACGATGGCCAAGCAGTTGGCGGGCGGGACGGCCATCGGCGCCATGTGCGCCCGCGAAGAGGTGGCCGCCAGCCTGGTCCCCGGCACGCACGCCGCCACGTTCGGCGGCAACCCGCTTGCCGCCGCCGCCGGCTGCGCCGTCTTCGAGATCATCCGCGACGAGAACCTCCTGGAGAACGCCAACCAGATGGGGACGTACCTGCGGCAGCAACTGCTGGAAATGAAGCAGGAGACGCCGCTCATTGCCGAGGTGCGCGGCGTCGGCCTCATGATAGGCGCGGACCTGACGCAGAACGGGGCGGACCTGGCGGCCAAGTGCCTCGACAAGGGCCTCCACATCAACTGCACGCACGAGACCGTGCTGCGGATCATGCCGCCCCTGATCATCACGCGCGAACAACTGGACGAGGGCCTCGCCATCCTGCGTGAGGCCCTGAGCGAATGGCAGGCGCAGGGCAACTAGCGCCGAGCCCGCAAGCGCCCTAACGCAGCGAGGTGACGCGATGAAGCAAACCGCCAAACGCCCCGCCGACCGCCTCCGGCCCGTCAAGATCACGCCCGACTTCATCCGCACGGCACACGGGTCGGCACTCATCGAGATCGGCCGCACACGCGTCCTCTGCACGGCCACCGTTGAACAGAAGGTCCCGCCGTGGCTCAGAAACGCCGGTAAGGGATGGGTCACCGGCGAGTACGGGATGCTGCCGGCGTCCACGGGTACGCGTAACCGGCGGCCGGGTCCCGGCCGGGTCAATTCGCGCGGGACCGAGATCAGCCGCCTCATCGGTCGCGCGCTCCGTGCCGGAATGGACCTCGAAGCGCTCGGCGAGAACACCATCATCGTCGATTGCGACGTTCTGGAGGCCGACGGCGGCACACGCACGGCGGCGGTCACCGGCGGTTGGGTCGCCCTGGCCCGCGCCATCGCCGGGGCACGCGAGAGCGGTCGCCTGCCGGACGGCCCCGACCCCGTCGCCGAACAGGTGGTCGCCGTCAGTTGCGGCATCGTCGGCGGACGGGCCATCCTGGACCTCGATTACGGCGAAGACCGCGAGGCGGACGTGGACATGAACGTCGTCATGACTCCGGACGGTCGCCTCATCGAGGTCCAGGTATCCGGCGAGGAAGCGACGTTTCGCCGCTCGGACCTGTCGCGGTTGCTTCGCCTCGCGCAGAGCGGCTGCGAAAGGCTGGCGAAGAACCAGGCCCGCGCGGTAAAAGAGAAGCGTTAGCCGCCACGCTTGCCGAAGATCCGCTGCGGCGGGCGCGGCGTGTTCGACTGCGGCTGCCAAAGGGAGGAGTTACATGAACAGCCCCCTCCGCCGCTCGCGACACGTTGCGGCACAGGCCCTGACCCTCGCCGCTGTGGCCGTCCTCGCCGCCGGTTGCAGGCTGAGCGAGCAACGTAAACTCACCGTCGTCTTGGTCGAATACAAGGGGCCCGAGGCCGTCGCCAGCGCCCAGCGACTCGTCAAGGAACTCTCGGCGCAAGGCTTGCCCGACGTCTTCACCGTTGAGGGCGCCGAGTACGCCAGCGTCTGCGTCGGCCGATACAACTCGTGGAAGGACGCCGACGCCGACGCCATGCTCAAACGCGTCCGCGTCATCCGCGACGCTCGGGGGCAGTATCCGTTCGCCGGCGTCCTGCTGGTGCCGGTGCCCGAACCGCTGCCGAAGAACCCCTGGCCGCTCGAGCAGGCCGACGGTCTGTTCACCCTCCACGTCGGCAGTTGGGAGGCCCCCGGCCGTATGGCCAGCGCCCAGCGGTACGCCGGCAGCCTGAGGTCGCGCGGGTACGAAGCATACGCCTACCACGGGCCGCGGCTCAGCATGGTCACCCTCGGCGCGTTCGGGATGCGAATCTTCGACGATCCCGGCAAGGTCGGCCGGCCGAAGGCCAAACCGAAGATCATCGACCCGAAGGTCCTGGGCCTCATCAAGAAGTTCCCGCGCATGCGTCTGGAAGGGCAGGAGACCCCGCCCGAAGCGCACGTGCAGACGCAACTGGTCAGGGTTCCGGGAAAGGAACCCGCAGGGTCCGCCGTCGCCCGGTCCAGGTCGCTCTATCGGCTCACGATTCTGTTCGTGGACACCAAGACGGGCCTGGCCCAGGGCCGCATGCGGGCGTCGGGCGTTGCGCAGGGCAAGGCTGAACTGCCGACGCTTGTCGGCGCACTCGTCAAGCAACTGATGGCCGGCCTCCCGCGGGACAAGGTCGCTCGTGTCGGCGTGGTCGGCGTTCTGGCAGCCGACCCGGCCTCCGCCAAGGACGGCGTGGACGCCACGGCACTGGAGGCCCTGAACGCCGCCCTGCGGGCCGCCGGCGCCGGCAGGATCCGCCTCTTCAGCCAGGAAGGTACGCGACAGATGCTCGACGCGGCGGGGCTGAAGTCCGAAGACATCCTTCGCGATCCCCGACCGGTCAAGGGATTCGAAGCGCTCGACTTGCTCGTCGTCGGCTCGGTCAAGGCGTTCTAAGCGGTCTTACGTAAGTCTTTTGCTGTGGCGAGAACGGCACCCGCTCGCTTACGCTCGCGGCTAGTTACACTCGCGCCCGACCAGCCACGTGAGAAAACCAGCCGCGCACGTAAGTAAGCGGCGCAACCCCTTGGGCTACGAGCCCAATCAGTTGTCCGCAGCCGCTCACAGGACCTGCCATGCCCCGCACGCTCGTCATAGCCACACAAAACCGGAAGAAACTTGAGGAGATTGCCGCCATCCTCCGGCCGCGTGGCGTCCGGATGAAGTCACTCGAGGACTTCGCCGGCGTCCAGCCGGTTCCCGAAACGGGCGAGACCTTTGAGGACAACGCGCGGGCCAAGGCGCTCGGCTACGCCCGGGCGACGGGCGAATGGGCGCTGGCCGACGATTCCGGCCTCGAGGTGGACGCCCTCGGCGGCCGCCCGGGCACCCGGTCCAGCCGATGGGGCGGCGAGGAGGGCAACGACCGACTGAACAACCAGACTCTCCTGCGGGCCTTGGCCGCCTACCCCAAAGAGACCTGGACCGCCCGCTACCGCTGCGTCGTGGCCCTGGCGACGCCCGACCGTGTCCTTGCCGTAACCGAAGGCGTTTGCGAGGGCCGCATCACCGACCCGCCGGCCGGGTCGAATGGTTTCGGGTACGATCCGCATTTTTATCTGCCCGAACTCGGCCGGACGATGGCCGAACTCGCCCCCGAGACGAAGAACCGCCTCAGCCACCGCGCTCGCGCGCTGGCCGCCATGAAAACGCGGCTCGAAAAACTGTTGTAAAGCCCCGCGGCACAACGTGCTACAAGCAATCGGGGATTGCGCTAACGCATCTTCAACCGCGACCTCCCCCCGCTTCTTGGGTTTAACGTCACGCCTCGACGCACTCGAAGGAATGCCTATGCGTAGCGACCTCGACGGGTCTCTGCTCCGGTTGGCGCTGGCGGCTGCGCTGCTGTCGGCTGCGGCGGGGCCGTGCGCGGCACGCGGAACGGGCGGGTTCCTGCGCGACTGGGCCGTCTGCGGCCCGATCAAAGGCACGAGGCTCGATGCGCCCGAACTGCCGGCGGACTTCGTCGGATACCCCGGCCTCTTTGCCACCGGCGCCGTGTGGCTGCCTGTCCAGGCCGAGCCGCAGGGACGCATCAACCTGCGGGCGCTCTATCCGGAGCCGCCATCCGGCACGGCTTTGCTCCACACCTTCTTCGAGATTCCCTCCGACGCCACGTACACCCTGCGGATCGGCAGCGATGACGCCGTCCGCGTCGACATCGACGGCCACACCGTTCACCGCCACGACATCAAGAGGTCGTGGTGCGCCGACGAGGACAAGGTCCGCGTGCGCCTTGCGTGCGGCTGGCACCGGATGCTGGTGCGTGTAGTCGATTACGGCGGCGCGTGGGCCGTGAGCGTTCGCGTGGCGGACGCGAAAGACCAGCCGCTCGACGTCCGACACCAGGCCGCGTGCCCGCGTGCCCTGGAGACCGAATACCGCCTGACGGAGCCGGTCGCGGCGGGCGAGCGAGCCGAGGCCGCCGGGTTCCTTGCCGATGAGGTCGCTCGCCTGATAGCCGATCTCGAGGCCGCGCTGCGACGCCTCGCCGAGACGCCCGAAGGGTACGTCACGTTCGCCGAGTACGAGGGCGCACGCAACCTCGGCCGCATGTTCCTCGAGGCCGTGGTATCGCTCTGGCGCGGGGCCGTCGCGGAGGACCTGGACGCGGAGGCGGTGCGTGCGGCCCAGCACATGGCGGTTGAGGCGGCGCGCGGCTTCTCGGAGGTCCTGGCCCAGGAGACCGACCGAGTGGCCCGTTCCCTCGTCCGCCGACACAAGGTGTGGGAGACGCTCGCCGGCGGGTCGCTCCCGCGCCGAGAACTGGCCGCTGCCGCACTCGAGGTCGCCGAACTGGTCTCGCGGAGCCGGCGGCTGGCAACACAGATCGAAGATGAACGCATCCGCAACGCCCGCTTCGAGAACGACATCCGAAACTGGCGCCAGCGCGACCTCGTCCTGCACGTCCTCGATTCGGAAGGCAGGCCGGTGGCGGGGGCGAACGTCGAGATCGTCCAGCAGCAACACGACTTCGGGTTCGGCTGCAACCTGTTCGCCTTCCGGCAGTGGGGCGACGCGAAGAAGAACGCCCTCTACGAGCGCCGGTTCCGGATGCTCTTCAACCTGGCGACCGTCCCGCTCTACTGGTCGGTGCTCGAGAAACGCCGCGGCCGGCCGGACACCCAGCGACTCGACGCGGCCGTGGCCTGGTGCCGCGAACACGGCATCGCCGTCAGGGGCCATCCGCTGCTGTGGCAGGAAGCCGTCCCGCGATGGGCCGCTGAGTTGACCGACGATGAGGCGCCGGCTGCGGTCAGGGACCACGTGCGGCGGACCGTCGAACGGTACCGTGAGACGATCGCGTGGTGGGACGTGGTCCATGCGCCGGTCGGGCGTCTGCGCGTCGGACGGAGCGAGGTCGAGACGGCCCAGGCGCTTCGGTGGGCGGCCGAAGCCGAGCCGCGCGGCCGGCTGCTCATCAGCGGCGACGATCCTCAAACGCTCGTTGAGGTTGCCAGGCAGGTCTGCGCCGGGGAGGTGCGGCTCGACGGCATCGGCATCACGGCCCACCAGCACGACGGCGTCTGGCCGCTGAGCCGCGTCCAACAGACGCTGAACCGATGTGCGGCCGCAGGCCGGCCGATCCACGTCTCGGCTGTCACCATCCTCGGAAGGCCCGAGATGGAAGCCGAGCAGGCCGAAGCCGTCCGCCACTTCTATACGGCCGCGTTTGCCCATCCGAAGGTGGCGAGCATCACGTGGTGGGACCTGTCGGACCGGTTCGCGTGGCGGAACGCCCCGGCGGGCCTGCTGCGGGCGGACCTGTCGCCGAAGCCTGCCTACAAGGCGCTCGACCGGCTCATCAACCACCTGTGGCGGACCGACGCCGCCGGCCGCACCGACACCCGTGGCAAGGTGAAGGTCCGCGCATTCTTCGGGACGCATCGGGTCACGGCCCAATGCGACGGCCGCAAGGCCGTCCTGGACGTTCACCTCGGCCGCGACGGGCCCGAGCAGGTCGAGATCGTCCTGCCGCCCGCAAGGTAGGCATATCCCCGCACCGCCGAGAATAACCCGGACCTCCCGGTGGGGGCTCGATAAATCCTACACGTCCTTTTCGGGCGCGACGAGGTCGTCGTAGGTGCCGCGGCGGCGGATGAGACGGGCCTGGGACCCATCGACGAGCACCTCGGCCGGACGCGGAAACGAGTTATACTCCGACGCCATCGACATCCCGTACGCCCCGGCGCAGAAGACGGCCAGGTAGTCGCCTCGCGCGGCCGGCGGCAGGTGGCGATCCTTGGCGAAGAAGTCGGCCGACTCGCAGATCGGACCGACCACGTCCACCGCCTCGGTACCCGGGAATACCTCATCGCGGGTCCGCTGCTCGGGCACGAAGTCCTCGCCGGGCTCCAGTGGCCAGATGTGATGGTACGATCCGTACAGAGCCGGCCGGATAAGATGGTGCATGCCGCTGTCGCACAAGAGGAACGTGCGGTCGCCGCCCGCCTTGACGTACTGGACCTGCGTGATAAGGATGCCGGCGTTGCCGGCGATGAAGCGTCCGGGCTCCATGATGATCTTGAGGTGGCGGCCTTTGAGGATCGGGACGATGGCGGCGGCAAAGGCCCGGGCCTCGAGCGCCTGGCCGCTCTCGTAATCGGCGCCGAACCCGCCGCCGAAGTCGAGGGTCGTGATCTCGTGACCGGCGGCGCGGAGGCGGTTAATCAAGACCACGATCTTCTCGAGCGCCTGGACGTACGGCTCGACCGTCGTAATCTGCGACCCGATGTGCGCCTGCACGCCCGTCAGGGCCACGTGCTCGCCGCCGCTTGAGGCAGCGAAATCGCCGAAGACCCGCTCGGCCCGTTCGAGGTCCACACCGAACTTGGTCTCCTTCTTGCCGGTGGCGATGTAGCGGTGCGTCTTGGGGTCCACGTCGGGGTTGACGCGAAGCGCCGCCCGTGCCGGCCGCCCCGTCTCTTGGGCCAGGCGTGCGAGGTTCTCCAGTTCGGCCTCGCTCTCGACGTTGAACAGGAGGATCCCGGAATCGAGGGCAAAGCGAATCTCGTCGTCGGTCTTGGCGACGCCGGCGTAGCAGCACGTGGCAGGGTCGCCGCCCGCCTCAAGAACCCGGTGTAGTTCCCCGCCCGAAACGATGTCGAAGCCGCTGCCCTCGTCCTTCAGGACCCGCAGAATATGGATGTTCGAGCAGACCTTGACCGAGTAGCAGATGAGCGGCTCGACGGCCGAGAACGCCGAGGCAAGTTTGCGGTAGTGCTGCCGCAGCGTGCCGGCGCTGTACAGGTAGAGCGGCGTGCCGAAGCGTCGAGCCAGGTCGGCTGCGGCGAGGTCCTCGCAATACAGCCGGCCCTCTCGATAGTCGAAACGGTCCATCGGGCGCCCCCTCCTGCGGCCATCCCCCAAGTGGAAGCGCATAGTTTAGAGAGGTCGATGCAGTGTGTCAAGCGGGCGGGCCGGACTGACGGTGGCGAGATTCTTCGTGCCCGGAGCGCGGGCGGTTGTAGCGCCGGGCTTTATGCCCGGTCCCGATGTATCGGGATTGGCAGCGGCGCCGGCCAGGATGCGCCGGGGATAAACCCCGGCGCTACGGCCAAACCGCAGGAAATCGTCCCATGCCGGAAAAAGTTGCCACACGCCCGTCCCGGGAGCCGGCAGAACTTGACTTTGGGCCAATTGTGTGTAAACTTATGGTGAGGGGATATACGCACTCGGTGCTGAGTCCGCCCGCCGGCGACCCGGCCCGTTTTTTGCTGCAAGAAGGGCACGACGGCAGGCGGGTCCTCCAGTTGGACCGGCCGAACGGAGATGGAACGCGGGACACCGTGCCGCAATGGTGACCCGAGCCGTACAGGGAGGCTGATATGCGATATCGTGACGTGGCGGCCGTTATCGCCGGGGTGCTGGTGGTGGCGAGTTCGGCGGCCGCACAGACGGACTACCTGTGGATGACCGACGGCGACGGCTCGTGGACCGATTCGGGGAACTGGGCCCCTCCGGGGTTCCCGGACGGTCCCGGCGACTGGGCGCTGTTTGACCTGCCCCTGACGAGCCCGGTGACGGTCGATGTCAACGCGCCGATCACGGTCGGCCGCATCGTCCTGGCGGACTGGAACTGGGACTTGCCGCGCTTTACGCTTGCGCCGGGCCCGGGCGGCGGGTCGCTCACGTTCGACGGCGGCGGCGCCGAGGCCTCGATCGTGGGATTCGGCCGCCACGAGATCGCCGCGCCCGTTATCCTCAACGATACGCTCTGGGTCGAGAACACGGACGAGGGAGAACTGGAACTTCTGCTTTCAGGGAGCGTCGCGGGCGGGCCCGGCCAGGACCTCATCCTGGACGGCATGCGGATGAACGTCGACCTCATGGCGCCGGCCAACCCGGTCCAGGGAGCGGTTATCGTCTACCCCACCGATCCCTACAGCGAAAGGGCCGCGCTCACCCTCACCCAGCAGGGAACGGTCCTGGGAGCCTCCCATTTCGAGGCCCACCTGGGCGCCATCATCGGACTGGACAACGCCGTCACCAACGTGAACAACCGCATGGACAGTCCCCTGCGGTTGTATGGCGGGGGGCTCGGGCTGCACGGGAATGCGGCGGCAACCACCGAGACGCTTCCGCACGTGGACCTGGTCATGGGCTCCTCCAGCCTCGGCGTGAACACCTTTGTCGGAGGGGATTCGGCGACGCTTCACGTCGAGACGCTGGACCGCGCCCCCGGAGCGACCATCGAGTTCTGGGGCTGGGAGTTGATGACCACGGCGTTCATTCTGATTGGCGAACCGGCCGGCCCGACGCTCGACTGGGGCGGCCTGGTCGGTGGATGGGCCGTCGTCAGCGACTGTTCCGACCGCGATTTCGCCACGTACGCCCAGGGCCAAGGCGTCATGCCCGTGCCGGTGTATGCAAACGACATCAACGCGGCTAACCCGCGGGACAATGTCCTGCTGGATGCGCCGGACATGCTTCTGTCGCCGAAGACGATCAACTCGGTCAAGATCGCCGGCGGACAGGCGCTCGACCTGGGCCAGAACCTGCTCAACATCGCAAGCGGTGGCGTGCTCTGCACACCGGACTCCGGCCTGCCGGCGGGCGGCCCCGTCGTCGAAGGCCAGGCCGCATCCTCTGGCGCCATCCGGAACGGACAGTTGACGGCCGGCGGCTCGTTGCCCGAGCAGCCCGAACTCATCGTCCACGTCTGGCAGGACCTGGAGATCGCCGCCGCCATCGTGGACAACGGCCTAGTCCCCGTGTCCCTGACCGTCTCGGGTTCTTCCCTTCCATGGTGGGAGTTTGCCCGGTCTTTTGACCCGGTCCTGACCCTTTCAGGCCTTAACGCCTATACCGGCCCGACCACCATCTGCTCGGCCCGGGTTGCAGTTGATGCCGACGAGCGCCTCGGCGACCCGGCCGGCCCTCTGGTCCTTGCCGGGGGCATGGTTCAGGCCACGTCAACGTTCACGATGAACCGAGACGTCGAGGTGTACGACGGGGCCGCCTTCGAGGTTGCCCGCGACCAAACCCTGACGCTGGCCGGCGAGGTCGGCGGAGAGGCCTCCGAACTTCACGTCCGAGCCATCGACGGCGAGGACCCCGTCTCCGAACAGGGCATCGACCCCGCTGCGCCCCGCGCGACGCTTGTCCTGGCCGCGCCCAACACGTTCAAATCCAACATCGTCGTGGGTGCGGGCGGCGACGACGGACCGGTGCCCGTCCTGGAAGTCAGCGAAGATGCGAACCTCGGCGACCCGGACCAGGACATCATGCTTCGCGGCGGCATCTTCCGCGCCGCCGGGTCATTCGCCGCCCACGCCGAGCGGGTGTTCGTTATCGACTGGGCCGGAGGCGCCTTCGACGTGGACGAGGGCGAGGTCTTCTCGCTCGATGCGCCGTGGCAACTGGAAGGCGATGGTTCCGGCATGAAGATCGGCCTCGGCAAGATGGTCGTCTCCGGATTCAATCCCCGCTACAACGGCCCGGACATGGAGGTCGCCGAGGGTGTCCTCGAACTCCGCGATCCTGCGGCCCTGAACGGGCAGCACATCACCGTGGCCGGTGGAGTGCTGAACCTGCGACACGACGCCGACGTTGAGTTCCCGGACAACGTGACCGTCCGGGATGAAGGTGGCATCAACGTTGATGGCTCGGCGGCGGCCGACCCCGTCCTCTCGATCGCCGGCCTCGAATTGGAGGACGACGCCGAGTTGACGGTTACGGGAGGACCCGGTTACAGCCTGGCGGTCGAAGGGGATACCACCTTGCTCGGGTGGTTCGGCGTCATCCGCACCCAGACGGCCGACCTCACGCTCAACGGGACGCTGCGAATGAGCGAATCCACCGCCATGCTGATGAAGGAAGGCCCGGCCACGCTCAACGTCAGCGGCCCGCAGGCGCCGGCAGCCCTCACGAACTTCTGGGCAACGGGAGGCACAACCAACATCGACACGGACGGTGGAGGCCAGGGGGCCCCTCCTGCCCGGAACCTCACGGTCGAAGTCCATGGCTCCGGCACAGTGGTCAACTTCCGGCATAGCCAGCATCTGGCCGGTCTCAGCCTCGCCGGCGGCGGGATGGCCAATCTGACCAGCGGAGGGACAAAGACCATCGTGGTCAACGCCCTCGCGATCGATCCGGACACGCACGGCGCACCCGCGGGTACCCTCGACCTGACGGACAACAACCTCATCTGCGATTACACGGACGGCACGAGCCCGTTTGACGCCATCGCCGGCTGGATCGCCTCCGGCTTCTGGGACGGGACGAATGGCTACTGGGACGGTCCCGGCATCACCTCGAGCGCGGCGGCCGCGCAGTCCCAGCGCCTGGCGGCCTTGGGCGTCATCGACAACAACGACCCCCAACTGGGCATCGGCGACCTGACGGACCTGGAGGGCGAGCCGGTGCCCGAAGATTCCGTCCTCGTCAAGTATACCTGGTGGGGGGACGCGAACCTGGACGGCATCATAAACTCCAACGACTACGACAAGATCGACACTGCGTGGCTGCTGTGGGAGAACGAAGGCCGGGAGCCTGAGGGCGGTTTCCGGTGGGCGGTGGGCGACTTCAACTACGACGGCACGATCAACTCGAACGACTACGACAAGATCGACAACGCCTGGATCCTGAGCGGCGGCGCCCCACTCGGCGGCGGTAGGCCCGCACCGACACCCGAACCCGCCACGCTCGCGCTGCTGGCCGTCGGCGCCCTGGCCATCGCGAGCAAGCGACGGTAGCACCCTCGGCTGCGACCTGTCGGCCGGGCTGTCAGAAAGACAAGGACCGGGAACCTTCGCGGTTGACGATCGACGCCAACCATTCGCCGTAACGGTTGATGAGGCTCTGTGTGTTAACCGTGTTCTCGACGACCTTGGGATTGCCGGCCAGGACGTAGGCCCCTCCGGGCGTTCCGGCGACCGGTTCCATCGTCACGCGGAAGCGGAAGTACATGTGCTGCTTCGAGTCTCTCATACGCAGCCGCACCTGCCCGGCGGTGCCCAGCCATACGCGGTTCTGCCCCCCCTGTCGCACCCAACGGTACGCCGGCACGCGATCGGCCCGGAGCCACCCGTACTGCGCGCGTTCGGGCAGTTCAAAGAAGAGGTACTCGAAATCGGGGTCGGCCTCTCCGATGGGCGCGGCCGTGCGGCGAAAGAGGATGATCTGGACCTTCCGCTGGCGGGCCAACTGGAACGTGGCCGAATCGTAGAGGACCTGTTCGTCGGGACCGCCGGTCGCGTATCGGATGCTGGCGCGCGGCTTTCCACAACCCGCCGCCACAATCGCCGCTACCGCAGACGCCGCAAGAAACACCGTTCGCAGACTCACCGTTCGCATGCGGACACTTCCTTCTGACGCCGACCTGTGTGGGGAAGTTTACCGCGCCCAGGTCGGTCGCGGCCACGCAAATCCGCCCAGCCGCGCGGGCGCCGGGCGCGACTGACGCAAAGACGTTCGCAGCAAATCAGGTCTTGCAACGACGCGGGGCTCCCGGCATAATGGCCGCCGATGGTCCACGACGGCGCCGGGTCGGGTTAGGTGGGGAGCCCTGATGAGCGTCTACATTAAGACGAAGCCGAGCGCCCCCGCCCAGGGTCCCTTTACCCGGACGCAACTCAAAGGCCTCGCCACGTCCGGGCAACTGAAGGCCCATTACCTGCTGTCGAAGGACATGAAGACGTGGTACCGGCTCCAGAACGTCCGAGGCCTCCTGGCTTCGCAGGGCGCTGCGGCCGGCACGGCGGCTGGACCGCCGGGCGCCGCAGCAGAAGCGACCGCGGCAGCCCCCGCCGCTGACTCGATACCCGTGGCAGAGCGGATGCCGCCCGCAGCAGGTCCGCCCGCAGCCGAGCCGGCCGGAGCGAAGCCCGACCTGATGGCAACCCTGCGAGCCAGGCCGCTGCTGCTTGCCCTGATGGCAGGCCTGGCCGGCGCCCTGCTCGTCGCGCTGATCGTCATCGTGTGCCTTCTGTTCGCCGGCGGCGGGGACGGCGGACCACCGCCCGCGCCGGCCGTCACGCCGCCGGCCGGGCAGCCGACCACGCCGACACCTCCTGCGACTACGGCTTCGCCGCCCCAGCCGACCACCCCGGCGCCCGCGCCGCCCGCGCCGCCCCCACAGCCGCCGACGCCAACGCCCTCTGCGGTTACACCTCCCGCTACGCAGCCGCCGCCGCCCGCGCCTCCCGCGCCCACGCCGCCGCCAACGCCTCCGGCGCCTGTGACGCCGCCTGCGACCACGCCGGCGACGCCTTCCGGACCTGTGGTTGTCCCGCCCCCTCGCGACGCCCCGACCCCGCCGCCGCCCAGGCCCAACACCAAGGCCGAGCCGGCGACGAAGCCGCAGGCGCTGGCGATCCTCACCGTGATGTACGGCGGGCAACAAGTGCAGGCGATGGGGTCGCGCCTGTCGTTCACCCTGACGAACCGGACGGGGCTCGAGATCAAGTCGGCCAAAGGCCAAATCCGGCTGTACGACCCGTCCGGGGGCTACCTGGCCGGTCTGCCGGCCGAGATCGACGGGCCGATCAAGCGGGGCGGAACCGTGGTCAAAGAGGGCGTGTGGATGGAAGTGGGCGGCATGATCCTCGGAATGCTCAACACCTCGTCGAAGCAGATGAAGTTCAAGTTTGCCGCCGAGGAGATCACCTACACGAACGGCCGGACGGTGTCGTTCAAGTAGGCCGCGCCACTGCCTCTTCTGTCGCACGAGCCTATCCGACCGTGACGCCTGCATAGCGCGGCACAGAACACGGCCGGGCAAGACCGGCCGTGGCACATCTGTTGGGAAGGTTTCCCTACCCCTTCAAGCGCGAGCGCAGGTTGTCGAGGACGTTCATGAAGTTGATATAGGAATCGTACGGCGACTCGTAGGGGTTGAAGTACTTGTGGACGTCGCCGTCGGCGAACCACTTGGTGCACATGTAGTAGAAGTGGTCGGAGGTCTGGAGCCGCCGCCAGTCGTCGAGCAGTTCGGCGTTGCCCGCCGCCTTGACCTCGTCTTCCATGCGGTACAGTTCGTGCAGGGCGTTGGACTGCATGGCGTTGCCGAGCCAGGCCGACAGATCCCTTTCGGCATCGGCCCATGAGACCATGTGGGGGATGTCGAGTTCGGCCACGGGCTCGTATGCGGCAGCGGCGGCCGAGAGCGTCATGAAGTTGTTCTTGCCGCCGGCCAGGATGTGCTCGGGCAGGTGTTCCATGAACTCGAAGATACCCGAGTCGGCCCACTGATGCTCGCCGAACGTCTCGTAGTCCATGAACAGGTTCACGACGTACCCGTTGCCGTTGACCTGGTCCACCCACTGGGCAAACGTCTCGGCGCGCAGCGGCCACTCGGGCCAGGACCGGTCGGAGAAACGGAACGCGATGTCGTCCGAGAGGCGATAGTTCTTCAGGAGCAGCCTGATGCCGTCGGTGCCGACGGGCCGGTACACGAAGGTCGGCGAGCGGTAGCCGAGGATGTGGTCGGCGCCCTCGGCCGTGATGCCGGTGAAACCGAGTCCCTCGACGAAATGCGCCAAGTCGTTGTTGTAGATGAGTTCCGTGTTGCGGAACACCTTGGGGCGAACGCCGAACGCCTCGGCCATTCGGGCCGAGTGGGCCGTCACCTGCTCGCGGAACTCCTCCCGGCTGTACAGAAACGCCAGGCTGTGGTAGAAGGTCTCGGCCAGAAGTTCCACCTGCCCGGTATCCACCAGCGCTCGGAACGAATCGACCACCTCCGGCGCCCACCGCTCGAACTGCTCCAGCGCCACCCCCGTGATGGAGTAGGAGACCGCGAAATCCTTGCCGTACCGGCGCACGAGGTCCAGCATCAGCCGGTTGGTCGGCAGGTAGCAGCGAGAGGCGACCTTGCGGCAAAGTTCGGCGTTCTTGTAGTCGTCGAAGTAGTCCGTGCCGGAGTCGAACACGCTGTACCGACGCAGCCGGAACGGCTGGTGGACCTGGAAGTAGAAACAGACGCTTGCCATTCAAACGGCCTTCACGGAAGTTCAGAGTTCAAGGTTCAAGGTTCAAGGTTCAAAGTTCAAAACCAAGAGGCGACGGCAAGGGCCTGAAACCGCGGACGGCAGCGATGCTACGGCCTCACGTGTACTTGCTCCCGCGCAATGGCGATCGCCGCAAGTGCTTCATCAACCCCGAGAGCATGCGACCAACTTCCAAGGCCTTGTCGTACACCAGGCGGTGTTCCGACGCGTCAATGTACCCTTGATCCAGCGCCACGCAGCAGTGGGAGCGGACCTCGCCGGAGGATCCTTTAGAGATGGCAAGGAACTGGAGAAACTCCTTGTTCCCCCCGCGCTCGAACCCCTCGGCGATATTGGCCATGGCCGAAACAGCCGCACTGCGCAACTGGTTTCGCAACGACCAGTCTTGGCCAAAAGCCGGCTTGGCCGTAATGCGGTACGCCAGCGCCACCAACTCCCTCGCTTTCTGCCAGACCTCGAGGTCCTCAAATCGCTCGATCTTCCCCACGCCCCCACCCACCACAAAAGGTCCAAAACTCCAACGCGAGCCTCAGGCGGTCGTTCACTTTGAACTTTGAACTTTGAACCTTGAACTTTGAACCTTGAACTTTGAACCTTGAACTACTTCCCGCCTTCCGTCGCATCCCGATAGACTTCCATACACGCCTGCCCGGCGTCGGTCCAGGCGAATTTGCGGACCTCGAACGCCCCGTGTTCGCGGAGCGTTTTCTGGAGCGGCGGGTGCCGCAGCACCGCCACGATCTTGTTCGCCATCTCATGGATATCCCAGAAATCAACCTTCAACGCGTGCGTCAGAACCTCGCTCACGCCGCTCTGTTTCGAGATCAGCACCGGCACGTCGTGCTGGAGCGCCTCAAGCGGCGCCAGGCCGAACGGCTCGCTCACGCTCGGCATCACATACAGGTCGGCCATCTCGAAGACGCGGTCCAGGTCGGCGCCACGGAGGAACCCGGTGAACGTCACGCGGTGGCCGATGCCCATGGCGGCGGCCAGTTCGATCATCCGCCGGATCATGTCGCCGGAGCCGGCCATGACGAACTTGACGTTGTCCATGACCTCCAGAACCTTCTTCGCCGCCG
>Ga0307427_1000709_pt1 | contig 19515 bp, 19 predicted proteins | sample SalMarWE160190MG_FD_202162 | JGI IMG/M metagenome (GOLD analysis project Ga0307427, IMG submission 202162) | Salt marsh sediment microbial communities from the Plum Island Ecosystem LTER, Massachusetts, United States - WE1603-190 | ecosystem: Environmental > Aquatic > Marine > Intertidal zone >... | reverse complement strand
TAGTTCTCCTCGGCGGGGCTGCCGAAGCACTTCACCGTGCCGGGGAGCCTCTCCTCATCCATGACGTACCGGGTGGCGATGGCGGCCATGAAGCCGCTTGTGCCGTGAACGTTGTGGCCGCAGCCGTGGCCGGGCCCATCCTCCACAAGCCACTCCTTGTAAGGTACGGCCTTGTTGCTGATCCCCGGCAACGCGTCGTACTCGCCCATGAAACCTATTACAGGTCTCCCCTCGCCCCAGGAGGCCACGAAGGCGGTGGGCATCCCAGCTACCCCCCGATCCACCTTGAACCCGTGTCTCTCAAGGGTCTCGGCGTGGAGCTCAGCGCTCTTGAACTCGACGAGACCCAGCTCCGCGTACTCCCAGACCCTGTCGCTTACCTCGATGAACTCGTCCCTATGCTCATCGATCCACTTCCATGCCTTATCCTTCAACATGATCAATCAACTGAACTGTGTCCCTTGAGAGGTTAAAACTAACGAAAGGCCATGGGTGTAACCAGTTTTTTGTACGGCTTTAAACTCGGCGGTAACACTTAAACCACGCCGGCGACGCAGTCACTGAGAACAAGGATGGATACTGGGATCGACCTCGTCTCGCTGCTGCTGCTCAGCGTGGGTCTGGCCATGGACGCGTTCAGCGTCGCCACAGTCACGGGGTTCGGCCTCGCCAGGATAAAGATCAGAGACGCGACGCGGATGTCCATAAGCTTCGGCGCTGCCCACGTCGTCATGCCCGTCCTCGGCTGGTTCCTCGGCTCCACGATAGTGGACCTCGTATCCAGCTACGACCACTGGGTGGCATTCCTGCTGCTCTTCTTCGTCGGCGGCAGGATGGTAAAGGAGGGCCTGGACGGGGACGGCGAGGTGGACCCCAACGAGATACTTGGCACCGTGAGCCTCATAATGTTCACCGTGGCCGTCAGCATAGACGCCCTCGCCGTGGGCCTCAGCTTCCGCCTTGAGGACCTCCCCATACTGGTGCCCAGCCTCTTCATGGGCGCGGGGACGCTGCTGTTCACCTTCGCGGGGCTCCTAGTCGGCAACAGGACAGGTAAGGCGTTCGGGAAAAAAGCCCAGATAATGGGCGGCCTGGTCCTCATCGGCATAGGGGCCCGGATCGTGTTCACTCATCTAGTTTAGTATGGCCTCGTCCAAGCTCATCCTCTCGGACTTGATGGTCTCCTCGCCGGGCCACCCGATGATTATGTGGTTCCTGCTGGTAATGGTCGGCGACAGGTTGAAGTGTTCGCGTAGCCGCTTCTGGGTCTCCTCTCCATGCGTCAGCCAGCAGCCGCCGAGGCCCAAGGCGTGGGCCATGAGGCAGATGTGGTCGGCCGCCGCCCCGGCGTCGAAGTACAGGTTCTGGGGCACGTACTCGTCGAACCGGAGCGTCTTGTACATGCTCAACTCCTGGAGCACAACGATCATGACGCAGTTCTCGATGGGTATGTCGCTGCGTACCAGCTTCTGCTCCTCCGGGTCGCGTAGCACCAGGAACCGGGTGCAGCCCACGTTGCAGCCGTGGGGCGCGTAGAGACCCGCCTTGAGGATGCGTCTGATCATCTCGTCGGGCACAGGCTCCGGCTTGAACTGGCGTATGCTCTTCCTGCCGTAGATGAGCCGCTCCACGGTCTCCACATCGCTCTCTGTGAAGCTCTCCCAAGGCGTAGGCCCGAGCTTCACCTTCTCCCCGTTCCTCATCCTGCGGGCGAGGTCGATGTAGCGGATGCACCACAGGATGTCGGGTGGGTCGAGGGGCAGACCCCGTTTCTTCCATATGCCGAGCAGGTACTCGGCGACTTCGCCGAAGCCCTCCGGCATCTTCCGCGTCCCGTTGAGGATGCGGTATATCAAAACCTCCACGGTGTGGTGGGTACGCTCATGGAATATGGCCCTGAGGTCGTCGGGCTTCATCTCCATGAGCTGCTCCTCCGTGTAGCCGTGAACAGTTAATGGCTTGGACAATGCATCACCGGGTAGACGTACCCGTGTACGCCTAAAAGGTTGCTTCGACTAGAGGACGATGCTCAGTATCACCGCCGCGTTGAACATGTCCCTGTAAGGGTACCCGTCCACAGTTTCCCTGATCCAAGGCTTCTCCGCCGAGACCTTCGTCAACGCGGCCTCCAGCTCCGCGTCCGTCACCGGCTTCTCGAGGCCGCCCTCCTCCGCTAGGACCGCCAAGGCGTCCGCGAAGACGAGGCTGTGATCCAAGTTGGAGAAGGGCTTGAACCCGGCCCGGTGGTCGTGGCTCATCACGGCGTAGAGGGCTTCCTCCGGGAGCTTACCCCGTAGCATGTTGGCGGCTAATACGCCGTGTTTCGACCTGTCCTCCGCGGTCTGGTCGTAGTCGATGTCGTGGAGGACGCCCACCGTCTCCCATAGCCCCCTGCTGCCGCCGAGGCCGCCGGCGAGCACCGCCATGATCTTCCCCACGAGGAGCATGTGGTCGCGTCTGCTGCTGTTCTCAATGAGCCTCAGGGCGTCCTTCTTGGAGATCAACGCTACCATATGAAAAGCGATGTAACCATTAACGTTTTTTGACGTAAAGCCCCACACTTATCCATGGAGAGCGGCTGGAACCTCTCGGTTTGCGGCTTGAACTGTGCCGTCTGCGATATAATGCTCGCGGGGAAGGGAGACGAGGAGAAGCTGAAAGAGATCATAGACTGGTTCAAGGAGGAACGCGGCGTAGATGTGGAGCCTGAGGCAATCGTCTGCAAGGGCTGTAGGGGAAGCCTGAACACACACTGGAGCCCAGACTGCGGGATGATGCTCTGCGCCCGGAGTAAGGGATATGACCACTGCTTCCAGTGCCGTGACTTCGTCTGCGAGAAGCTGGACGCCTTCGCCGGTGACGGGATGGATCACCACAGGAGAGCCGTCGAGAACATGAAAAGGATCAAAGAGATGGGGCTCGAGGCCTGGGTGGAGGAGCAGCGGGCGAAGGGGCCGCCCGTGTTCTGCCCCTAGTCTTTCTTTCTGAAGAACATCCAGTAGAGGGCGCCGTTGACGGCCATCAGCGCCGCCCCGGTGAAGAAAGGCATCGAGAGGCTGACGGCGTCGAACATGTACCCGGCCAGCGTGGGCGCCGCCGAGCGCACCCCCATCCTGGCGAAGTTGCTGACACCTATGGCCGTGGCCGTCTCCTCCGGGTCCACCATCCCGGACGCGAAGGTCTGCCTTATGGGCATGGTGAACATGACGATGATCCTGTTGATCACGAACACCGCCATGGCGACGGGGTACGCGTTGGATAACGCGAAGGCGGTGGTGAGCACCGCCGCGGCGATGCGTGACCCGATTATGGTGTTGATGTCACCGAACCTGCCCACCATGCGCGGGATGAGGAGGTAGCTGAAGATACTTATGAACCTGCTCAGCGAGTATATGGGGCCGAGGGCGTCGCTGCCCACCCCGAACTTGTAGAAGATGTAGAGAGTCATGAGGCTCTCTGCCATGCCCCAGCCGAGGCCGCTGGTGGACCGGACGAGGCTGAACCTGAGTATGACGCCCCAGTTCCTTATCTTACCGCCTTTTTTGATCTCGCCTCCGTGGCTGGTCCGACGCCGCGGTTCACTTATGGGGAGCAGGAACACGATTGACAGCGCGGAGCCCACGGCGCAGGCCCACCAGAGCAGCTGATGAGCCTCCACGACGTTGAAGCCGTAGTCCTGCAGGTACACGGGGAGCCCTCCCAGCGCCGAGCCTATGCTAGCCGCCAGCCCGTTAGTGATGGCTATGGCGCTGTAGATGCCGGGCCGCTGCGTGGCCCCAACCTTGTCCGTGATGTACCCCGAGACCACGGGCTGGCCGGCTCCCGCGCCCTCCCCCATGGCGCCCAGCCCCTGACCGAGGGCGAGCATCCAGAAGTCGGTGCTCAAAGCGAAGATCACCATCCTCAGGGTGGAGAAAACGGTGCCAACCAGTAGGAAGGGTTTCCGTCCGTACCTGTCGCAGAGGTAGCCGAAGGTGACGCTGTGAAAGGCGCTGACGAGGGTGGCGAGGCTCAGCAGAAGCCCGATCTCCACGTTCGTGTAGCCGAGGAGGGCGAAGTAGATGGCCCTCACCACCTGGAGGAACCCCATTACAATCCGGCGGGTGAACATGCTGGAGGTGAGGAGCCTGATGTCCCTGTCGAACCCGTCTGGCACACGAATTAAACTGGTCACTGGGGATACCCGAATGTGTCCTCGATGGGCTTCACGGTTATATTATTTCCCCCTCTATTAAGGCTCGCAGTGTAGTCGCTGCTTAGGCCCCAAGTCACTAACCAACTTAGCTCTAAACCTAGAAAATACATCCATGGAATCCATAATGGCTAGCTAATAATATAAAGAGTTTTCAAAGGGGGAACCACAACGATTCAACCGGATATGCTCTATCTCCTGTTACCGTTGAGCGTGTGCAGGGAAGTGCTGAGGTCGAGAACAGGGAAAAGAAAACAAGATGTCTAACGTATCCGTTACCGTGATCCTTGTCCATCGAATTAAACTATGAGGTTCAGCAGGCCCAGCAGGACCAAGGTTACCCCTATCAGGAGGTTCACCCACCTACGGTTCTCCATGGACCAGAGCTTGATGTCCATCGTGGTACGCATCAAGCCGTGAACCACAACGGTGGTTATGACGAACGGCGCGACGATGATCAAGTTGTACAGGGCTATCAACGCGATGCCTGTGATCATGTAGACCCGCTCCGAGAGCAGGTTCAATACGATGAAGTAGGGCGCAGACGAGCAGGGCAGCAACAGTATGCCCGTGGCCAGACCCGCCCAGTAGCCGCTCCTTGGGTTCGACACGCCCTCTATCTGAGCCGAGACCCTGCCTGCGAGGGCGTCTGGAAGATACTTCACATCTAAACCCAAGGCGTCAAGTATCCTGAGGCCCCCGAAGACGATGGCGACAGCCGAAACCAAGTACTTAATCCCAGATACCCTTGGGAGTACGCTAAACAGCCCTAGGCCCAGGAGGAAGTAAGAGGTGAAGAGGCCTGAAGAGAAGGCCAGCCCCACCCTCAGGGCAGCCTTTCTCCCAACGTCGTAGAACACGAGGGAGAGTAGGACCACAAAGACGTTGAAGCAGCATGGGTTAATGGCGTCGACAGCCGCCGCGGCGGCGACCATGGGCAGCAGCTCGAGGAAGCCAGTCTCGTCTTCGACAGCGCTGACGTATGGCTCCGTGAAGAGCCGAGAAAGCGTCTTCCTCTTTTCGTCGTCATGGACGACTGTCTTGACCCCCATCGTGCCCTTCGAAACAGCTATGTACACGGGGACGCCGTTCCACTCCCCCTCGTACACCCTACGCCAATCCTCGGCGGAGAGATCGCCGCTGGCTACAGCCGTAAGGCTTCCATCCCGGAACACCGCCGCTAAAGGCATGTAGAGGGTTTCATCCAGCGCTTCTGTGATCCTCTGAAAACGATTCGTGTTGACCTTCTCGGCGACGTCGTAGAAGACCAGCTCCCCGGCGGACATGCTGTCTTCGAGTGTCTTCACTCTCTCGCTGACCCCGGAGCAGGTTGGGCACGTCACCACGTATAGTACTAGATCGCCCCGTTGAGCGTAGCCATGTTGGGGGGATAAGAGCACTAAGCATGCGAGCAGGACCACCGCCTTGCTCCATCTCTTATACCCGAATATAGTATCGAAACCCGCCATCGATTCCTATCACCTATAACGTTTAATGCCTCAATAAAACACGTGGGATAGGCTAGTCTGAGCCCTCCCTCCTTAGAAAATCGCCTAAATCGAACAGGTTCCGGATGACTCGGATGCCCGCCGAGGTCTCGTAGCGCCCATAGCCTATGCATCGTCCATCGAACATCACGAGGTAGTGTCTCCCCAGCTCAAGGACTCCCTCGACGCGTCTGATGTTTTCCTCGAAGACGTCCCTGCCGCATACAAAGAGCCACGCGGCGTCTCTGCCGAGGTGAACCTTACTCGTGTCCTCCTCAGCCGCCAGCATCTGCAGAAGCGGGCTGCCCGGCTCGAAGAGACGCCTGTTCCGGCCCAGGTACGTCCCGGCGTACACCAGGCCCCTCCTGCTGAACTGCTGCCGCTCCAGCTCTTGGTTCAGGGTGAACCTCTTGCTGTCTATGCTGAGCACCTCCGGATCCATTCTGGACCCAACCTGCTCCAGGAACCTCTTTAGCAGCCTCACCTCATAACCACCTTCGCCAAGAAGAAGCCCTGTGTATGTGTCATGTCCGGCCAGAACCTGTGGCATTTCGAGATCTCTTCACCGAGTCGCTGACCGAAAACCTCTGTCAGACCCTTTTCCCCCGGCCCGTCTATCTCTTCGAGGGTGACTTCGTGGTTGCTTAACAGCCACTCCATGTTGAGCTCGTTCTCCTCGGGTTCGAGTGAACATGTGGCGTAGAGAAGGGTGCCCCCGGGCTCCAGGTGTCTCACGGCCGCGGACAGCAGCCTACGCTGAGTCTCCGCGTTCCTGAGTACGTCCTCGATGCTTCTCTTCCTGAACCAACCAGGGTCGGTGACGTAGTTGCCGGAGCACGGCGCGTCGAGGAGCACCTTGCTGAACCTGATTTCCAGATCAAGGCTGGTGACGTCGCCGTGGTACACGAGGCCGTTCTCGACGCCGCAGCGTTCAAGGTTGTTCTCCAAGGCGTAGACGCGCCTCCTGTCGGCGTCCACCGCGTACAGCAGCCCCCTGTTCCCCATGTAGGCGGCGATCTGTGTGGTCTTGCCGCCCGGTGCCGCGCACATGTCAAGAACCGTGTCGCCGGCGTTCGGCGCCAGCGTCTGGGCCGCGAACTGGGAGGCTGACTCCTGAAGACTGTAGAGTCCCAGCAGATACTCTATGGAAGCACCTAGGCTGAACCCGGATTCCTCGGCGACGTAGCCTTGGTCTAGGTACGGCACCCTGGTGAGTTTGACGCCGAGGCTCGTAAGCGTCTCCATGATCTCGGCATCGGAGGTCTTGATGGTGTTCACGCGGATGGCTTGGGGTGTCTTCTCGTCACCCGTGAGGCGGTGCCCAAGCATATGGTAACGGTCCAAGAAGAACTGCTTGTTGGTTTCCTCCCTCGACACAACCAACGTTCTGCTCCACGCCATATAAGGGCTCTCAGAAACCTTAATTGCTATATGGAGCGTAGATGGGGCATGTCACGGTTTAGGGCTAGAGAACTTGGGTTAAAGCTGGGCACACTCACCGTGGGGAAACACAACGCCATCACGGACGTGGAGGGGGTCGGCGTCGGACACTCCACGCTCATCGAGGGCGACTCGGTCCGGACCGGGGTGACGGCCATCATGCCGCACCAGGGGAACCTGTACGAGGAGAAGGTGACGGCGGCGGTGGATGTGCTCAACGGGTACGGCAAGACCGTGGGGCTCACCCAGATAAGGTTCGAAGGCAACATAGAGACGCCTGTCTTGCTCACCGAGACGCTGAACACGTGGAAGGTGGCGGATGCATCCGTGGACTACTGGGAGCACGGCTACGGGTTCAAGCCCCTAAGCGTGAACACCGTGGTGGGGGAGACCAACGGCGGCTACCTCACCGACAACTACGGCAGGCACGTAGGCAGGGAGATGGTCTTCAAGGCTATAGATAAGGCCCGAAGCAGCGCTGGCATGGGAGCCGTTGAGGAGGGAAACGTCGGCGGAGGCACCCCCATGACGGGCTACGGCTTCAAGGGAGGCATAGGAACCTCGTCGAGGCTGGTGGGCGACGCGGCAGTCGGCGTCATGGTCCAACTGAACTGCGGCCGCAAGGAGGACCTGATGATAGCGGGGGCGCCTGTGGGGAAAGAGGTCCCCATACCGGAGAAGCCTGAGAGTGGCCCCGGGAACAGCATCATGATGATAGTGGCCACCAACGTGGCTCTGGACTCGCGGCAGCTCTGGAAGGTGGCGAAGAGGACCGCCATGGGCCTCGCCAGGACAGGCTCCTTCAGCGGCAACAGCAGCGGCGACTTCACCATAGCCTTCACGACCGGGAGACTAGGGATGGAGGAGTACAACGATTCTTACCCAGCGCTGACGCTGCTGAGCCGGGAAGGCGTCCTGAGCCCTCTCTACCTGGCCACCGTCGAGGCTACGGAGGAGGCGATAATAAACGCACTCTTCAAGGCCGAGACCATGACCGGGTTCAACGGAAACGTACGGCACGCGCTGCCCCTGAACGAGACCAGAAAGGTTCTGGAGAAGTACAGCAGAATCTAGTCTTTCCCACTTTTTCATGCGTTCACATACTATGTTTGTTGCCAAGAGACTCTGTTAGAAACGGGGAGCCGTTTTGAGGGTCAGGGGAGCCGCTGAGCGGCGGCTGCATCGCCCCCACGGAGTCCCACAGCATAGAGGTTAAGGTAGGGGCAAGAGGAGGGCAGCCCACGTTCACGCATCGGTGACGCCGTGGAAGCAATACCTACCCCGCCGCAATGGGTTCTAGCTGGCTTTTTATTCGTGGGGACCATCTCATTGACGTGACACTCTATGGCTGATTTGAAGCGCGTCAAGATAATGGATCTCGCCAAGATCAGGGCGGTCTCGTCCCCCCAGATCTCCCCCGATGGGGGAAGCGCGGTCTTCGTCCACACGGTGATGGACTTCGAGAATGACGAGTACATGGGCGACCTCTGGATCGCCGACCTGGAGACCGGCGAGGCGAGGCAGTTCACCTCGGGGCGCCGGAAGGACGGGAACCCCCGGTGGAGCCCAGACGGCAAACGCATCTTATTCACCTCGAAGCCGCCCGCCAAGGAGGATGAGGAGAAGAAGAAGGCCCAGCTCTACGTCATCGACGTGGACGGCGGCGAGGCGAGGCAGCTCACGGATCTGGAGAAGGGCGTGGAAGGCCCAAGGTGGAGCCCAGACGGTAAGCGCATCCTGTTCCTCGGCGACGTGGAGCGCGTGGACAGGGGCGAGAGCGACGTCAAGGTCATAGACCGCCTCGTCTACAAGTTCAACGGCAGGGGCTTCTTCGAGAACCTTCGGAAACACCTCTTCACGGTGTCCGCGAAGGGAGGCAAACCTAGGCAGGTCACCGAGGGAGAGTACGACGTGGCGAACGCAGAGTGGATGAGCGACGGCGGGAGCATCGTCTTCGTAGGCAACCTGGAGCCCGACGCCGACCTTGTGCGCCGCTACTACCTCTACGAGGTGGACGCTAAGGGAGGGGAGCCCATCCAGCTCACCGAGACGCTGATGAGCATAAGCGGCGTCTCGCCACACCCGGAGGAGAGGCTCGTCGCGTTCACGGGCCACGACTACGGGCGCGGCTCAGGCTCCAACAGCGACGTCTGGACGCTCAGGGAAGACGAGGAGCCCGTGAACCTCACCTCCGGCTTCGACCAGGACCTTGGCACCAAGCTCAGCAGCGACATCAGGGTCAGCAGCCCGGGCACCATGCCGGCGTGGTGCGGCGACCACCTCTACTTCACCAGCACCTACGACGGCGACTCCTGGCTCTACAGGGTGCATAGAGACGGTGGCGACGTGGAGAAGGTGCTCGGAGGCAGGGACCACAGCGTCGAGTCATTCACTGTCAACGAGGACGGCAAGGTAGCGTACACCGTTCTACAGACAACGAAGCCGATGGAGCTGTGGAGCTGGGACGGCGAGAAACCCAGGCAGGTAACCGACCTTAACAGGGACTACCTCAAGAAGACGGAGGTGACGCCCCACGAGGAGTTCACCTTCACCAGCGACGCGGGGCACACGGTGCAGGGCTGGCTCATGAAGCCCCCCGGCTTCGACGCCTCGAAGAAGTACCCGCTGATACTCCACATCCACGGCGGCCCCAGGGGCGCCTACGGGAACAGCTTCCTCCACGAGTTCCAGGTCCTCGCCGCCCAGGGCTGGGCCGTCATGTACATAAACCCGTGGGGCAGCGGCGGCTACAGCGAGGAGTACCAGGCGGCGCTGCCGGGCCACTACTTCGAGCAGGACTACGACGACCTCATGAAGGCTGTGGACGTGGTCATGGAGAGGAACCCCTGGGTGGACGCGGGGAGGCTGGGGGTGACGGGGGGCAGCTACGGCGGCGTGATGACCAACTGGATCATCACCCACACCGACAGGTTCGCCGCGGCGGTGACGCTTCGAAGCATAACCAACTGGGTCACGTTCTTCGGTGTCTCGGACATCGGCTGGACCTTCGGGAAGACCGAGCTGGGGGGCGTCCCGTGGGAGATGGAGGACGCGTTCATGGAGAAGAGCCCCATCAGGCACGTCGCCAACGTGAAGACTCCCACCATGATCATACACAGCGAGGAGGACCACAGGTGCCCCATGGAGCAGGCCGAGCAGATGTTCACAGCCCTCAAGGTCCTGGGCGTGGACGCCGAGTTCATAAGGTTCCCCGGGGAGAGCCACGAGCTCAGCCGCGGAGGCAAGCCCAAGCACCGCAGGGAGCGGCTGGAGCACATGGTGCGCTGGTTCAAGAAGTACCTCGACTAGCCTCTCCTCAACCTTTTCACACTTATCTGAATACGTGGCTCGTCAAGTTACCCTGTTCCCAGCATCTTCCTCCTCTTCTGGCTCGTCATCCTCGGTCTTGGGCAAGGCTTCACGAGAAATCGAGTTCAGCTGACGCTTCGCGAGAAACGGCGACACAGTCGAGTTGTAAATCAGAGAGACGAGGACGATGGGGATGCATATGTTCGTGAAGACATCCGGGTCTGAGAAGAAGAGGCCGGTCGGGTCGTACTTGACAGGAAACTGACTCAACACCAAGGTGCCGGCGCCCTGGATAAAGATCAGCCTCGTGACGATGAGCTCCCTGTCCCCGAAGCCGTGGATCTTCCCGACCACCGTCACCACGACGAATCGCACGACGATTATGAGCGCCGAGACCATGAGCCCCATCATGAAGCTCTCCACGCTGGGCGTCATCACGAGGCCGAGGTAGACGAAGAAGAGGGCCTTGATCAGGAAGGTGAGCTCGTCGTGGTAGTCCCTAAGCTTCCTCCTGTCGATCCTGGCTCTCCGCCCCAGCCCCAAGCTCCTGGTCACGAAGCCGAAGTTCATCAAAGTGAAGCCCACTAGGAACACGGAGATAGGTCCACCGCCTCCGCCGCTGACCCACTCAGCGAACACGTACACCGGGAACAAGGCGGCGATGGTCATCATATAGTTGAGGGGCCTGTCCCTGAGCCTTGACAGCGTCTCGCCCCAGATGAGCCCGACCCCCGCCCCTAGGGCGACCGCAGTCAGCGACACGAAGAGTATATCCCTCGCCGCGGTTCTGGGCCCCGCACCGGTCAAAGTGGCCATCTCGATGAGGGTCAGCACCGCCACAACCCTGATGGGGTCACCCAGGGTGGACTCAAGCTGAAGCAGCGCCATGGAGTCCCCCACATCCTTGAAGCCGCCGCTTATCGACGACACTAGGCTGCTCACCGAGACGCCGCTCATCCCCGCCACCATGGCCCCCAGCAGAAAGGCGTCGACATTGCTGAAGGTCTCGGGCGCGAGGAGACGCAGGGAGCCCCCGGCGACCAACGTGATGGACAGGAAGCTCGCCACGGCCAGCCCCATCGCCCTCCGGGTGTTGCCGAGGAGCTCCTGCGCGTTGATGGAGATCCCGGTGCTGAAGCTGAACATGATGACGGCGACGAGGAGCATGAGCTCGAATATGCCGCCGAACAGGAACTCGTCGAAGAAACCAAGTATGGGACCCATGAGCATGCCGAAGCCCAGAAGCCAGACGATGTCGGGTATCCTGGTGCGGTTGTAGAAGATGCCGGCGATGTAAGCCAGTATGATGGTGAAGGAGACGAGTAGAAGGATCTGCTCGGCGTTAATCAATCAGCTAACCCTCAATACTCATGTGGACTCGACCCTGACGCTGTCTTTCTGTAGGCTATGAGGAGTGGTTTAGCATAAAAATTTTTTTCAGAACGGCTTCTTCTCCATTCAGTGTATCATTTAACCTTTTTTTCACATATTAGCGCGGTTTTTTTATAAATAGATAAAAAAAGTGTTTTCTATTAATTATTTACATTATGATAGGGGCAGATAAACAAATACATGAAGGTTTAAATACAATGAGCCTTCATTTATGCCTCGTCAGGTGACAGGTAAAATGCCAATAACAGTTGACACGTCAGGCGAAGGACTTGCAATGGTACTGAAGGACTACCAGGAGGTAGCCCTCCGGTACCTCTGGCGTCTAGACGGCGGAGGCGCGAGCAGCCGCGACGTCTGGGTGCAGGTGAACGAAGATCTCATAGGAAAGAGGACCATCAGCAGAGCATCTATAATCAACTTCCTGAACTCCATGGTAGACGAGGGTGTGCTTAACTACACGGAGATAACAGGGAAGGGAGGACACAGACGCATCTACTCTGCAAAGTACGATGAGGTAGGGTTCAAACAGTACATCGCCAAGGTAGTTCTAGGAAACCTCCTAAGAGACTTCCCCGAGGAAACGAGGACTGCTCTCCAGAAAGTCAAGTAAACACTCTTCAAAGATTTTTTTTCTTTTTATTAAAAAAGGTAGAGGATATTATAAGCGGAGGATCAGCCCAGCCCGGGCGCCAGTTTGCTCTCCGTCCCTCAGGGTGACCACCCCGTTGACCACCAAGTGCTCGATGCCTTCAGGGTACAGCTTGGTAGCCTCCGCCGGCGTGTAGTCGGACCGGTCGATGACGGTCTCCGGGTCGAAGACGGTGATGTCCGCGCACATACCGGGCACGAGCAGACCCCTGTCGCTGAGCCCCAGCGTGGACGCTGGTAGGCTCGTCATCTTACGCACCGCGTCCGCCAGATGGAGCACGCCCTTCTCTCTCACGTATCTGCCTAGGACCCGGGGGAAGGTGCCGTAGAACCGAGGGTGGGGCGCCGGGATGAGCCTGTTCAGTATGCCCTCCGGGCTGTGGACCCTGCCGTCGGTGCCCACGGCGACCCAGGGCTGCCTCATGATGAGCTCCACGTTCTCCTCCTTCTGGTTGAAGTTGACTATGCTGAACCCTCCCTTGGCCTTGCCCTCGACGACGCTCTCCACGTGGTCCCTGAGGAGGTCTACTGCGCAGTCCAGCGGGTCTACGCCCCGCCTCGCGGCTACTTCGGCGATGTTCATGCCGACCAAGCTCTCGTCGAGAGGGTAGCTGCTTATGAGGGCCGCCTCTGGGCCGCCGCGGTCATCCATGGCCTCGGCGAGCCCCTCCTTGATCCTCTCGGTGGTGTCGGGGTCGTTGAGCCGCTTCACCAGCTCCTCGTTTCCGCCCTCGTTAGCCCACTTGGGTATCCAGGCGCCGAGGCCGGTGCCGCTGGCCCTGTACGGGTACTGGTCGGCGGTCACCTGAACGCCCTCTGCGCGGGCCTCCTCCACCATCTCGATGAGCCTCGGGCAGAGGCCCCAGAAGCGTTTGCTGAGGACCTTGAAGTGGCTGATGTTCACGGGCACCCCTGTCTCCCTGCCGATCCTGATGATCTCCTCGACGGCGCCCAGAGGGTCGCCGCGGTCTCCCTCATCCCTGATGTGGCTGGTGTAGAAGCCGCCGTACTCCGCGACCACTCTGGTTAGCTCGATGACCTCCTCGGTCTCGGCGTAGCTCTGGGGGTCGTACCGGAGACCAGTCGTGATGCCTCTGCACCCGGCCTCCATCGCCTTGGCGATCTCCTTCTTCATGGCGTCGAGCTCCGCGGGGGTGGGCGCCCTCATCTCCATGCCCATCACGTAGCGGCGTACGGTGCCGAAGCCCACGATGGGCGCCACGTTGATGGACAACCCTCCCTCCTCGAGGCGGGATAGGTACTCCTCCATGGTACTCCAGTCCACCTTGACGCCCGTCTCCTCGAGGAACGGGCTGAACCTGCGTATCTCCTCCCGCATCTTCTCGTTGAGAGGCGCGGCGCCGCTGCCGCAGCTGGCGAACACCGTGGTGCTCACACCCATGTGGACCTTGCTGTCCGCCTCCCGGTTCACCATGATGGTGTAGTCGCTGTGGTCGTGTAGGTCGATGAACCCCGGCGAAACGGCGAGGCCCCTGGCGTCGATGACCTCCTTCGCGTCGCCCAGTATCTTGCCGACCTCGACGATCCTTCCTTCCTTGACGCCGACGTCGGCCTTGAACCAAGGGTTCCCGGCGCCGGTGAATACCTTACCGTCTCTAACAACTAGATCATACAACATTATCGCCCTGTACTCTGATCGTCTACATGTTTTATAGCACTTCGGCGTCGTAGAGGATGTGAACCGTTTTGACGAAGCTTACCGAGCCTAAGAAGACGGCTTTCAAGTGGATAGAAGATAACGCTGAGCGCATCAGCGACTTCCACCGGCTCATCTGGAACTACGCCGAGTCCAGCTTCAGGGAGTACAAGTCGGTGAAGGCCTTCGCCGAGTTCCACCGCGAGGAGGGCTTCGACGTTGAGGTGGGCGTCGCTGGGATGCCCACGGCCTACATGGCCACGTGGGGCGAGGGCAAGCCGGTCATCAGCACCTACACCGAGTACGACGCCGTCCCGGGCAGGTGGCAGGACCCGGTGCCCTACAGGTCCGCTGAGAACCCTTACAGGGCGGGGCACACCGACCCCCACAGCGCCCTGGGCACGGCCGCCCTCACTGGCGCCGTCGCCGTGAGGCACGCCATGGAGGAGCACGGCCTAGAGGGTACCGTCAAGGTCTTCGGGACGCCCGCCGAGAAGGTGTGCGCCAAGAGCTGGTTCGCGGCCAAGGGCCTCTTTGACGGCCTCGACGCCATGGTGGGGTGGCACCCCAGGCAGGCCACGACGGTCATGTACGAGACTCAGTGGGGCAGCTACTGGAACGCGGCGTTCGTCTTCGAGTGCATCGAGCCGGAGAAGTGGATCGCCCAAGCAGACGACCTACCTAGGAACGCCCGCTGCCCCGGCGCCCTGGACGCCGTGGCCCTCATGTACACCACCACCAAGTACACCAAGGAGGCGATGCTGCCACGCACAGGCCTCTGGACCATCAACGAGGCCGTGATGGCCGCCGGCCAGGCCACCGCCGATAACATGCCTCCGCGCATCGGCATAATCCAGTACGCGTTCAGGAGCCCCAGCCTCACCCAGCAGGAGCAGATAGCCAAGGTGCTGCTCAGCAACGCGGAGCACGTCGCAGAGGTCACGGGCTGCAGGCTCACCGTCAGGTGGGTGACCAAGCAGCGCACCGGCCTCTTCAACAAGGCTCTCTCGGATCTTGCTTACGAGAACCTGGAGCTCGTGGGGCCGCCCAGGTTCACCGACGACGACAGGCGGAAGGCCAACGAGATACTGGAGAACCTGGGCTACCCGCCCCAGGAGACCCCGTACAGCGAGGAGCTCACGCCGCCCATGGAGTGGGAGCGCATGTGGCGCAGCGTCATCCCGAGCCACCAGAAGAAGTTCGGCAGCGACGACTACGTCGAGTTCATGTGGCACTGCCCCGCCGTCTGGATACAGGTCTACAGGCCCAGGCTGTCTGTGCCGGGGGAGAGGCTGCCCGGGTGGTCACACGTGGCGCTGGGCGGCATGAAGGGCCCCATCGACCGCACCATCTACACCGCAGGCAAGGCCATCGGGGGCACCATGCTGGACCTGTTCACCGAGCCCGGGAAGCTGAAGGAGTGCAGGGACGAGTGGAGGGAACGCATCTCAAAGGAGTACGAGCCGCCTCAGCTCGACCCGGGGTGGGACCCGCCCATCGACCTTCCGTGGCCCGAGTACGTGGTCACCGAGAGGGGCTACGACTGGCACATCCCCACGCCCAGAAAGTAGCATCCCCCCTTTCGATGATTTTAAACACAGATTAAAGAACCTTAAACTATGAAGCACCCGCCGTTCAACCAGGTAAGCGAGAGCATCGAGTACCGCCTGGCCCAAGTGTTCGAGGTGCTGAGAGAGCTAGAGGTAGCACACAACAAGTGCACGGCGAAGCAGCTATACGACTACCTGTCCGGCGAGACATTCTCAGGGGAAAAGATCATCCTCCGCGAGGTCATCGGCAACGAGTATCTGCTGATCCATGAGGCGCTGGAGCTCAGTGAGCTCATCGAACAGGGTGTGGAGATAGACAACCGGACGCTGATGGAGGCGCCTAAGGAGAAGGTATGCGAGGCACACCTCAACGCCATGAGCCTCGAGCTGGAGTACGCGCTACTGCTTGAGGACTATTACTGGCTGAAGCTCAGACTGGGCCACCACGAGAAAGTCGTAAAGAAAGACTCCTGGTTGCCGGACTCGCATAAGGAGAAGGCCAGGAAGATACTGGACCACTACAGCCAGTATCTGGACCAGTAGCGCTGTTCTACTTTCTTGAACACCTGTTCTATTTGATGGTTATATTAGCTGCTAGCGTGTTTGATTCTTCGACTAGATATGAACAAGTCACAGCAACTATACGCGGTTACCGCCATATGCCTCAGCATCATATTGGCGGGCGCCATCATAGCCTACAGGCCCGGCATGGTTGAGCCGGTCGAGACATCCAATGGGCTACCCGACTTCAGGTACCCCGGGGGCGTCGGCACAGGCATGGGCTTCGAGGCCTTCACCTACGCGGGCGAGGAGGCCACGGAGAAGACCATAAGCCTGTCAGGGTCAGGCAGCGCTTCGGCGCAGGCCGACCAGGCCAGCATCAGCTTGGGCGTGGAGGTAACGGATGAGTCCGCCGCGGAGGCCATCGCCGAGAACGCCGCAGCAATGGCTGCGGTGATCGAGGCCGTCAAGGCCCAAGACGTCTCCGAAGACGACATCTACACGACCTCCTACAGCGTCTACCCCCAGTACGACTGGACGGAGACCGGACGCGTGTTCAGGGGATACACGGTGACCAACATGGTCAGAGTCACCGTCAAGAACCTAGACAAGGTGGGCGACGTCATCGACGCAGCCGGCGAAGCCGGCGCCAACAGGATTGATGGCATCAGCTTCGAGCTCAGCGACGCTAAGCGTGAGGAGCTCAAGATGAACGCCTACGTCGCAGCCATGGAGGACGCAGAGGCCAAGGTCGAGGTCATCGCCGAGACCCTAGGTCTCACAGTCACGGGCGTGCAGTCCGTCACCGAGAGCAGCTACGTCCCCGTGCGCGCCTACGTTCAGATGGACTACGCCGAGGAAAGCTATGCAGGAACCAAGGCCCCGACGCCCATCCTAGAGGGCGAGCTGACGGTCACCGTGAGCATCCACATCGTCTACCTCTTCGCGTAGCCTCCCCCATTTTTCTTTTCCATTATTTTTCACATACTCTAAATAACCTTGATGAATATGCCGCAGATCGAAGTCACGCCTTGCAGCGAGGAGCACCTGCCGAAACTGACGGAGCTTTGGGCAGAATACATGATTGACCAGGGCAGCGATGACCCTGTTCTGCCACTGCTTGACGTAGAGTCAAGCAAGCCCGGTTTCGCCAAGCTGATGGAGAACTACATGAGGCGGGAGCCGGAGGGCTTCCTCGTCGCCGTGAAAGACGGGGATGTCGTCGGGTTCGTCATCTCGTTCAGGGATGCGTTCGGACCCAACTATGTGACCCGGGAAAGGATCGGTCACATCCAGGTGGTCCACACCAAGAGAGGGTGCCGCCGACAAGGAGTAGCCACCAATCTGATTGAGGCGGCTGAAGGCTACCTCAGGAGCAGCGGCTGCGGGTTTGTTCTCACAGAGAAGGGAGAGCCGAACACTACTGCGCGAACCCTGCTGGAGAAAACGGGTTTCAGAGTCAGGGGCAAACTGATCGACTACATCAAAGAACTCTAATATCCACGGCACGGGAGAGTCAAGGATACTGGATATGACGGCTCAACCAGACTGGAAGACTGTTCTGCAGGAGCTCGTGGACAACATCCAGAGCAAGGTGCTCACCGTGATACCTAGACGCCACTCGCTGCCGGTGAACGAGTTCAAGAGGCTCCTCGACGACGAGGCCCAGAGAGCCATAGTCGAAACTCTCACCAAGAACAAGGTATCAGCCAAGCTGGTGAGCGAGGAGGGCGACGAGACCTTCGGAGACGAAGACTACGTCATAGTCGCCGACCCGGTGGACGGCACCACCAACCTGGCCCGCGGACTCCACCCGGCGGTGACCAGCATCAGCGTCAGCGAGACCCCCATGCAGAGCGGCGTCTTCGCCGGGATAATCGTCAACTTCTACACAGGCGAGACCTTCTTCGCGGAACGCGGTAAGGGGGCGATGCAGGACGACTGGCCCCTCCAGACGGCGGCCCCAGCCAAGTACAGCAGGGCCCTCATCTCCATGGACCTGAGCAAGGCGCCCAAGCTGGAGCTAATGACGCCCCTCATCAGGGAGAGCAGGCACATCAGGGCCGGGGGCTGCAGCGCCATGAGCCTCTGCAACGTGGCGTCGGGAGTACTGGACGCCCACATTGACCTCAGGGGCATCCTCCGCGTCACGGACGCCTCCGCTGGGCTGCTGATCCTACGCGAGGCGGGTGGCGTGTATGAGTTGAACGGCGAGGAGTTCGGTGACGTCCCGTTGACCCGGGAGAGCAGGTTCGAGCTGAAGGCGGCGTCCAGCTTGGAGCTCCTCGACGAGATCAACCAGCTGCTGAAGAGGAAATGAGGTACCCTTCAAGACTCATTGAGGCGACGCTGCATGAGAGGCCCAACAGGTTCCTCGGCGTCGTGGATATAGATGGCAGAGAAGAGCTGTGTTTCATTCCCAACCCTGGGCGCATGCACGAGCTGATGGTGCCCAACGCCAGAGTCTACCTGCTTGAGAAGAGGGGCGAGCACAGGAAGACCCGGTACGACATGGTGCTCGTGGACTACGGGGGCGTCATGGTAGGCGTAGACTCCAAGCTCCCTAACAAGCTCCTAGCCGAGGCGGTAAACGCTGGGCGCCTAAACGATTTCAGGGGGTACACGGGGGAGAAGACTGAGCCGGTGTTCCACGACTCACGGCTCGACCTCGTGCTATCGGACGGCCAGAAACGGGTGATGGTGGAAACCAAGTCCTGCACACTGGTAGAGGACGGGGTGGCGCTGTTCCCCGACGCCCCCACCAAGAGGGGGGCGCGCCACATGAGGACCCTCGTGAAGGCCCTGGAGACGGGGCGCTCCGCCGCTGTATTCGTGATCCAACGAGGCGACGCCTCCGAGTTCAGGCCCAACGACGGGACCGACCCCGAGTTCGGGGAAGCGCTGCGGCGCGCCGCCTCCATGGGCGTAGAGACCTACGCCTACGTGTCGGATGTCTCGCTGCGAGGCGTCGAGATAAGGGAAAAGATACCTTTACGCCTTTAATTTTCCTCCGTACAGCGTAAAGACCGTGTTTAGCTGCCTGTACGCTGAAAAAAGCCTGAAAAAAGGTTATCTGGCTCAGCGTCTACGCACAGTTTTTAAGCGCCTAATCTAAGTATTCTCGCTAAGAGGATAGTGGATGGGAAAAAAGAAGGTGCTGAGCGAGAAGAACCTCAGACGAATGGTCTTACCCAGCGAGAACGATGTCGTAGGCGTAGTCCAGAAGCTGCTGGGCTTCGACCGGGTCATGGTCAAGTGCCAAGACGGATACACCAGGATGTGCAGGATAAGAGGTAAGATGAAGCGCCGGACCTGGATCAGGAAAGGCGATGTGGTTCT
>Ga0307427_1000707_pt1 | contig 19574 bp, 13 predicted proteins | sample SalMarWE160190MG_FD_202162 | JGI IMG/M metagenome (GOLD analysis project Ga0307427, IMG submission 202162) | Salt marsh sediment microbial communities from the Plum Island Ecosystem LTER, Massachusetts, United States - WE1603-190 | ecosystem: Environmental > Aquatic > Marine > Intertidal zone >... | reverse complement strand
TGCTTCCGTCTGCGGCAGGTGCGAGCGTCATCGCCTACCGCCTTCTCTACGTGCGCGACGTGACGAATCCGGAGAGTTACACGGTCGAGATCCTCTCAGGCAGCAAACCGGTCGGCTCGTGGTTCGCGCCGTAGGCAGGGCGAAGCCAAGCGCGGTGGGTCTCCGGACCCACCGTGCGTCAAGCCCGCCTTGGCGCCTCGCCTTGCGCGGCGGGCGCGCACACCCGCCACGCGAAGCGCGCCTCGCTATCCGATCCCGAGGACCTTGTACAGTTCGGGACGGATCTTCACGTACATCAGCACCGCGATGCCCACGAGCACGACCGCGCCGAGCAGGACGAAGGCTTTGGCCCACCAGGGCAGGTTGCGGCCGCCGGTGGCACGCTTGTCGAACAGGACGACGACCATGGCGATGACGCCAAGCGGCACGGCGAGCATCGTGGCGGCCTGGCCGACGCGGATGGCCCGGACCTTCAGATCCTCCGGGCTCGCGGCCGGGGCGTTCGGCGTCTCTGCGGCCGGGCCTTTCTTCACGACGTGCGCCTCGGCGTGCGGCTGGGCCGCCGCCTTGGTCTTCTCATCGCTGTGGATGATGAACAGGCCGGTCGTCATGCCGATCAAGAGGACGAGCGTGGCGAAGATCCGCGTCGGCTTCGACTCCAACCTGCCACCCAGCCCCAATCCGTCATTGAGCAGAACGCCGCCGATGAGCGAGTTCGTGACGAAACTCGAAAACGCCGCCGACCAGAACCCGATGCTGAAAATCAGCCGCGCGTACGGGCCGAACACGCTCTCGAGTTGACGGATCATGACCTCGAACGTCACGCGCCCCTCGTGCGGGTAGAGCACCGCCGCCGCCGTCATCATGATAACGGCGCCGATGAGCGTGAAGATGATCGACGCGAGGATCGTGTCGGCGATGCCGCTCGCCAGGTCGCCCTCGTGCCAGCCCTTCGCCTTGACGAGGTACGACTGGAAGAACGCCGCCACGATGACGAACGTGGTGCCGACCAGGCCGCCGACGGTCACCCAGTTCACGTCTTCGGGCAGCGTCGGGACGACCGCCCCTTTGATGGCGGCGAGCAGGTTCGGCCCCGCCCACACCAGGTTCGCCAGGAACGCCAGGAACATCACGACCAGGAAGAAGCGCATCATCTTTTCAATGTATCGGTAGATGTGCTGAAAGGCGAGCAGGAACGCGATGGCCGCCGCCGTGAACGCCACCGGCCACACGTACGGGCTCACGCCGCCCCACAACGCCTGCATGCCGGCCGTCACGCCCAGGGCGTTGCCGAACTGGAACGTCGCGTCCACCGAAAAGAGCGTGATGCCGCACAGGACGGCAAACCAGCGGCCGAACTTCTTGGCCGCAAGACCCAGAAACGTCTCCTGTGAATAGATGCCGAACCGCATGAACAGCGCCAGAAACCCCGCCATCAGGGCGCCCGAGGTGAGCGACAGCCACAGCAGGGCGTACCCGTAGTTGGCCCCCGTGGTGGACATGAGGGTGACGCTGCCGGGCCCGATGATGCAGGCGCCCACGATAAAAGCCGGCCCGATTCGCCTCAGCAGTCCGCCTTTGGCCATCGATGGTCTCCATAAGGAGGCGTGGCGAGAGGACGCCGCCGCATTCTACGCCGTCCGACGCGGGCCCTGCAACGGCTTTGCGTGTACTGCGGATGCGCGGCGGGCAATCCTGCCCGCCGCGTTTGCGTGACGTGTTGGGGCCAACGCCCGCGGTGGGCAGGATTGCCCACCGCGCAGAACCAAAGATCTCCGCGCGGCGGGTCAACGTAGCCGCTGCCCCGTTCTCCTTTGATCCCGCACGGGTTCCGGGCACGAACCGGACCTTATCGCTTTGCCGGGGTGTGGGGGAAATGGCGGTTTACAGAGTCTGCGTCCGAGTCTATGCTAGCCGGTGCACGAAGCGGTGTGGCATAACAGGCAAACTGGAGGGCTGCCCCATGAGCGCGCGGAAGAGACTCATCGCCTGGCTCGCGGTCCTGTTGCTGTGTCTGGCTGTGGCAGGCTGCGCGCCGGGCAAGGCGATGGGCCGGCGATACGGGTCGGTCATCGGTATCAAGCCGGAGAGCATCCCGGAGTACAAGCGTCTGCACGCCGCCGTCTGGCCGGAGGTGCTGGCGAAACTCCAGGACGTGAACGTCCGGAACTACTCGATCTACCTGGCCGAGGTGAAACCGGGCGAGTTTTACCTCTTCAGTTACTTCGAGTACGTCGGCGACGATTTCAAGGCCGACATGGCCCGGATGGCGGCCGACCCCGACACCAAACGCTGGTGGAAGCACACGGACCCGCTCCAGGCGCCCGTTCCCACGCGCAAAGAAGGCGAGCACTGGCACACCATCGAAGAGGTGTTCCACATGGACTAGCGTTCGAAAGGAGAAATGCGATGGACGCAGCACGAACAGCGGCGCTCGGTGTCTTCCTGGCCGCAGGGCTGGCTTTGCCCCTCATGTCCGAATCCCTGGGGGCAACCGCTCGGGAGACGGAGGATTTTCTGAAGGCGAGTCCCCAGGACCTGCAGTGGTGGCAGGAGGCTCGGTTCGGCCTGTTCATCCACTGGGGGCCCGTCAGTTTGAAGGGGACCGAGATCGGCTGGTCCCGTGGCGGCGAGCGGCGCGGCAGAAAGGGTCGCGGCCCGATTCCGGCCGAGGTGTACGATAACCTCTACCGCCAGTTCAACCCGACGAAGTTCAATGCCGCCGAGTGGATCGGCATCGCCAAGGCCGCCGGCATGAAGTACCTCGTGTTTACGAGCAAGCACCACGACGGGTTCTCGATGTTCGGCACCGAACTGACGGATTACAAGATCACGAACTCGCCTTTCCGGCGCGACGTGGTGGCGGAACTGGCGAAAGCCTGCCACGAAGGCGGCTTGCGGCTGGGGTTCTACTACTCGCCTCCCGACTGGCATCACCCGCACTACCGGACGGCGGACCACGCCCGCTACATCGAGTTCCTCCACGGCCAACTGCGCGAACTGTGCACGAACTACGGCAAGGTGGACGTCATCTGGTTCGACGGTCTCGGCGGGAAGGCGGCGGACTGGGACTCACAGAACCTGTTCAAGACGATCCGGCGCCTTCAGCCCCATGTCCTCATCAACAACCGTTCGGGGCTACCGGGCGACTTCGACACGCCGGAGCAGCGCGTCGGCAAGTTCCAGATCGACCGCCCCTGGGAAACCTGCATGACCATCTGCCGCCAGTGGGCCTGGAAACCTAACGATACGATGAAATCGCTCAAGCAGTGTCTCGATGCGCTCATCCGCTGCGCCGGCGGCGACGGCAACCTGCTCTTCAACGTGGGCCCCATGCCCACCGGCGAGATCGAGCCGCGCCAGGTCGCTCGACTCAAGGAGATGGGCGCCTGGCTCGGCAAGTACGGCCAGAGCATCTACGGCACGCGGGGCGGCCCGTTTCGCCCGGGCGCGTGGGGGGCGAGCACGTACAAGGGCGACACGATCTACCTGCACGTTCTCCGCTGGCAGGGCGACTCGGTCACGCTCCCGCCCATCCCGAAGAAGATCGTCAGCCACTCCGTCATGACGGGCGGCGTGGCCGAGGTCAGGCAGACGGCCGAGGCCATCGTGGTCTCCGTCCCGGAGGCCCACCGGCAGGAACTCGACACCCTCGTCGTTCTCCGCCTCGACGGTCCGGCGGCCGGTATCAAGGTCGGCGCCCTCCGCTCCGGGTCCGTCGCCACGGGCAAGAAGGCCGGGGCGTCGAACGTGTACCGCAAGATGGCCGAATACAGCCCGGACAAGGCCCTGGACGACGACCCCGACACCCGTTGGGCCACCGACACCGGCACCCACGAGGCCTGGCTGGAGGTGGACCTCGGAGAGACCGTCACCATCGGCCGCACGATGATCGACGAGTGCGTCGAGTGGGGCCGGCGTGTCCGCAAGTTCGAATTGCAGTACAGGGACGGCGATGCGTGGAAGACCGTTCTGGGGGGCGCCGGGCTCGGCCGCCGCTACACGAAAGCATTCCCGCCGGTCCGCGCTCGGCACGTGCGACTGAACCTCCTGGAGACCACCGACGGACCGACGATCTCGGAGTTTCAGTTGTTCACGTCCCGGTAAGGCGAGGGACAGACGCATGACTGACATCCGGGCATGGTGCGGCATGTTGCTGGCGGTGCCGGCCTTTTGGGGCATCACCGCCGCCGCAGACGGCCGGAAACCGTGGGACATGCTCACCGCCAAACCGCAGGTCGTCCGGACGTGGCAGGACATGCGCTTCGGCCTGTTCATCTGCTGGGGGCCGGTGAGCCTGACCGGCAAGGAGATCGGCTGGTCGCGCGGCGAGCCGTCCTGGGGCCGGCGGCCGGGGATGAAGGGCGGCAAAGGGCCAACGCCGGTCGAGGTCTACGATGGCCTCTACAAGAAATGGAAACCGGACAAGTTCAACGCCCGCCAGTGGGTCCGGGTGGCCCAGGACGCCGGCGCCGGGTACATCATCTTTCTCGTCAAACACCACGACGGATTCTGCCTGTTCGACTCCGCATTGACCGACTACAAGAGCACCGGGCCGCAGTCGGCGTGGAAAGTGGACGTGTTGAAAGAGATGGCCGACGCCTGCCACGAGGCCGGCCTCAAACTCATGATCTATTACTCGCAGCCCGACTGGCACCACCCGGACTTCCTGACCGACAGCCACGACCGCTACATCAAGTACCTGCACGGCCAGGTCCGCGAACTGCTGACGGGGTACGGCCGCATCGACGGACTCTGGTTCGACAACCTGCGCCGTCCCGGTCCGGAGGCCGCCAAACTTTGGGACGCCGAGAACCTCTTCAAGATGGCACGAAGCATCCAGCCGCACCTCATCATCAACAACCGCTGCGGTCTGCCGGGGGATTTCGATACACCGGAACAACGCGTCGGCAGATTCCAGACCCGTCGCGCGTGGGAGAGTTGCATCACCCTCGGCACCCAGTGGGCCTGGAAACCGGACGACCGCATCAAGTCGCTCAAGCAGTGCATCGACATCCTCGTCAGATGTGTCGGCGGAGACGGCAACCTGGCCCTGAACACGGGCCCCATGCCCGACGGCCGCATCGAGCCGCGCCAAGTCGAGCGGTTCAATGAGATCGGCGCCTGGCTCGCCAACTGCGGCCGGAGCATCTACGGGACGCGAGGCGGCCCGTTCCGCCCGGGCGCGTGGGGGGCGAGCACGCACAAGGGCAGCGCCATCTACCTGCACGTCCTGCGGTGGCCGAGCGAGAGAATCGTCCTGCCGGCCATCGGCCGCCGCATCGTCTCGCACAGCGTGCTGACGGGCGGCAGCGCCACGGTAACGCAGACCGACAAGGGCATCACCGTCTCGGTCCCGCCGGGGAGCCGCGATAAACTCGACACCATCGTGAAACTCCAACTCGACGGCCCGGCGGCCGGCGCGACCACCGTGACCGCCCGACACGTGCGGCTGAACCTGGCGAAGACGACCGACGGACCGTCCATCCGGGATTCTCGACTGTCCGCACCCAAGGAGGATGGCAGGGAATGACCTCCCGGGAAAGGGTGCTTGCGGCCTTCGAGCACGTCGAGCCCGACCGTGTGCCGGCGTGGTGCGGCTCGTCGGTCGAGTTCTGGGCCAAGGCCAAGGGCGAACTCGGTTTGGATGACGAGGGCCTGCGCGTCCGTTTCGGCGACGATTTTCGCCGCGTGTGGCCGCGGTACGTCGGCCCCGAGTTCCCACTGTCTCCCGGCGTACATTCGCGGACGCCTTTCGGCATCGAGCGCAGCGGCGTGGGGTACGGCATGGCGATGAACCATCCGCTGGCCGGCGCGACACTCGATAAGGTCCACGACTACGCCTGGCCCGAGCCGTCGTGGATGGACGTCTCCGGCGTCCGGGCCGACGCCGAGGTCTGGGGCGGCCGGTACGCCATTCTCGGCGGCGACTGGGCGCCGTTCTGGCACGACGCCCTCGAACTCCTCGGCATGGAAGAATTGTACCTGAAGATGTACGACGAGCCGGAGTTGGTGGACGCCCTGTTCGAGCACATCGTCGATTACTACGCGACCGTGAGCCAACGCATTTTCGACGCCGCTGCCGACGCCATCGACATCTTCTTCATCGGAAACGATTTCGGAAGCCAGACCGGGCCGCTGCTCGGCGAGGACCTGTTCAGACGATACGTCCTGCCGCACCTTGCGCGGCTGACCGACCTGGGCCACGCGTACGACCTGAAGGTCATGCTGCACTGCTGCGGCGGCTTCGCGCCACTCATCCCGGCGATGATCGAGGTGGGCCTGGACGGGCTGCACGCCATCCAGCCCAGTTGCCACGGTATGGACCTGGGCGGCTTGAAGCGCGACTTCGGCGACCGTGTCCTCTTCAACGGCTGCATCGATTCCCATCACGTGCTGATCGAAGGCACGCCCGACTCCGTTCGAGACGCGACGCGCGAGGTGCTCGCCATTATGAAGCCCGGCGGGGGGTTCGTGGCGGGGGCCAGCCACGACGCGATCCTCGAAGAGACGCCCGTCGAGAACGTCGTTGCCATGTTCGACGCGATCCGCGAGTTCGGCATCTACGATGGATGACGGCAGGAGTGCGATTCTCTGAGATGAAATCCGGCGACACCATCCTGCGGATGGAAGGCATCGAGAAAGACTTCGGGGCGGTCCGCGCGCTGGACCACGTCGATTTCGACCTCTGCGCCGGCGAGATACACGCTCTTGTCGGCGAGAACGGCGCCGGCAAGTCCACCCTGATGAACGTCCTGGCCGGCCGCTTTGCGGATTACCGCGGACACCTCGCCGTCTTCGGACGACAGGTCCGCCTGACCAACCCCCGCCAGGCACTTGGCCTGGGCATCGGTGTCATCTACCAGGAACTGAGCGTTCTCGGAAACCTGACGGTGGCCGAGAACATCATGCTCGGTCACGAGCCGGCCGGCCGCCTGCCCGGTACGCTCGACAGGCGCGCCCTGGCCGCACAGGCTCAAGCCGTGCTCACCGAACTGGAGTTCGACCTGCGCCCGGATGCGCGTGTGGCGGGGCTGAGTCACGCGCGGCAGTGCCTGGTTGAGATCGCCCATGCCATCCGAAAGGACGTGCGGCTGCTGGTGTTCGACGAGCCGACCGCATCGCTCGGCGGAGACGACGTCGGCCGGCTCTTCGAGGTCATCCGCCGCCTGAAGGCCCGCGGCATCGGCATCATCTACATCTCGCACCGACTCGCCGAACTGCCGCAGATCGCCGACCGCGTCACCGTCCTTCGCGACGGCAAGGTCGTCGGCACCCGCGGTATCGCCGACTGCAAGGCATCGGCGCTCAGTCAGATGATGCTCGGCCGCAAACTGACCGAGATGTTCCCCCCGAAGCGCAACACGCCCGGCGAGGTGATTCTGAAGGTGCGGGGACTGGCGCGTCCGGGGGCGTTCCACGACATCTCGTTCGATCTGCGCGAGGGCGAGATCCTTGGCATCGCCGGCCTCGTGGGCTCCGGCCGGACCGAAATCGCGCGGGCCGTCTTCGGAGCCGACCGGGCCGCCGGACGATGCGAGTTCCTGGGCCGGCCGATACCCCGGCGCTCGCCCAAGCGGTGCATGGCGCGCGGCATCGGGATGATCCAGGAAGACCGCAAACGCGACGGAACCATCACGGGCTCCTCGGTCGGCCTGAACATCGGCATCAGCGTTCTCGACCGTCTGTCCGGCGCCGTCGGCTTGCTGCGCCCGCGCCGCATCCGAAACAACGCCCGTCGAATGATCGACCGCATGGGCATCCGGCCGGCCGACCCGGCCCGATTGATCCAGACCCTGAGCGGAGGCAACCAGCAGAAGGTCGTACTCGGACGCTGGCTCTCGCGCGACCCGAAGGTCCTTATCCTGGACGAACCGACCCAGGGCATCGACATCGGCACGAAGGCCCAGATCTACCGCCTCATAATGGACCTGGCCGCCGCCGGCAAAGGGATTATCCTGATCTCCTCGGAGTTCTTCGAGATCGTCAATCTTGCGGACCGCGTTCTGCTCGTCCGCGACGGGCGGATCGTGCGCGAGATGCCCGGCCCCGGGACCGACGTGGACGCCCTGTTTGCGGCATGCATCGGAGAAGGTGACGAATGACCGCGAATCCTCAACCGCCGACGCCCGCCGGACGCCGCTGGAAACCGTCGTTTCAACTCATCCAGGCGGGCACCGTCCTCGCGCTGCTGCTCGTCCTCTGCGCCGTCTCGGCCAGTCAGACCGAGACCTTCCTGACGTGGCAGAACCTGGTCTACAACCTGCTGACCAATGCGGCGTACCTGGGGATCATGGCGTGCGGCATGACGTTCGTGATGGTGGCGGGCGGCTTCGACCTGTCGGTCGGGTCCACGACCACGGTGTGCAGCGTGGTAGCCGTCCTCGCCCTCCAGGCGCTGACGGGCCAGCCCGTGTGGGTGTCCATTGTGATTGCCGTCCTTGTGACGGCTGCGGCCGGGGCCCTCCTCGGGGCCCTCAACGGCGCCACCATCTCCTACATCGGGGTCAACCCGTTTGTGGCGACGCTGAGCACGATGCTGGTGTTTCGCGGCATTGCCCTGATTCTGACGCACGGCGGGCAGACCGAGAGCGTCCCGCTCGGGCTGAAGAACACGTTCAGCCAACTGTATTGGGGCAAGGTCCCCTTGTTCGGGAGCGAGACGTACCAGGTTACGGTGCCGATACTGGTTTTTGCCGGCGTTTTTCTCATCTGCCTGTACGTGCTCCGTTTCACACGGTTCGGCCACTACGTTTACGCCGTGGGAGGAAATGAGAACGCCTCCTGGCTGGCGGGGATCAACACCTCGCTCGTCAAGGCCGCCACGTACGCCATCTGCGGCCTGACGTGTGCCGTGGCGGCCGTCATCTACACCGGCATGTCGAACACGGCCCAGGCGGCGAGTTACCGCGGACTCGAACTGGTGGTGATTGCCAGTGTCATCGTGGGTGGCACGCCGCTCGGCGGGGGGAGCGGGGGGCTGCTCTTCACCCTGATCGGGCTGCTCCTGCTGTCGGTCATCGAGAACCTCCTGCCCCAGTTCGGGGTTCAAGAAGAGTACCGGAACATCGTCAGAGGGCTTATCATTCTCGTGGTCGTCGCCGTGGACGTACTGGCCCGGGGGGCCGGCAGAAAAGCAAGGAGAACGTGACATGGCAAGTCGTTCGTCGTACCTGTTTAGCGTGCTCTCGAAGCGATGTCATTTCGACCGAGGCCTCGCGCAGCGAGGCCGAGCGGAGAAATCTCGTCGTCCGGACACGGATAACGGCGAGATTCCTCGACTCGCTTCGCTCGCTCGGAATGACACCACGCTAAACAGGTACCGCTCGTCCTTAGCGGCGGTCGCGGCACTGGCGCTGGCACTGACGATGGGCTGTTCGGGCGATGACCCTACCGAGGCCGGCGGGCCGGGTGCGGCCGCGGCGTTCAAGATCGGATTCTGCCTGACCCTCGACCATCCTTACTGGCAGAACATGCGGCTCGGATCCGTCGACGAGGGCAGGAAACTCGGCGCCGAGGTCGTCATCATGAACGCCAAGGAGGACCCGGTCCTCCAGATTCAGCAGATCCAGGAACTCATCGCCAAACAGGTGGACCTGGCGTGCGTGGTGCCCATGAAGAAAGAGCCGCTCGTCGCCGGCGTGCGGGCGCTGAACGAGGCCAATATCCCCGTCATCATCGTTAACCGCGAGGTCGCCGAAGGATGCGACTACCTCTGCTACACGGGCACCGACACCTACGCCGGGGCCGTTACGTCGGCCGAGATCCTCATGGACGCCATCGGAGGGGTGGGCGGCATCGTCGAACTCCACCAGCACCTCGGCACCGGCCCGCAACTCGCGCGGTCCAAGGCGCTCCGGGACGTGCTCACAAAGTATCCGGACGTCACACTCCTCGGCCGCGCGCCTCACGAAGGCGACCGCGGAAAGGCCATCAAGGAGACGCAGGTCTGGCTCGGCAAGTTCCCCGACCTGAAGGGCATCTACGCACACGGCGACAACTTCGCCATCGCCGCAGCCGACGCCTGCATCCAAGCCGGCCGCAGCCACGTCGCCGTCGTCGGCATGGGCGGCAGCCAGGAGGCCATCGAGGCCATCCGGGAAGGCCGGCTCACGGGCACGAGTTTTCAGCAGCCCGAGGAGGAAGGACGCAGCGCCATACGCCTGGCCGTCCGCCACCTCAACGGCGAGACGCTCAGGAAATCGTACCTCATCCCCTGCCCGCCCATCACGAAGGCCAGCGCCCACCAGTTCAAGGGCCAGTTCTGAGCGGCCCCACAGAGAAGGAGTAGAACGACGATGGCGAACATGTCTGACCAGTGTGACATGAGTGTTGCGCGGCGGGTCTCCGCACCGACCGAGTTCTGCGCGGTGGGTGTCCCCACCCACCGCGCAAAGACGGACAAAACGCGGCGGGTACGGAGACCCGCCGCGCAGCAACTGGACAAGACCTGCCTGGCCACCCTTTGCCGCGCTCTCCCTGGCCTGGCCGTTGCAGCGGCTATGTGCATCTGCCCTGCGGCAACCGTCGGCGCGGCCGAGACGGCACACCGGATGGACGCCTACAACGTCGTGTGGCGAACGCCGAGCAAGGATTCATCCGGTTCCATGCCCCTGGGCAACGGCCGTATCGGCCTGAATGCCTGGGTCGAGCCGAGCGGCGACCTTCTGTTCTACATCTCCCGAACCGACAGTTGGGGCGACAACGGGCGCCTGCTCAAGGTCGGCCGCGTGCGCATCACCCTCGACCCGCGCCGGCAGACCTCGTCGCCGGGATTCCGGCAGACGCTCAGCCTGAAAGACGCCACGATGACCGTCCGCTACGGTGAAGGCCGGGCGGTGAAACTGCAATTGTGGGTCGATGCCAACCATCCCGTGATTCACGTCGCCATCGAGGCGCCCCAGCCGGCCGCGGCCACGGCGGCGATCGAACTGTGGCGGACGAAGCAGGAGGAACTGCCCAGCGTCGAGTGCAGCGACGTGCTCAACCGTGATCCGCAAAAACGGCCGACCGTCGTCGAGCCGGACACGGTCCTCGCCAACCAGGCCGGCCGCATCGGTTGGTACCACCGCAACGTCAAGTCCGTCGGCCCGGCCATGACGGGCGCCATCCAGGGGCTGAAGGGTTTCGAGCGTGCCGACCCGCTGCTCGGCCGCACCTTCGGCGCCGTGATCCAGGCCGAGGGCGGCCGGCGCCTCGACGACCTGCACCTGCGGTCGCCCGCCGCCAGGAGCCACCGTTTCAGCATCCACGTCCTGACCCGGCACCCGTCCTCGCCCGAAGGTTGGCTCGGCGCGGTGGATGAGGCCGTCGCGGCGACACAGAAGATTCCCTTTGCCCGGCGGCGCGAAGCGCACGAGCGCTGGTGGCGCGACTTCTGGGACCGCAGTTGGATCCGCGTAACCTCGTCCGGGCCGCCGCAGACGCTTCGTCTCGTTCCGGCCAACACGCACCCCGTGCGCATCGGCACCGACCAGGGTGGCGGGAACCGCTTCGCCGGCGAAATCGGCCGCCTGAGTCTGTACGGCAAAGCGTTGTCCGACGCTGCCGTCCAGCGGCTGGCCAAACTCGAGCGCTCGCAGCCTGTCCAGGATCGGGACGGCCTGCTCTTCGGCGGCGTGCCGAAACCGCACACCACGCTCGACGGCTCGAAAGGGTGGACCTTCGACAAAGGGCTGACCATCGAGGCGTGGATCAAGCCCGAGAAGATGGGGTCCGGCGGCGGGCGCATCGTGGACAACGTCACGCCCGGCGGAAGCGACGGGTTCCTCCTGGATACCTGGCCCGGCAACAGCCTGCGTTTCATCGCTGGGACCGCCATCGTGCAGAAGCCCGACGCCTTGCCCGCCGGCCGATGGACACACGTGGCCGCTACCGTCGATCCGGCCACGGGCAAGACCACGCTTTACCTCGACGGCACGCCGGTCGCACAGCAGACCGTCGAAGCGGCGGACGACGCCTACCTCGTCAGCCGCGCGTACGCCCTCCAGCGGTTCGTGAGCGCCTGTGCCGGCCGCGGCGCGTACCCGATCAAGTTCAACGGCACCATCTTCACGGTGCCCCATCCCGGCAGGCCCGGCGACGCCGATTACCGCCGGTGGGGGCCCGGCTACTGGTGGCAGAACACGCGGCTGCCCTACGTCAGCATGTGCGCCTCGGGCGACTTCGACCTGATGCAGCCGCTCTTTGCGATGTACGGCCGCGACCTGATGCCGCTGTTCCGGTACCGCACCCGTCTGTACCTCGGCCACGCGGGCGCCTACATCCCCGAGTGCATCTACTTCTGGGGCGACATGTTCAGCCAGACCTACGGCTGGACGCCGTTCGAGAAGCGTAAAGACCGCCTCCAGGCCAGCGGCTGGCACAAGTGGGAGTGGGTGTCCGGCCCCGAACTGGTCTGCATGATGCTCGACTATTACGACCACACCCTCGATGAAGCGTTCCTCGCCGGCACGCTCCTGCCCACGGCCCACGAAATCCTGACCTTCTTCGACGAGCACTACAAGGTGGACGAGCGCGGCAAACTCGTCATGCATCCGTCGCAGGCGTGCGAGACGTGGTGGGACTGCACGAACCCCATGCCGGAGGTGGCGGGACTCCACGCCGTGACCGACCGCCTGCTCTCGCTTCCCGCGCGGCTGACGACCGCCGCGCAGCGCACCTTCTGGACGGCCTTGCGGAAGAAACTGCCCGACCTGCCGACCCGCGAGGTCGACGGCAAACGCATGCTGGCACCCGCCGAGCGATTCGCCAGCAAGCGGAACAGCGAGAATCCGGAACTCTACGCCGTGTTCCCCTTCCGTCGCGTCGCCCTCGGCCGGCCCGGCGTCGAACTCGGCATCGAGGCCCTCAACCACCGATGGGACAAGGGCAACTCCGGCTGGCGGCAGGACGATATCTTCATGGCCTACCTCGGCCTGGCCGACGAGGCACGGACGAACCTTGTCGGTCGCGCCGCCAAGAAGCACGCCGGGTCCCGATTCCCCGCCTTCTGGGGACCCAACTACGACTGGGTCCCCGACCAGGATCACGGCGGCGTGTTGATGAAGGCCCTTCAGGCGATGCTTCTCCAGACCGACGGCAGCAAGATGTACCTGCTGCCGGCGTGGCCGAAAGACTGGAACGTCGAGTTCAGACTGCACGCGCCGGCCAAGACCACCGTCGAGTGCGATTTCCGCGACGGCAAAATCCGCAGCCTCACGGTCACGCCGCCCGGACGCAAGGCCGACCTTGTCACACTGGAGCCGCAGTGACGATGAGGAGTCTTCCTCATGAGTGGTGATGCGAAGGCCAAGACCGAACGCGTCCTGGCAGCGATTCAGCACCGCGAGGCCGACCGCGTGCCCGTCGGCGAGTTCTTCTGGACCAACTTCCTCCGCCGCGCGAAGCGCGAGATGGACGTCGCCGACGACTTCGACCCGTACGTCCACTGGGACCTGGACATGATCGTGATAAACCCGAACATGGACCCGCACATCACCGGCATCGAGGTCCTCCAGGACACGCCCCAGCGCAAGGTGGTCCGGACCGGCTTCGGCGCCACCGTCGAGCGGCGGGCCGATTACCCCATGCCCAACTACCTCGATTTCGAGACCACCTCCTACGATGACATGGACGCCCTGGAGTTCGACGACCCGCGCGATCCCCGCCGCTACCACGAGGCCATCGACGACCAGATCAACGCCGTCACCGACACGCTGAACCTCGGCTATCCCTCGTTCGTCGACCGGGTCAGCGCCTGCGCCGATCATCTCTGCGTCTTCGGCAGCGTCTGCGAAATCCAGGAGCAACTGTGGCGCGTCATCGGCCCGGAAAACGTGTACTACAAGATCGCCGAGGACCCCGATCGCCTCGCCGCGTTCATCGAGCGGTTGGGCGAATTCCTCGTTGGCATCGTCAAGGGACAGATCGAGGCGGCCGGCGGCAAACTCTCCGGACTCTACATCTGGGGCGACGTCGCTTACGACGGCGGCATGTTATTCTCCCCCGATTACTGGCGCCGCGTCTATAAGCCGCAACTAAAGGCGCTCTGCGATGCCGCTCACGACGCGGGACTGGTAACCATCTATCACGGTTGCGGCAACGCGAGCGCGATCTTCGAGGACATGATCGAGGCGGGCGTGGACGCCTACAACCCGCTGGAGGCCAAGGCCGGCCTCGACGTGGTCGAACTGAAACGCCGCTACGGCGACCGCTGGGCGTTCAACGGCAACATCGACGTCCGCGTCCTCGCCACGGGCGACCGCGACGCCGTCCGCCGCGAGGTCCTCACGAAACTCAATGCGGCCAAGGGCGGCGGATTCATCCTCCAGTCCGACCATAGCGTGCCCGACAACGTCGCGCCGGCCACCTATGATTACCTCGTCAACCTCGTCCGCGAGCACGGGACGTATCCCCTGGACCTCGGCGAGTTCGACCAGGAGGGTTAATCCTACAACGCTATCTGAGCCTCTGCGCGGTGGGCATTCTTGCCCACCTCGCAAAACACTAAGCGGTCTTGCGTAAGTCTTTTGCTGTGGCGAGAACGGCACCCGCTCGCTTACGCTCGCGGCTAGTGCTCCGTTACGCGTCATCTGATGCATAACAGCCGGGTGCCACTGGCGGCTTGACCGCCAGTGTGCCGCGAAACCGAATAAGCACTGGCTGGCAAGCAGCCAGTGTGTGGCGAGCAACAGAAAGGCACTGGCGGACAAGCCGCCAGTGGCACCCATCATTTGAGGAGTAACCGAACACTAGGAATCGACCTTCCACTCGCGCGGTTCGGGTGACCGCAGGTAGGCGTCGATGTTGCGTGCGGCTGCCTGGCCGGCGCCCATGGCGCTGATGACGGTTGCAGCGCCCGTCACGATGTCGCCGCCCGCCCAGACGCGCTCTTTCATGGTGCGGCCGGTCGCTTCGTCGGCCACGATCGTGCCCCATGCGGTGGTCCGGAGATCGGGGGTGGTCTGCGGCACAATCGGGTTCGGGCGGTTGCCGATGGCGATAATGGCCGTATCCACGTCGATGACGAACTCGCTCCCGGCAATCGGGACGGGCCGGCGGCGGCCCGACTCATCCGGCTCGCCCAGTTCCATCCGCAGGCACTCCATGCCGACGACCCAGTGGGCGTCGTTGCCCAGGATGCGTGTCGGGTTCGTCAGCAAATTGAACCGGATGCCCTCCTGCTCGGCGTGATGGATTTCGGCCGCCCGGGCAGGCATCTCCACCCGGCTGCGCCGATACACGATGTAAACGACCTCCGCGCCAAGCCGCAAGGCCGTCCGGGCGGAATCCATCGCCACGTTCCCGCCGCCGACGACCGCCACGCGCTGCGACCGCATGATCGGCGTGTCGGCATGCTCGCGGTCGTAGGCCCGCATCAGGTTCGTCCGCGTCAGGTACTCGTTCGCGCTGTAGACGCCGACAAGGTTCTCGCCCGGGATGTTCAGAAACATGGGCGCCCCCGCCCCGACGCCGATGAACACAGCATCGTACTCATCGAGCAACTCATCTACGGTGTCGAGTTTGCCGATGACGGCGTCGGTGACGATTTCGACACCGCGAGCCGCCAGGCGATTCACTTCGTCCTGCACGATTCGCTTCGGCAGACGGAACTCCGGGATGCCGTAAACCAGCACGCCCCCCGTCTTGTGCAGGGCCTCGAAGACGGTGACGGCGTGGCCGCTCCCGATCAGTTCACCCGCGCACGTCAGGCCCGCGGGGCCCGACCCGACGATGGCGATGCGCTTGCCGCTCGGTTCAGGAACCGGCGGCGGCGGAGAGCCGCCGTGCTCGCGCTTCCAATCGGCCACGAACCGTTCGAGGTTGCCGATCGCCACCGGCTTGCCCTTCTTGCCGAGGACGCACTTGATCTCGCACTGCGTCTCCTGGGGACACACGCGGCCGCAGACGGCCGGAAGCGCGTTCACGAGGAGGATCCGGTCGGCAGCCTCCTCGAACTTGCCTTCGACAATCAACTTCACGAAACCCGGAATGTCAATCCCCACGGGGCAGCCCGTGATGCACTGGGGCTTCTTGCAGAGAAGGCACCGGCCGGCCTCCACCCGGGCCTGGTCGGCTGTGTAGCCCAGCGGAACCTCGTCAAAGTCGCGGACCCGTTCAGACGCCGGCCGTTCAGGCATCGGAACGCGCGGTGGGCGAGTCTTGTTCTTGCCGTTCGCGGCGGTCATGCAGAACCGGTCCTTCCGCCTGGCAGTCTAATCCTTCGTGTGGGGCCGATTGAGCCCGAGGCGGCAGCCATCGTAGTCTCGCCGCTCCTTGTCGCGGTAGGCGGTCAGGCGGCGAGCAAGCGAATCGAAATCCACCTCGTGCCCGTCGAACTCCGGACCGTCCACGCAGGCGAACCGGACCTTGCCCCCCACGACCACCCGGCACCCGCCGCACATGCCCGTCCCGTCCACCATGATCGGGTTCAGGCTGACCATGGTCGGAAGGCCCGCTTCGCGCGTCACGTCGCAGACGGCCCGCATCATCGGCACGGGGCCGATGGCCCAGCACTTGGCAAACGTCCGGCCTTCCGAGAGCAGATCCGCGATGACGTCCGTCACGAAACCGTGGCGGCCGTACGTGCCGTCGTCGGTCGCCACGCGGACCTCATCGGCGAAGGCGCGGAACTCGTCTTCGAGGATCAGCAGTGCCCGCGACCGCGCGCCGATGACGGCCGTCACCTCGTTCCCGGCTCCCTTCAGGGCCTTGGCAATCGGATACAGCGGCGCCGCTCCAACGCCGCCGCCGACGCAGAGGACGCGGCCGTACCGTTCGATCTCGGTAGCGCGGCCGAGCGGCCCGACCAGGTTGAGGATCGTGTCGCCCTCGGCCAGTTCGGCCAAGAGGGCCGTCGATTTCCCCACCACCTGGAAGATAAGCGTGATCGAACCTTGCGGCAAGTCGGTGTCGGCGATCGTAAGCGGGAACCGCTCGCCGTCCTCGCTGATGCGCAGGATGACGAACTGGCCCGGCCTGGCCTTGCGGGCCAGTTTCGGGTGGACCACGTCGAGCCGGACGACATCCGGGCCCAACTGCTTTCTTGCGATGATCTCGTTCATGGGCACAGGCACCAGCGGCAAAGAAGTCCGTAAACTCTATCGGCATGGCGCGCCGCCGTCAAGCCTCACCATACGCAAGTGTGCTGTGAGGGGCGGCCGAACCCAGCGGCCCAGGCAATCGCTTGCATTCGGCTGTCCCGGCAGCCATCATAACGGCAGCCGTACGGGCATCGGGACCCGGGAGGGGATCCCAAATCGCATTCGGCTCTGGGAGCCGAAGATATTGGTCCGCGTCCCGGGTCCGGTGCCCGGAAATGGTCATTTGTCACTTGTCATTGGTCACTTGTCTGAAGGCGCCTGCTGTCGGCGCATTGCCGCAAGGGCAAGTGACGCGTGACAAGTGACGTCGTTCAAAGACGGAGCCCCGACCATGTCACGCCCGACACGCCTTATCCCAACCGCCCTGCTCTGCCTTGCTGCCGCTTCGGCGCTGGCGGTGGAAACCAGGGAGCAACTGACGGCCAAACTCTGGCCGAAGGAGCGTATCCAGGCGGCCCTTGGCGCCGTCGAGAAACAGAAAGCCGCCGGCCTTCTCTCCGACGCCGCCTACGCCCGCCGCAAGACGATGCTGCGGAACCGCCTCGCCGGCCGCTTCAAACCGACCATGCTCTCGGTCACGAACCCGCCGCTCAACTTTATCCAGAACGGCGGCTTCGAGGACATCAACCGCAACTCCCGCCCGAACCGCAGCCGCTGGCTCTGGTGGGGCGGATGGTCCTGGGGCGGCGACTACGAGAACCGATGGGAAGACCGGCCCGCCCACGTCCATTCCGGCACGTACTCCGCCCGCATCACGTGCAAAGGCAAAGCCGGCCGCATCGGCATCATGACGCCCAAACTGCCCATCGTGCCCGACGCCACCGAGTACGTCTTCACGGTCTGGGCCAAGGGCGAGGGCGAGAACCAGTTGTTCCTCAACTTCGAGGCCGGGGCGCGCGGGACGCTCCGCAAACGCATCGGCACGCAGTGGGAACTGGTGACCCTCAAAGGCCGGCCGGACGCCGACGCCAAGACTTACGGCCTCTACATCTACGTCACCGGCAAGGGAACGATCTGGCTCGACGATGCGACACTGGTACCCGCTGTTGATGTGAAAGAATAGCAACGTGCAACCAGCCCCCGCCGGCAGGCGACGTACAAGGCTAGCCAGGCATGACTAGCCCCCGCCGGCAGGCGACGTACAAGGCTAGCCAAGCATGACTAGCCCCCGCCGGCAGGCGACGTACAAGGCTAGCCAGGCATGACTAGCCCCCGCCGGCAGGCGGGGGTATCATCAAGGAGCACGCAAATGCGATACACGCTGGCCGCCATCGCGCTGCTGACCTTCTGCCACGCCGCTTTCGGCGACGTCGACCTCTACGTGACCGACACCATGGCCCCCCAGGATAAATCCATCAAGCCCCTGGGTGGCAAGACGACCGCCGTCGCGAAGATGTTCGCCTCGCCCGGCGAGGTGGAGCCCGTCAGTTTCGCCCTCCAGCCGAAGGTGCGTCTCGCCGGCGTGATGATCACCGGCGGCGCGCTGCAAGGCCGCGCCGGCACGATTCCCGCCGCAAACGTCCGCGTCCGCTCGGTCGAGGGCTTTCACGGCAAGGGCCGCGACATCCTCATGGACCTCGGCCGCACCTGGGACATGGCCGCCTGGAGCAAGGAACTCTTCTGGGTCACCGTGAAAGTGCCCGACGATGCCCGGCCCGGCGCGTACAAAGGCGTCTGCACGGTGACGAGCAACTCAGAAGCGGTGGCGCGGCTGGCCATCGAGTTGGAGGTCCTGCCGATCCGCCTGGAGGAACCGCCCTTCGCCCTCGGCTTCAACTACTCGAACCCCAAAGACCCGGCGGCCCTGGCCGCCCACCTCGCCGACATGCGCGACCACGGCATGACCGTCGTCGGCCCCCTCTACAACTTCCACCTGCCCATCACCGACGACGACACGGGCGAACTCGGGGCGTTCATCCGGGCGTACCTCGCGGCCGGGTTCAAGCAGCCCGTGTACTTCGCCACGCCGATGAACCTGTCGATCTCCAGCCTCACCGGCTACGGCACCATCGACTCGAAACGGTTCCAGCAGAAGTATCTGGAGGTCATGCACAAACTGCACGCCGAGGCGCTCAAACACCCCGTCCCCGTCATCTTCAGTATCGGCGACGAGTTCACGAACAAGGGCGTCAAGGGCGTGGAGTTCGCCGGCCGCCTCGCTCGCTTCACGTGGGAGGAACTGCCCGAGATCATCACCACCAGCGACATGAACGGGTACATGGAAGTCATGGCCATGGCCCCGTACCTGAACGTTGCCGCCATCAACAACGGGTGGGACGGCATCGACCATCACAACAAGGGCCGCCGCCTCGTCAACAAGAAGTTCCTGACCGAACTCACCGAAAAGACCGGCGCCATCCCCTGGTTCGTCAACACGGGCAGCGGGCGCTTCCCCTTCGGCTTCTTCTTCTGGAAGATGACCAGATATGGTGTGATCGGCAAGGTCGAATGGTACTACAACCTTCGCAACGAGCGCGGCTCTCTCGTGCG
>Ga0307427_1000704_pt1 | contig 19631 bp, 15 predicted proteins | sample SalMarWE160190MG_FD_202162 | JGI IMG/M metagenome (GOLD analysis project Ga0307427, IMG submission 202162) | Salt marsh sediment microbial communities from the Plum Island Ecosystem LTER, Massachusetts, United States - WE1603-190 | ecosystem: Environmental > Aquatic > Marine > Intertidal zone >... | reverse complement strand
CTCTTTTGTGCCAGTCCTCTACTTATACTTTCTCGCTCTTCGTTTCCTAATCTTTTGTATTTTTGTTTTTGCATACGAATGATTTTATCACCTCATCCGTTGCACTAAATCCTTGAATCCAAGTTTATAAAAGTAAAACAAAATCTTTGAAATCCCTTACCCCCGTAGCAAGCTTCGGGGCGTTACAGGATTTCACCCTTCGGGACAGATTTTGCTGGACAATCTCGCAGCAAGCTACTAGGAAATGCCCTCCTTAGATTATACATTAAATTAACTGATAAATTTCAAATGAGACCATTACTAATGCGCTCAAACCCCAAACCAATCCAACAATTCATGTCATCACGAGGAACCACCGCAGGTGGTGACGTGGTGATATAAGAATCACGCATAAAATCATTTGATGCGCAATATATCAGCGCACACCCTATTCACAAAGCCCAATTCCCCCATCAACCACACCTTGTATAAGCATTACATCAGAATTTCATACTTTTTATATGATATTTATCCTATTTATGGTATTATTATCTCATAAGCTAATACAGGAGTTAACCATGATTGAGAAAATACACAAAACCGATGCGGAATGGAAAGCGCAGCTGACCCAAGAGCAATACGAGATCACCCGCCGGAAGGGCACCGAACCCCCATTTTGCGGTGCTTTCTTCGACCATAAACAGGATGGCACCTACACTTGCGTGTGCTGCAGCCTGCCCCTGTTCTCATCTGATCACAAATTCACCTCGGGCACCGGCTGGCCGAGCTTTTTCCAGCCTATTAATGAAAATTATATCGAGTACCGCCTTGACAACAGCCACGGAATGCAGCGCACGGAAATCGTCTGCGCCCGCTGCGACGCCCACCTGGGACACGTTTTCAACGACGGCCCACAGCCCACCGGTCAGCGCCATTGCGTCAATTCCGTTTCCCTGCAATTTAAACCCGAAGAAAATAAGGAGAAGGACCAATGACTGAGAAAACAGCCACCTTTGCAGCGGGATGCTTTTGGGGTGTTGAAGCCAGCCTCCGCAAGATCGAGGGCGTGACGGACACCGTCGTCGGCTACACAGGCGGCGAAGTCGAAAACCCCACCTATAAACTGGTGTGCACGAACACCACTGGTCACGCAGAAGCCGTCCAGGTCACCTATAACCCCGATCAAATTCCATATGAAGACCTGGTGCGCGCCTTCTTTGACCTGCACGACCCCACCACACCCAACCGGCAGGGACCTGACGTCGGCAGCCAATACCGTTCAGCGATCTTCTACCATGACGAAGAGCAGCGGGAAATCACCGAGTCCGTCAAAGAACAACTCAATGACTCTGGCAAGTACCGTTATCCCATTGTGACAGAGATCGTCCCCGCTGGCGATTTTTACAAAGCCGAAGACTACCACCAGCGCTATTACGCCAAGCACAGCTTCCATCACGCATGAGGGGATTAGCCTAAGCCATATCTAAAAAGAGTGTTGGTGGGTTGATATCTTCATTCCAGCATCCATTTAATTTGACGCTTGTGATAAGATTAACCTTGTGCAACAAGCAAAAACATCCTTTCACATCATATGCAGACCTCACAGGCTGAACTTCAACCCCGCCTGTGAATACTCCACCCTTCATCCTAAATCAAGAAGATTTCCCCATTCCACCCCCAAACATGTGATGACAACCCGGGCGCATCAAAATCGCCCATCTGGTAAAATCATATTCCAATATCACACACATCAACAATAATACAAAGGAGGATTTAAGCCTGATTTTAATGAATTAGGTATAATTCAAATATGGCAAGAACAAATCAAATGCAGCAAGAAAAAACGAATGAAAATGAAGGTCGGATCGCTATCCTGATTGATGGTGACAACGCCCAGGCTTCCTTGATCGAACAAATTCTGGTCGAAGCCGGTAAATACGGTAATGCCACCATCCGCCGTGTGTATGGCGATTGGACAACCCCAAACATGAATTCTTGGAAGGAAACACTGAACATACATGCCTTCCAACCCATTCAACAGTTCCGATATTCCGTAGGAAAGAATGCCACCGACAGCGCTATGATCATTGACGCCATGGACATCCTGCACTCCGATCAGGTGGATGGATTTTGTCTGGTATCGAGTGACAGCGACTACACCCGCCTGGCAACACGCATCCGCGAGAGTGGTCTGTTGGTGGTTGGTATTGGGAAGAAGAACACGCCGCGCGCCTTCGTCAGCGCCTGTAATGTTTTCATTTACACTGAAAATTTAAGTCGTCGGAGTCGGGTCGGAAGCGGAAGCGGAAGTCGTAAGACCAACCACCTGAGCGCCCAGGAACTCGAATTGGTCGATATGATCAGCCAGGCGATGGACATGGTTGGCCCAGACGATGATGGCTGGACAAGGCTCTCGGAGGTCGGTACAGCCCTCCGGCGGATTGACCCTGGCTTTGATCCCCGAACCTATGGGCACCGACAGCTCAGCCATCTGATCAAAGCTCACAGTCGGGATTTTGAGATGCGCAAAGTAGCCAACGGTGCCATCATTGAATTACGACTGAACGAATAAGATAACATAAGGAAAAACAAACAAGGTGCAGCTTCTGCTGCACCTCTTTCTATATCAAGTGTGCTGAGTTATAACGAGGTGACCTATGACCTCACCAATCAGATTGGACAAAATATTTGAAGCGGTTAATTTCGCAGCGCGCAAACATCATGGACAAATTCGCAAAGACCAGAGCAGCTCGCCGTATATCACCCACCCCATCGCCGTTGCCAGGGTGATCTGGCAGGTCGGCGGTGTCGAAGATGACCTCACACTGATCAGCGCCATCTTACACGATACCCTCGAAGACACCGATACCACCGAAAATGAAATAAAAGAACACTTCGGTGAGGATGCACTTCTAGTTGTACTGGAAGTATCTGATGATAAGACGCAGGGAAAAATGGAACGGAAGCGGCAGCAGGTGATCCACGCGCCGCACCTTTCAGAAGCAGCAAAACTCATCAAATTAAGCGATAAGCTGGTCAACTGCCGTGATATCCTGCAATCTCCACCTAAAAATTGGACACTGTCAAGGCGGCGAGAGTATATCCAATGGGCTGCGGATGTGGTCTCTGAGATCAGGGGAACCAATGACGCCCTCGAGTCAGCTTTTGACCAGATGATGAGGGATGCAGAAGCCCAGCTTGAATTCACCATTATGCCCTTTAGATCCGTAAATCAGCGCCCCTGGGCGCCAGACCTATCTCAATCTACCAACCACCAGGAGTGAGTTGTGAACGCAACCTATCATGAACCAGAATTGACTGAACCAGTGAACCTGTGTGACCCCCACGGGAATTTAAACCCCGAAGCCGTGGGATGGAGCAGACACCCCCTTCATTACTGCAACCTGCGCGGGCGTTGGCTTCGCAAGAAGCGCTGGAATTACTGGGCCGTCGTCAGCCCCACTCACCTATTTTCGGTCACCCTCTCTGATGTAGATTACATGGGACTGCCCTTTATCTATCTGCTTGATTTTGAGACCAAAGCCTTTGCTGAAAAAACCCTCCTCAAGCCCTTTGGCACTAGCGTTCACCTCCCCCCGGAGGTGGATGCGGATGTGGTTTACAAAGACTCCGCCATGCCCATTGCCATGCTGCAGACGGAAAACGGCGTCCAGTTGCAGGTCGGTTGCCCGGATTTTGACGGGAAGCCTTTGAATGTGAACCTGATGATAGAAAAGCCACAGGGACACGAAACCTTGAACGTGGTCATCCCCTGGACGGATAATCAATTTCAATTCACCAGTAAGCAAAACACGCTGCCTGCTGAAGGAACAATTCAATGGGGGGACGAGCACATTGAGTTTAAGGCTGGAGAGACCTTCGCCTGCCTCGACTTTGGGCGTGGGATCTGGCCTTTTGACTGCTTCTGGAATTGGTCCAGCTTTTCCACCCGTCTCTCGGATGGGCGCACCGTCGGGGTGAACCTGGGTGCGGGTTGGACGGATGGCACCGGCATGAACGAGAATGGGCTGTGTATTGACGGCAAGCTCACCAAGCTGAGCGAGGATGTTGCCTTTGATTATGACACCTCTGATTTCATGGCGCCCTGGCATCTCCATACCACAGCCACTAAGCGTGTCGATCTAGAATTCACACCTTTTTATGAACGCGTAGCGAAAACAGATGCGCTGATCATTAAATCCGAAGTCCATCAGATGATAGGGCGATTTTCGGGTACGCTGAAAGCAGATGACGGTGAACCTATTCATATTTCAGACGCCATTGGCTGGGCGGAAGACCACCATGCCCGATGGTAACAACCACTGATATCTTTATAATAAAAGCGAATTATCAAGGCTGATGTGATTTAAGTCGTATACCGGGCAGGGCTTTTCAGTTAGGATACTATTAATCATTCACCAGCGATAAGGATGGCTTGATCCCATGATTGAAAAACTCTATAACCTCTCAAAAAGCAGTGAAAAGACTGTCGATAAAGTGGTTCAGGATGAAAATTTGGATTATATTCATATGCGCTTTAATAAAGATGAGGGGCTGCCGCTGCATTACGCCAATTCCAATGTGTACATGACCGTCCTGCAAGGCACCCTTTCCATCGGCCTGAATGACCAGGAAATTAAGGTCTATCCCGCCGGCACGCTGCTGAAGATCCCTTATAAGACCAAAATGAACGTCAACAATCGCCACGAGGAATTATTGGAACTGATCGTCATCAAAGCACCCTCGCCTAAATCTTTTAAATAGGATATCGAACACCCGTTAATGACCGCAGAATTAAATCGTAAAGACGCCCGGGCGGGCGTCTCTATGGTTAATCTATATTTTTTCGTTATCCATATTTTTTATCACATCAATTCAAAGGTCTCTTTCAATCGGATATCCCGTGAACTGGCGCCGACCATCACCTCAAATGTGCCCGGCTCTTCCACCCACGCTTGTTGGTGCGGGTCATAATAAGACAAGGACCTGGGATCCAGATTGAATGTTACCGTCTTTGATTCTCCCGGCTGCAAGGCAACTTTCACAAAACCCTTCAATTCCTTCACCGGACGCACTAGAGACGATTCGACATCTCGCACATAGAGTTGAACGACTTCCTTACCGGCTACATCCCCAATATTTTTTACCTTAACTGAGACCTTAAAATCCTCACCTACTTTTACAGTGTCGGGCAGCTCAAGTCCGCTGTACTCAAAGCTGGTGTAACTCAGCCCGTGTCCGAAGGGGAACAGGGGATCAACATCCTTCGTGTCATAATAGCGATACCCCACGAAGATTCCCTCGCCGTAGTGAACATCCCGACCTCCGGGGTAATTGATATAAGCCGGGTTATCTTCCAGCCGTTTGGGGAAGCTGACGGTGAGTTTACCGGAGGGGTTGACATCCCCAAACAGGATATCAGCGATGGCATGTCCGCCTTCCTGGCCAGGGAAATAGGTTAGCAGGATGGCATCCACCTCATCCGCCCAGGGCATCGCCACCGGTGCGCAGGCATTGACCAGCACCACCGTATTGGGGTTAGCCTCAGCAACAGCACGAATCAATTCATCCTGCCCGCCAGGTAAATCCATATGCGGCCGATCATAGCCTTCCATTTCATAATAATCCGGGACGCCAGCAACGACCACAGCCGCGTCGCTTTCCTTTGCCAGAGCGACAGCTCGCTCAACCAGATCGCCTTCCACGTTGATGGGGGTTTTGTATGCGAAATTAATCAAAGCAAAAGTGTTATCCTCGCCGCTGATGAATTCAGCTTTGAAATCGTATTGTCTGCCCTTTTCCAGGTAGATTTCAACCTGATCTTGAATATCATCGAAACCCCCTGACGCAGAGGTTAACGGGCCAACATCGTTTTTCAGGATCAGTTCATCATCCAACCAAACTTTAGCGGTGCCGGTGTTGTAGAGAAAGAATTGTGTGTCACCGGTTTCTGGCGCAGTAAAAGTGCCCGACCAGCGAATGCTGAAGTGCTTTTCGTCCACAACAGCGGATGCTGGCCCGCTGTTACCCCACCAGGCATCAATATTCAAATCCACCCTCGTCAAGGCGGGATCACCGGACAGATCCAAGTTATTGAAAAATTCCGCCTTCAATCCCTGAGTATCTCCATCAGGATGGGTGAAACGGTCTTTTCCAATCACAATTGGAGTGACACGGTTGTCATATCCCGGCTCGTAGCCAATCTCGATCTGACCGCCCAATTTCGCCTTCAAACCTGCTAACGGGGTCACCCAGTGATGCGGGTCAACCCGTGAACTGCCTCCGCCGCTGATCTCGCGGTCAGCATTAAGGCCGATCACAGCCAACTTCTTAATTTCAGACGCCTTCAATGGAAGCTTTTTATTGTCATTCTTCAACAGCACCATGGATTCTTCAGCCAAATCACGCGCCAGCGCCCGGTGTTCAGGCGTATCGCCGCTGCCATCAGGCAGAGGTTCATCGGACATCACGCCAGCTCTGAACAGAAGCCCCAGTATACGTCGCACAGCCTCATCCACATGGTGCTCTTCAACCTGCCAGTTATTGACTGCGGCTTCCAACTCCCGACCAAAATACCGCGCTGGACCGGGCATTTCGAGGTCCAGACCTGCACTGATGGGTTCATAAATGTCGTGGACTGCGCCCCAGTCCGAAACCACTACGCCCTCAAATCCCCATTCCTCTTTGAGGATCCGCCTGAGCAGCTTTTTATGGGCACTGGCATAAGTACCGTTGATGCGATTATATGAGCACATCACCGTCCATGGTTGGGTTTCTTTAACGATGGTTTCAAAGGCGGGCAGGTAAATTTCGCGTAAAGTCCGTTCATCCACCACCGAATTACCGCGAAACCGCTCGTATTCCTGGTTGTTAGCAGCATAATGTTTGACGGATACCCCAATGCGCTGGCTCTGTAAACCGCGCACATAAGCCACACCAATTTGTCCTGCCAGGTAAGGATCTTCAGAATAGGTTTCGAAATTCCGTCCTCCCAAAGGCGACCGGACAATGTTGACACAGGGCCCTAGAAGTATGTGGCAACCAAGATGGCGTGTCTCCTGCGCAAGCCCAACACCAACCCGCTCAATCAAACCAGGGTTCCATGATGAAGCCATGGAGATACCTGTGGGATAAGCAGTGGCCGTGCTGACAATTCGATCAGAACCCAGACCACCGGTGCGCACCCCGTGCGGCCCATCCGTCATTACAATGGACGGAATATCCAGACGTTCAATCGGCACGGAGTACCAAAGGTTTCGCCCTGAGAGCATAGCAACTTTCTCCGATAATGTCATTTGTTCGATAAGTTCTTCGATTTTTTCTTGGTGAGGTTGTTTGATCATGATCCTTTTCCTGGTAACTAAGTGTTATCAACATCCCTATTATAAACCAAGGTTTGGAGGGTAGAATAAATTATCACGAGAGTAAATGAGCTTATGTCGATCCCATTATCTACAATCAGCAAAATACCCATATTTGATACCCTCCGTCCCGACACACGCCAGGCATTAGCGCAGCGTTTGTTTATAAAAAGCTATCAGGAGGGACAAATCCTGTTGGTGGAGGGAATGCAGGCGGAATACTGCTTCTTTTTATCATCCGGAGCGCTCCGAGTTCTGCGCATGAACACAGAGGGGAGGATCCAGGTGTTGGCACGGCTCTCGCCGGGGGCACCCGTCAACATCCTTTCGCTGCTCACACCTGAAAAGGTCAACCGGGCTTCTGTGGAAGCCTTGAGTGACAGCGAGCTTCTTATTCTTAGTGGGGAAACCCTCAACGATATCCTCTCCCAGTTTCCAGATTTCACGGAAATGCTGCTGCGGACTTTCGCCAAGCGCATGGCTGTAATGGCGGACCTCGCCGCGGGTTTATCCCTGCAAACGGTACGCACTCGCCTTGCCCGATTCCTGATGGCATTGGCGGATGATCCAAATCTGGCTGGCGGATGGACCCAAGATGAGATTGCATCCCATATTGGCACGGTGCGTGATGTGGTCGGCCGCTTGCTGCGTGAATTTGAGTCGGATAGCCTGATCCACCGGGAAGGTCAGCATATTATCCTGCTAAGCAAAGAGGGACTATCCGGGTTTGCGGATGAATTGTGATGATTCGAAAAGGGATATACCTCAAACAATCTTTTTTTTGTGACTTTTGTCGTATCGTCTAGAGCGTAGATTTGATAAGATCATATTGATTTAGGATACGGAAAGCATGATGACAAAAGAAATACTCCCAAGAATTAATTTAGAACGATGTGACCGCTGCGGTGCCTGCGCTGCCGGCTGCCCGGAGGACGCGTTGATCATGACGGTACATGGGCCGGTGTTTTCATCCCCGATCACCTGCACCTACTGCCTGAAATGCGAGGGGCTTTGTCCCGTCGGTGCTATACGTACACCACTGACCGTAACTTGGGCAGAAGAAGTCTAACCGCCCTATCGATCACAAAAAACAATGGAGGTTTGAATGAGTGAACACATTAACAATGTCAGCAAACGCAAGGAAGCCATGAAGGAAGTCATTAGACGCCTTCATGCAGGCGAAGGGGTTGAAGATCTTAAAGATAAATTTGGCGATGTGATCCGGGGGGCAACCGCAGGAGAGATCGCTGAAGCAGAACGGGCTTTGATCAGCGAAGGCATCTCCGTCAGCGAGATTCAAGGCTTATGCGATTTGCATGTTGCAGTGTTCAGGGAATCCCTGGATGAAGAACCTGCCCCCGAATCCCTCCCCGGCCATCCCGTATTCACTTTCCGCATGGAGAATGAGGTCACAAGTCGGCTATTGGAAGCAATTGATGAAGCCCTTACTGCCTGGAAGAACGGAGACCCGCAAGCTCTTGAAACGCTTCGAAATGTAGCGGATAACTTGGGTGCGATTGAAAAGCACTATTCCCGGAAAGAGAACATCCTCTTCCCGTACCTGGAAGAAAAGGGCTTTGAAGGCCCATCGAGGGTCATGTGGGGCGTAGACAACGAAATCCGTCAGGAGATCAAGCAATTCAAGCAGACCATCTCTGCCCCAGAGCCGAACCCCATAAAAGCCGAAACCCAGTTCCAATCTCTTGCCCATAACATTCAAGAGATGATTTATAAAGAAGAAAAAATACTCTTCTCCGAAGCCCTAAAACGCTTATCTGAGGAAGAATGGGTTGAGATCAGGGAACAGGAAGATGAAATCGGCTATTTCAACGTAAAACCCGAAAATGCCTGGAAACCAAAAGAGAATCAAGCAGAACAGGAAACTAAAACCTTAAAGGAGGAAACGATGTCCCCATCAGATGGATTAATCTCATTGGATACTGGCGCATTAACCCGTGAACAAATCAACCTCATGCTCACACATCTGCCGGTGGATGTGACCTTCGTGGATGAGCACGACCAGGTGCGGTATTTCTCGCAGGGGAAAGAGCGCATCTTTGACCGCTCCCCCGCAATCATCGGGCGCGCGGTCACCAAGTGCCACCCGCCCCAAAGCGTCCACCGAGTGGAGATCATCCTGGACGAATTCCGCTCTGGGAAGCGGGATGTCGCCGAATTCTGGATTCAGGCTGGCGACCAGTTCATTCACATCCGCTATTTTGCTCTTCGCGATGATCAGAGTGACTACAAAGGCTGCATTGAAGTCTCCCAGAATGCAACCCACATCCGCACTCTGGAGGGTGAAAATCGCCTTCTGGATGACGCCCCGGGATATGCTGATTAACCCCTGATTTCAGCCCGCCATCATCAACTTAACTGACCTAAACATTTGATGACAGCCTCCCAGAACCAGTGCAAACAACACTGTGAGAGGAGGTGCTGCCATCATTTATACCTAAATTGAGCACAGCTCAGCCAAATAGGGGTTCTTTTTGATAGAGTTGGTCAATAAAACTAAGTTGATGTGATGCACTTACATATAAAACCTAATTAGAATAAATGTTAATATCACTGAAACATTATCTTTGATTGTGTAGGCAATTAAGATAGTATTTCGTAACTAAGAAAATAATTTACAGTTTACTCAATTGCTGAGCAATTTGAAATCTAGCCTCCCAAATCATTGATGAATCAGCACTCGGCTTCGTCCGTTGTTCTATTAAATTTATTAGGAATTTCTTGTTGACGACCTGAATCCCTTTGATGGGTTTCTCGAATGGGACAAAAGCATTGGTAAACACGATCACAGCATTGATCCATACTTTTTTACCTGTAACTTTCTCAATTTCATCTCGCAGCCAATAAGTATTCCGAAGCGTTTGCTTAATAAAATCTTTCTCTGGGGGTTTACCATTCACGAGCAACCTATTGGGCAAGACCTCAACCCGTCCACCATGAGCTTTAGTTTCCAACAAAAAAACGCCATTATTCTTCCCAATCACGATGTGATCAATGTTTCCATAAGGAGAGGACACATCATGTAAAACAAGAAAATCCTTATTCAGATTCGACAACAGATCCCCCAAAATCTCTTCTGCTTTAGCACCTCGATCAGCGCGACGTTTAGCCTTTTGCCGACGTTTGATTGGTTTATCTATTAAGTCAGGCAGCAACCTTAATAAGAGAAATAAACCAAGGACAGTTCCCCCTCCTAATCCAAGCGTTTTCCAATTATCTATTATCAAAGCCAAAACAATGCCAATAATTAGAACACCTAATAAAATAAGATTTATAGTACGACGTCTTTTCTGCGCCATCTTTCGAGTGGACAAACCCGCCTTATTATTCATGGTGAAACACTCCCTAGGTGATGGAAATTTAATATGCATAATCAATTTCAACAAATTATTTAATTAGTTTTTTAAACGACTAAACTTCGTCAATTTTTCCCTCCTTTGATCAGTACCAGCAATATATCAATATATTAAATCATTGATGGATAAAAATAGAATAAAGTGCCCTCAATATCCTTATATTGAATCCGCAAATGCAGTGATTAAGGTAACCAGATGGTGAGTTGTCAACCAACTCAACCCACCATAAAATAAACTATTCAAACACATCAATTTAGTCCATAACAAGCCTCAGTGTCTTGATCTCAAAAGGCCGAAATTCCAATTCAAGTTTGCCGTCCTCAACATCCAGTGCTTCCTTGACATTTTCCAGCATGTCTGCGCTGTAGGCAGTTTTGAAAGGCAGGTTCGTGGTCAGATTCACACGAGTTTTATTGCCCATGGATTCATACAACCGCAGCACCAGATCCCCTGTTGAAGCATCTTCGGATGGTTTGACTGTCTCTAAAATAATGTTATCCCGATCCAACTCAAAGAGCGACCGCCTTCCAGCAGTCCCTTTCGCGGTCCGCAGCGGCAGGTTCAATTGATAGCCCTGCCGCACAAGACCGCTTTCAATGAACGGCGTATGCCAGAAGTAAAAAGCATAGGTGAACTCCTGCCGCCCGCGGTCAGCGGTCATATCCGGCGCAAGAGCGGATTTGAGCAGGGTCAGGTTGATGCTGTTATTCAACACATCCACGCCGTACTTTGAATCGTTTAACACAGCGAAACCATGATCGCCTTCTGCCAGTGCCGTCCACTTATGATTGACCACCTCAAAACGATCAAAATCCAATTCTCGGGTGCGGTTGGTCGGCCTGGGCAGGTAGCCAAACTGGATCTCGTGGAAGGCGTCCCGGGCGCGCACGTCCACCGGGAAATTGACCTTCAGCAGCTTGTGCCGCTCCTGCCAGTCGATCACGGTGTGGAAATCCATCCGCCTTGCATCCCGCCGGAGGGTGATCGTCTGGGTCATGTTTGAATTGTTGAGTTCTCGCTCCACGACCAGCTGCCCAAACAGGGGTCCATCTGCCGTTACTGTGATCTCTGCCTTGTCCGACAGTCGGACCGGCTGTTGACGATACATGCTGTCAATATCCCAGGCATCAAACGCACTGGGGATGTCCTTATACATACAAATGTCGTTGCACAACCCGCCTGCCAATTCCTTTTGTTGCGCTTTGTCGAAAATCCGGTGGATAGCCCCAAATTCATTGAACTCAACACGAACAAGGTTGTTTTCCAGCACGTTCTCGGTCGCTGTGATAGTGTTTTCAATCTCTCCCGGCTCTCCCGTCTGATAACTCGCCCAGCCGCAGGATGGAGCTTTCACTTCAACAAAAGTTTTTTCTTCCATTTTCTGCGATGGTAGAGCATCACCTTCCTCAGATTGTAAACCTTCCAATCCATCAGGGAGTTCGATGACTTCCCGTCGCGGCCAGGACAAGGCGTTGAACACAGTTATTCCATCTTCTTTCCCAATCAAGCACTCACGGGCAGCCGCTGCAATTCCTTGGGCTGTGTCAATCGCGCCGGATAACTGCGCTTCAGCTTCCTCGTATACCCGATGGATGGACGACCCGGGCAGAATATCATGGAAATGATTGAGTAATACGGTCTTCCAGGCGGAATCCCATTTCTCGTAAGGAAAGGCATAATCCCCTAGGGTCATCGCAGCAGCCCCCCACAACTCGGCTTCTCTCAAAGCAAATTCACTGCGCCGGTTGAGGGCTTTGGTGCGCGCCTGTGATGTATATGTCCCGCGATGCGCCTGGAAATACAACTCGCCCACAAATTTGACCGGCGACCATCCCGCTTCTTCCTGTTCTCTGAAAAAGGTCATGGGGTTATCTATCCTGAACTTGGGTACACCTTCGAGATCCTTTTCCCGCAAGGCATATTCCAGGTGTTCCCGCGTCGGGCCACCGCCCCCGTCCCCCCATCCAAAGGGGTACAGTCGAGAGGAGAAGCCGCTTTTCTGCACCCGTTCATTCCATCGTTGGATCACAACCGAAGGCTTGGTCTCGCTGTTGTAATCGTTATGGAAATGCGCCATGACCTGCGAACCATCAATCCCCTCCCAAATGAAGGTGTTATAGGGGAAAGTCACACCGCCATGATAAGCCCAAAATATCTTCTGGGTTGAGAAATATTTCACACCGCACCCGCGCATGATCTGCGGAAGTGCGCCGGAATAGCCAAACACATCTGGCAGCCAGAGCAGCTCGCAATCCACACCAAATTCCTCCTGGAAAAAGCGTTTTCCGTGGAGCAGTTGGCGGATCAAGCTCTCACCGCTGGGGATGTTCGTGTCCGGTTCGATCCAGGCTGCGCCTTCGGCGATCCACTGGCCGCGTTTAATCGTTGCCAGGATTTTCTCGTATAGATCAGGATATTTTTCCTTGACCATCAAATACAACGGGGGTTGACTCTGGAAAAACACATAGTCCGGGTAGCGTTCCATCAATGCCAACTGTGTACTGAACGTGCGGACGCATTTTCGCTCTGTTTCTGCCAGCGGCCACAGCCAGGCGACATCAATATGCGCATGCCCAAACCCAACCATTTCCGGTGTGGTATCGCCGTTCTTTTTCCCAAGCAGCGGCTTCAAACGCTCACGGCTCTTTTGCAAGGATGCCAACATTTCTTCTCTGGGGGCTTCAAAATCCGCGATCAGGGTGAAATCCATCAAACCCTCATCAATTTCCATCAATCGCAGAGACTCTTCATCAATGTTCTCCCGAACATCCCAAAGGGTCTCCACATCCATCGCAAGCTGGTAGGCGATTTCCTGCCAGATGCCAAAATGATTCTGCCCAACTTTGTGTTGATTCTCTGGGGGTTCGGGAACCGTCTCGCGGTCTGGCGGTGTGGGACCTGCACGCCATTCACGAGGGCCGTGACCGGCATAAGCTTCAAATACGATGGAATAATGCTCCCCCGCTTCTGCGGAATCCGTTAGGAAAATCACCTTGTGTTTGTTATCCACCGCACCGGCATACTCCTCATCGATGTAAACAGCAGCCTCAGCGACTTCCTCAACCATTGCGGGAAGCATTTTCTCCTGCTGGATCTCCATGGTCATTTTCAGCTCTCGGCCCACATCCAGCATCAGGGCAATCATTTGCCCTTGGGCAAAGTCGGGAACGGTCAACTCACCTTTGAACCAGCCATATTCCCATTTCGAACCCCATGGGGTTCCGGGGGCTATCGGCTCAAAGGTCAGTTCGGATAAGGCTTCCTCTAACCGATACTGCTTTTTAGTGAAAGCCGCTTCCAGTGAGACCCCCCCTAAAGGTTGATAGAAGTGTTTCGAGAGTTCGTAGCGCCATGCCATGATCCTGTGACGCCATTCTTTGGTGAGTGCCATAAAATTTCCTTTTCTGCTAAGCTGCCAATAAAATTTATTATTAGTTTTATTTAAGAAGGAGACGTTCTCCCTGCACACCGCCATTATAACCGCCAATAATCGCGGATATGGCGATGAGGAAAGCCAGCAAGCCTGATGATGCCATGAGGATGACCACAAGGACAAATGAACTGACCGCACCCAACATCCCGTAGCTGGGACCGCTCTGATCCTTTGCCAGCAGGGTCACACCAAGAGCGACCAAATACCCGATCAGAAACTCCCCCAGGATCAGAAAAACATTCAACTTTTCCAGACCCTTTTCGCCCAGGCTGATCCATTCCGTCAATCCCATGATCAAGAAAAAACTCAAATATAAGGTATATCCCAAGTGACAGAATGAGCATCCTGATTTTCAATCCGCGTGGGTCAAATAACTCTATAAATCGTCTTATATTGTACACCTCCCTCTGATTTTAGCAGATATTATAGGCGTCTGGCAGAAATGAGAATTTTGTCCCCTTATGAATGGAAAGTCCCGCTGGGTTTCAGCCGGCGGGACCATTTTCTCATCAATTAAGGTTAATTTCAATCCCCCAAAGCTGTGCCGACATGTCTTGCACCAATGATCCAAGGGTGATCCAGTGGAACGGGCTTCTCTTTCCCAGCGACATCCTCCAAGGGGACGCAGACCGCTTCCCCATGTTGATAAGCAACCATCATTCCAAATTTCCCCTCGTTCACCAGATCAGCAGCCCGGGTACCCAAATGGGTTGCCAGAACCCGATCTGTCGCTGAAGGCGCACCGCCCCGTAAAAGATACCCAAGAATGGTCACACGGCTCTCCAGACTGGTCGCCTCCTCCAGCTGATTTGCCAGCATCAAGGTTTGCCCGGTGTATTTCTTCTTCAATTTGGTCATACGATCTCTGCCCGTCTCCATAGACTCGCCCTCATGTACCTTGCGGTTGATCTTCATTGACCGCTCGAAGAACGCCACCAGCTCAGAGGATCTAGAGCCTTCTGCCACAGCTACGATGCTGAACATTTTCCCCGCCTTGTTGCGTTCCAGGATAGCTTGTAGGATTTTCCCGATGTCATAAGGGATTTCCGGGATGAGGATCACATCCGCACCGGCTGCAATTCCCGCGCCCAGGGTCAGCCAGCCCACTTCGCGCCCCATGATCTCCACAATGATGATGCGGTGGTTGCTGTTGGCGGTGCTGTGCAGCCGGTCAATCGCCTCGGTGGCGATATCTTTGGCGGTGTCGAATCCGATGGTCGTGTCCGTCATGGGGACGTTATTGTCCGCTGATTTGGGCAAGGTGAGGATGTTAATACCTGCCTGTTTCAACTGCAGCGCGGCAGCCTGCGTTTCCCGCCCGCCGATACAGACCAGCCCATCCAAGCCCTGTTCTTTATAAACCTTCACAGCCTGATCGGTCTTATCCACGATCTCCCCGTTTTCCTCAATTTCGTGGGGAACATCCCGGCTGGTGCCCAGGATCGTCCCGCCGGCAGTCAGTACATTGGAGAGTGCGTCGCCGCCCAGGTCACTCGTATGATTGTCCAACAATCCCCGGAAGCCGTCCCGAAAACCGACCAGGGTCATATCATGCGTATTGCGTGCGGCTTTCCCAAAGCCGCGGATGGCAGCATTCAATCCGGGGCAGTCGCTGCCAGCCGTCAGGATTCCAATTTTCTTTCCCATCAGATACTCCTTTAATAATTGCTTCGTGCAATGAGGTTTAATTTAATTATACTCACACGGTAGATTGTCTAATTAAATTTTCAAATATTTATTTGCTCATATAAAGAAGATTATGGTTAAAAATAATGAGATATTTCCACTAAGTTTCAAGAATACTTTATTTTAATGAATCTAAATCTTTAAAATATGAGTAAAAAATTTATTAACAAACTTACAATGCCTAATATAATAGAAAACAAAGAGAATACAACCCATCGTCTCTTCTTGAAGTTTCTATTGAAGTGACTCAGAAAATGATGTTCAATATATTCCTCATAATCTGCGTCTTCTCTTTTGTTTCCTCTGTAGAATTTGTTATTAATCAATTCTTTTTGATCAATGCTTTTATTTCTTAACTGCCGATAAATTTTCTTATCTTTTCTCCCTATTAAGGGAAAAATGCCAAAGGCTGCAAACAACGAACTTAATAGAAAAGGTATAATTATCGACAAACTCCTATAATAACCTATAAGAACCACTATATTCTTGTTATCTACAGCAAAAACGAACGTTATCAAAATTGCTAGTATCACTCCATTAAGAGCTAATAACCAGGATGCTCTTGTTTCTTGTTGAATTTCACCTTGATAATAATGCTCTGTTTCACGAGTTATTTCTCTTATCCAATTTTTATCAACTTCATCCCTACTCATTTTCATATTCTATTTACCTAACGATCATCTACTTCTTTCTTATTAAAGCCTGGAGGAGTAAATTTATATTTTCCCTTATATCTCTGATTGTATTCCTTCTGCAGTTGATATCCTAATTTTTGGAATTTTCTTAATTCTAAAATGTTAATGTCTTCAACTATTAGATAGGCGTTTTTTCCACCCTTTGCCTTTACTATATCTCTAATTACTGAACTAGCGGGTTGAGTAATTCTATTATCACCATACTCAGAAGAATTTACTTGGATTAAATAACAATGTAAATCTCTTGAAAGAGATTCAACAATAGATGAAAAATATTCTATATCCTTGTTAAATTCAATAACAACAATAGCATCAAGCAGATTCTTAAATATTGAACGATGAATGATATCAGCTATCTCATAGCAACAATAAACTGAGAAACTTAATCCTTTCCAATTATATAAACAATATTGATCAGCTATATTTTCCAAACCATCATTAGGAATTCTAAATGAAAAATCTTCAATAATTTCCTTTTCTCTAGGAGCGTAGTGGTTTTTTATTCTAATATCAATAGCGCAATTATTGAAGATGTCAATTTTAAATGGCAAAAGAGTTACCACATAATTATATACATACCTTTTATCTCTATCAACAATATATTCTAGACCAAACACCATCCCCATTTGATGTTCTCTTGATATCCGTATTAACTTATGTAGCCATTTGCTATTAACATAACATTCTGGCAATATGAGTAAATCAACCTTATGGTCAATGGCTGTATTTATTACACCAGTTATTATGTTTCTTCTTTCAGAATCAAAAACCGAATTGTTAAATAAACTATTCTCAATGACATTTTCATCTATTTTTACATTAGCAATACCGATTGTGATATTCTTTCGGTTAATCTTTCTGCCTATTTTAATTTTTAATGCTTCAATTTTATTGTTTTGTAAATAATCACTAAATTTAATATCAAAGTCAAATAAATCCTTTCTATTTTGATCATTGAATTCATTATTTAAAACTGGAACTTGAAAGTCCTTTATTTTCTTTGGCTCTATACCAAAATTAACCCAGTAAAACAATTTAAATGCTATTTTGTATTTTTTCTCTTTAATTGATTTACTATTTTCAGACAGGTCATCTGTTATTAAATTTGTTGAGTCAATGATTGGATATTGTAAAACTAACAATAAGAATTCATGGAAATGGACAAAGGTTGGGTAAAACCTTAAGTACTTTGTGTAGTGTTCTAATTTCTCTGAATCATCCTCATACGATTCAATTTCTTTAATATTAGGATCTCTTGAATACATCTCATTGTCGAAATCAAATAAATTATAGCCGTCAATATTACTTTCTGAATGTTCAATAACTTCAAGAAGTTTTCTATAATTACCTAATGGAAAATTCGTCAAGTTTAAATCAAAAAGAAAGCTTTCCAAATAAGATGACCTAACTTCATTATTAATAATGATATATCTTTTATCATTATTATCGATTATTTTATTTTCATATGTGAGATATTTGTTTATTGAGGATAAAGATAATTCTTCATTTAATTCGTTTATTAGGTCATTAGTGGGTTCTTTTGATCGCAAGGATAAAACTCTTCGTAAACAACAATATAAATAGTTCGTAATTGTGCATTGCAAAGTTTCTTTTTCTGATTCATTTTTTAACCAATAATTTTGGTCCTTTTTTTTTATATTTATTTTTATATTATTGAAGGTTTTCTTAATCTCTTCAATGAAATTGATTATTGATTGATAATCTTCATATTTAAGAAAAACAGATAAATATTTTTGCCAGAGAATAAAAAATTTTAATAATCCTGAGCCTTTTAGTGTATCAAATAAAACTCTGCACAATCTTAAATATTCATTTGATTCAATTCTCCCCGAAAAATATAATAAAAAAGATAACCACTTTGAAAGTTCAAATTTATCTAGAGATATGCCTTCAATACTTCTTGGTTTATTTGGTCCGTCAGAATAATCAATCTGCTGTATTTTTTTGTAGAGATCTTTAAGTAGTAATTCGTCATTTTCAATTAAATATTTTCGAAAACTCGATTGTTCACGTAATTTTTCCTTAAATCTTTCGATTAGTTCCCTTGAATCAGTATGTGAAAAGTAATATACTTTTACTTTACCCATCCCAAAATCTAATTCTTTTGCATTTGCAGGCAAAACTGTTTTTGGAATAAAGAATTCTTTAATCTTATCTCCTTCATTTCGAATATGTATAGGGTATTTCTCATTTTCAGGATTAATAAATGAAGTGACAATATCTTCAGGAGATTCATCTCCAATCTTCCTTAAAGATGAAAAGACCATTAATATATCATCAACATAACGAGCATAATATTGTGGATTAATTTTATCTTTAACTTCTTCGTCAAATTTTTTAAGATACCAATTCGAAATTATTTTTGAAGGTAAAAAGCCAATAGGAATAAATGGGTATTTATCTTGATCAAGTATTTCTTCAGAAGAAAACAAATTATAGTATTCTAAAAATATATTTTTAATGAAGCCAATAAGAAAATCATAATCTTTACATTCATCATTTGCCAATTTCAGACAATCTTTTCTTAATTCATCGAAATCAATTCGACAATTATAAAAATAACCCTTGATATCTAGACTAATCATTACTGCATTCAATTTTGTATCTAACAGACTTTCCACCATATTGAATGCTTCATCGCGCCAACTCTCGTATTTTTTAAAGTATGGATAAAATAGAAACGGTGTCGAACCAATATTTTTAGATCTGATATACTCGCTTTTTCTTATTCGATCCCCAAAACAATGTTTGTCAAATTTCTTATCAAACAACATTCCAAACTTCAATATCCACAATACACCTATGATGTGAGCTTCAACTGGTAAATCGATAAAATAATTAATACTTTTTATTTCATTACATTCGGTATTGTATTGATTCTTAATTATTCTTTTTTTCTTTTCATTATCATTATCATCAGAGAAACCTTTTGGTACACATCTAACCCCAACTTTTTTATAGATATTTTCAAAATATTTTATTCTTTCTTCTTTTTCAATCAATGTGTCTGCAAGTTGTTCAAAATACGAATCATAATCGTCAGTAACAAGTCCATTTTCTTTCTCAAATATTGCCAATCTAT
>Ga0307427_1000703_pt1 | contig 19649 bp, 13 predicted proteins | sample SalMarWE160190MG_FD_202162 | JGI IMG/M metagenome (GOLD analysis project Ga0307427, IMG submission 202162) | Salt marsh sediment microbial communities from the Plum Island Ecosystem LTER, Massachusetts, United States - WE1603-190 | ecosystem: Environmental > Aquatic > Marine > Intertidal zone >... | reverse complement strand
CGCTGCACGTCCCCGGTCGCACGGGCAAGACGCTCCAGCGTCTTCGTACCCCGATCGGGGTCGGCCGGACTGAACTCCGCCGAGTACGGCGCACAGACGGGCGGCAGCGTGCGCCGACCCACCCCCGGCACCTCGACCGACGAGAGGGCCGTCTCCTCACCGCCCAGCGGCACATCCACCTGCAACGCGTCCGTCGAGACCCACGCCATCTCCTGATGCGACGCGTGCGGCGGACTGCCCGGACGGCCGCGCAGCGTCGTCACCGTCGGCATCCCCCTGAACGGCAGCGACGCGCGGTCCGGGTCCAGGTGCAGCGTCACCGTGCAGAGACCGTCGCCCATCTCCTGAGCCAGGAGCATGCTGCCGGGGAGTTCCTGCGACCGGCCGGCCGTCCACCGAACCAGACTCGTGAAGAAGTGACCCACGTCGTTCCATGCGGCGAGGGGACCCGCGTATTGGCCGTCGGCCTCGCCGGTGTAGCAGAGGGCCCGCCCGGCCCCGGCCGGCCACGCCGCCAGCAGCGGCGCCTTGTACTCGTCGACCGTGACGGCGGCCAGACTCGCGCCCGGGCGCAGATAACAAAGGTTGTACCCGCCGACGGCCGGCATGCCGGCGAACGTTCGCCCCGCCAGCGACGCCATGCCGCCCGTCGTACGCACCGGCGTCACCCCATCGAGAAACGTGCTCCGCGCGACGACGAACGTGTCCTGGGCGAACAGGCGAGGCAGTTCATGCGGCTTCTCGGTGAACATGCACCGCCCCCCGCCGCGCGACGCGATGTCTTTCAGAAGGTCGGCGTCCACGTCGCCGGCGGTCCCCAGGCCGATGACGCTGACGGTGACGTTGGCCTTGCGGCAGTTGGCGAGAAGGGCCACGTAGGCGCCGGGCTCCTCGGAGTCGGCGGCGTCGGCGAACAGGATGATGTGGCGTGTTCCGGCTTCGGCTTTCAGGAGCATCCGGGCGGCGGTCGAGAGGGCCTCGTACACGAAGATCCCGCCGCCCATCGCGCCGATGTGGCGAATCCGACGCTGGACCGTCGCCTTGTCGGTCACCGGCGCCAGCGGCGCGATGATGTGCGGCGAGGAGTCCACCGCCACGCACCCGAACTCGTCGAGGCCCGACAGAAGGCCGACCACCTCCGACGCCGCCAGGTTCGCCAGGTCCATCTTCGTGCGGCCGCCGGGCACGGTCATCCCCATGCTGCCGGACCGGTCGAGCGCCACGACGATGGCCAGGGCCAGTTTGCGGTGTTCCCGCCTCAGTTCCATCGAGACGGGCAGGATCGGCTCAAGCGGCGAGCGGAAATACCCGCCCGGACCGTAGGCGTGTTTGCCCCCCGTCATCATGAGTCCCCCGCCCGCCTCCTTCACCCAGGCCGCCAGGTGCCTCATGCCGTTGTCGCCGACGTCGCCGGCGGGGGTGTTCTCGATCACGACACCGGCGTACCGGGCGAGGTCTTCCAGCCGCCAGCGGCACCGGGCCGGCGTGCGCGAATCCACGTTCATCCCACCGCCCTCGAGCAGACGCGCAAGGCCCGACCCGTCCGACGCCGTGACCACCAGCACCGGCTTCGGCCCGCGCACCGTCACGAGCGACCGGGCCCGGTTGTTCTCGGGTACCGGGTCGGCCGGGGCGCCCTCGACGTGCAGCGTGTAGGCCCTCGTGCCGGCGCCGGTTGCGCGGTCGCGGAACGAGAGGCACGTCGTGCCGGACTCAACACGTTTCTCGCCCGCCAGGACCGTCGTCCCGCCGCGCCGCAACTCGTAGCGGACCGTCTGCCGGACGGGGACGCGGACCCAGGCGTGCATGAGGAAGGCCTCCTCCGGCGCGACCGACAGCGGCACCCCGACTCTGGCGATGGCCAGGTCCCCCGCCGCCGGCCGGCGCATCGCACGGTAGTCGATGGCGATCTGCCGGGCCGCGCCGCGCGACGCCGCCGCCAGCGGGTCCGCCCCCGTATATCGGCCGTCTGAGAGCACCAGCAGGCGTCCCGGCGATTCGGCCGGGATCAGTCCCAGTCCGGTCCGCAGCGCCGACGCCAGGTCCGACGCGTCCGGGTCCACGTCGCCGGCGAACTCCGAGAACCCTTCGCCCTCGGGCGCCGCCTCAACCACCACCCGCCGCCCGAACGAGACGACCGCCAGCCGGTCGTGAGCCCCGCGGCCGCCTGCGAGCAGACCGATGGCCTCGGTCTGGGCCCGGGCGGCGTCGGGCGGCATCGACGCACTGCGGTCGGCCACCACCACAACCGTGCCCGCGCGGCTGGGCAGCCGGACCGCCGCACCCGCCAACGCCAGAAGCACCAGCACCAGGACCACGGCGCGCAGCACCTGGAGCCCTCGCGACGGCAGTCGCCACCACCACATCGCCGCCGCCAGCGGGATGAGCAGAATCAGCCAACCTGGCTGGCTCAGCGTCACGGGGTCCGCTCCTTCACCGACCGGCCGGCCAGCGCCAGGTGCGTCACGAAGACGCCCAACGCCGCGAGCATCGCGATCCACGCCAGCGGACGCAGCCCGCTCCGGGCCGCGTCGTCCCGGTCCCACTGTCCCCACTCGCCGGCCGCGCACGCCACGAGGTCCGACTCGCTCGGCGCCAGGGCGCTGGCGGCGAACCGGTGCGTCGCGCCGCCGCTGCGCACCTCGTACAGGCCGAGGCGTGTCGCCTCGACCGCGATGCGCCGCCCGTGGACGGCCGACCGGCGGGTCCGACCGTCGGGCGAGAAAACCTCCACCTCCGGCACGTCGGCCGGCAGAACCAACGCCACGGTCGACCCCAACCGCACGTTCACCCGCTCCAGGCCCGGCAGGTGAGCCGCACGGTACGCCAGAAGGTTCCACACAAGGACCGGCCAGTTGGTGGACCGCCCCAGGTTCGACAGGTCCGGCTGGATGCGAAGACGAAGGTGACGCCCCTCGTCGCCGCGGCGCGTCTCGGTCACCAGCGCCACGTTGCCGACCGACATGACGGGCGTGCCCGGCAGCGGCGGCGTCTTGGCGGCCGCCCAGATCACCCCTCCCAGGTCGAGCCCCGCGCACAGCGGGTGCGACCGGTCGAGCACGTACGGACCGACGAACGCCTCGGCCTCGGCATCCACAACGATCTGCACCGTCCAGGTTTCGGGCGGCACGGTCTCGGCCGGCGCACGGTCGGTGATGACCAGGTGAGGACCGCGCGGCGTGATGCGTGCACGGCCGGCGGCGGCCAGGCCACGCCGGATCGCACCCGCGAGCGGCTCGTTCGACACGGCCAACCGGACCCGGACGGGCGTGGTCTCCTGCGGCAGGAGGGCGGCCTCGTTGTCGAACGCGAGGGCGTCGTCCGGCAGGACGGCCCGGACCAGCCCGCTCCCCGGCGGCAAATCAAACCAGACCGCCTGACGCCCTCCCGGCCCGAGCGCAACCCCCCGCCGCGCCGGCGACCAGTCGGTCCCCTCGTGCCGCACCGAGACCGTCACCTGCCGCGACCCTTTCGCGAAGTTGGCCACCTCGACCAGGCACCGGTCGCGGGCCGGGTCGGTGGACCGGGCGGCGTGAACGATGGCCAGGTTCGAGCGGGTCCGTCCGAAGGCCCGCCAGAGGAGGCGGCCCCGGACGTCGGGGTCGGCCGGAGCGTGGTCCGTCATGACAAGCATGCGGGCGTGGGGCCCGCCGATCTGGGCCGCCAGCGCCAGGGCCGGCTCGAGCGCCGAGGTCGGCGACAGGCACTCCCACCGCGCGAGCACCTCGGCCGCACGCGCCGCGCCGCGTACCCGCTCGCCCAGCAGTTGGGGCTCGCGTCCGGCCACCAGAAACTGGACGGGCGTGCCGGGCTCGTCGGCCAACAGACGCTCGACGGCCCGGACGGTCCGGCCTCGGGGCGACTCCTCGCCGCCGGCCTGCATCGAGAACGAATCGTCCAGGACGATCATCAGCGGCCCGGCGCCGCCCGCCTGCACCCGCGGGTCGGTCGCGGCCAGAACCAGCAGCGCCGCCGCCAACAGTTCCAGAACCAGCAGAAGCGGCACGTGGAGCGTCTTCAGGATCCGCCCGCCCTCGTGGGCCCGGGTGGCGTCCACCCAGAGCATCAGGCTGGATACCTGAAGCGGCCGCGACCGGCTGCGAAGCAGGTAGATGGCGGCCAGGGCCGGCAACGCCAACATCCCCAGCAATGCCCACGGCAGCGTGACGATCACCGGTCGCTCACCTCAAGGACCCCTGCGGCCACGAGGTCCTCCAGTTCCCATTCCCCCTCGATTAACTGCTCGGCCACAACGGTGGTCAGGAGGGCGCCCACCTGCCGGCCTGCGCGGTGCCAGTGCTGCTGGTGCCGGCTCAGGCGATGGCGGTATCGCTCGACGGCGCCGGCGTCGGCGAACACCTCCCGCTCCTGGCGTGTCTCGCAATCCACCAGCCGCGTGTTGCCCGACTGCGCCGGATCGGCGTCGTCGCGGGCCAGCACCTGGAGAATGACGACGCGTGTGGCCTCGTCGGCCAGCCGCGCCACGACCGCCGCCGGGTCACCCAGCCACAACAGGTCCGAGATCAGAAACCGCATGCCGCGCGGCGCCAGACGCAGCGGTCCGCCCAGGACCGCCTCGCCGGGGTTTCGCGCCGAGTCGAGCGCGACGGTCCCCCAGGCAGCGGGGTCGGCCGCGCTGTTCGGCACCGCCTGCCACGCCTCGGCCCCGATCCACGCGCGGTGGGCAAAGCCGGCTCGGTCGGCGGCGGTCGCCAACAGCGCCGCCAGGCCGAGCGTCGCCTCGGCCTTGGCCGTTCCCTCCAGGTCCATCGACCGGGAGCCGTCCACCAGGATATCGACGCGCGGGTTGATCTCCTGGCGGTAGAGTTTGATCGAGAGGCGGTCGGTCCGCGCGTAAGCGGCCCAGTCGATGCGCCGCAGGTCGTCGCCCGGCTGATAGGCGCGGTGGTCCATGAACTCGAGGCTGCTGCCCGGGCGGTTCGCCAGATGGGTGCCCGTCGGACCCAGCGGGGCGCCCTTGGGTGCGGCCATGGCGTAGCGGGCGCCGGCGCGCTTGCCGGCGAGCAGGTAGTCTCGGGCGGGCCTATCCATGGCGTGCACCGTCGGGCGCCGGCGCGGGCTCGGACCGAAGCGGACGGAACGCTCGAACCTGGCGGACGAACCAGGGAGTCGACGCCGCCGTCACCACGGCCGCCCAGAGGCCGACAAACACCAGCCGCGCGTCGCGGCCGGCACTCTCGTTCAGGTAGACCGGGTTCAGGTACGTCAGCGGCGAGGCCCCCAGCATCAGGCGCGACCAGTCTCTCGACCCGTAGGTCAGGACCAGGAACACGAGCAGCGGGGCGACCGACCCGAACGTCGCCAGGGCCAGAGCCAGAACCCACGTGTAGTAGTGCGGGAACCGGGCCCCCAACCGCACCAGCAGCCGCCGCACCAGACCGGCCGTCAGCGCGTACGCCATGCCGTACAACGCCATCCCGCCGCAGATCTGGAGACCCTCGCGCCAATCGGCCAAGAGCGCGGGGTGGTAGATCCCCATCAGAGAGACGACCAGCAGGGTAAGCCACAGAATCAGAGAGGTCCACAAGACGCCGCCCGCCCCCCCCGAGAAGAACAGGAACGCAACGGCCCGGGCCGGGAGGAACCTCGGGATCCGCCGCCGCACACGCGGGCCCCAGGTCTCGCGCTCGCTGACCGCCACGAGCAGCGCCCCGGCGAAGAAGAAGGTAGAGAGCATCGCCCAGGCCTCGATCGGGTCTCCATCGAGCGCCAGGATGGACCAGACGACCGCCACCACCCCGCCCACGAGCCACACGGCCGTCACGTAAATCCGCACGGGCAGCATCCGGTTGGCCGAGGGCGGCTTAAGGATCGCGACCGACACGAAGTGCACCCAGCCGATCGCAAGAGCCGACAAGGCCAACCCAGACACAATGGCACCCCAATACCCCCACGGCCCCCCGCCGCCGAAGAAGAACGACGGGCCGGCCATCATCATCCCGAACGTGGCCGCCGTCGAGCCGACCATCGACAGGATAACGGCGAGCCCAAACAGGCCCAGGAAGATCTTGGCCACGCGGCTGGTGGGAATGCACGCCAGGAACAACGCAAACTGCACCGCCCCGAGGATGTACAGCGCCCCCAGGCCCAGCATCGCAAAGATGGTCGGCAGGTCAATGCCGCGCAGCAGGTACGTGAAGACCATGAACGGCGCGCAGGCGCTGTAGATGAGTGCGACGATCATCGCCGCCGTCAGCATCTTGCCGCGGACGATCGCCCCGGCGCTGATGGTCGTCGCAAACATCAGGTCGCGCCGCGCGTCCGACCGCTCCCACGCCAGCCGCAAACCCGAGTAGATCGGCACGAAGACGATGCACACGAACATCATGAACGAGTAGAGGGCCGCCGCGAGGCTGCGCCCCGCCGACAGGCTCGTCGCGGCCGAGTCGTCCAGCAACAACGCCAACGCCACGATCGCGAACTGGACGACCAGAAAGAAGATGAAGATGCCGGTGACGATGCGGCTGCGCACCGCCTGGCGCAACTCCTTGACCACGATGGGGTTCACCCGGTCGCTGAGCCTGCCGATGATGGCCCCGAAACCGCTCACTGGGTCTGCCCCTTCGTCACGCTCATGAAAACGTCTTCGAGGTCGGCCCTCTGGTGCGTGAACTCGACCACCGGGACACCCTGGCGGACGAGCGTGGCGAGGATCGTCCGGCAGGCGCTCTCGTCGCCGTCGACGGTCACCGTCACGCACCGGCCGTCGATGCGCCCGTCGTCAACGCCCGGTATCTGGATGACGGCCTTCAGCAGGTCTTCGAGCGAGGCGAGGGTGCGGATGCGGACCAGCCGCCGCCTCGTGTCGCGGGTCAGCAGGTCGTCCACCGTGCCGGCCCCGACGATCTTGCCGCGCTCGATGATGACGGCGTCGTCGCAGATCTCCGAGAGTTCCGTCAGGATGTGGCTACTGACGAGAATGGCCTTGCCCTGGTCGGCCAGCAGCCGCAGCAGTTCCCTCAGTTCGATGCGTGCCCGGGGGTCGAGCCCCGCCGCAGGCTCATCCAGAAGCAGCACCGCGGGGTCGTGCACGATGGCCCGCGCCAGGCTGATCCGCTGCTTCATCCCCTTCGAGAGCGCGACCACCGTCTTGTCGCGGAGTTGGCCGAGACCGGCAAACTCCTCGACGCTCCCGACGATCTGCGTCCGGCGCGGGTCGCGGATGCCGTACGCCCGGGCGTAGAAGTCCAGGTACTCGTGGACCGTCATGTCACCGTGCGCCGGCACCTGGTCGGGCATGAACCCGACCAGATGGCGGGCCTTCTCGGGGTCCTCGACCGCCGAGATGCCGTCCATGAAGGCGTCGCCGGAGGTCGGTTCGTCCACGGTCGCCAGGATGCGCAGCGTGGTGGTCTTGCCTGCGCCGTTGGGTCCGACGAAGCCGACGATGTGACCGCTCTCGAAGGAGAACGAGATGCCGTCGACGGCGCGGGTGCGGCCGAAGTGGCGTGTCAGGTTCTCAACGCGAACGTGCATCGTCGCTCCGTTTCGAGATGCCGAGCACAATGGCCTCGGACCGCTGCGCCACGGCGCCCGCGAGCGCCTTCTCCGCGAAGGGGCTCTCCTCGAGAAACGCCACGTACATGCCCGGCCGCAGGTACGTCTCAGGCGTCCGTCGGAGGTCGCGTGCGGCGCCGAGCCAGCCCCGCGTGTAGATCGTGCGAAGCGCCCGCCCCTGGGGCTCGCCCCGCCGCGAGGTGAGCGTCGCCTCGGCCCCGGGTGCGACGTCCGCCGCCTCGTGGAGCGCCCCCTGCTCGTCGGCCAGCACGAGACGCCGAACCGGCACGCCCAGACCGTTGACAACCCTGACCGGTCCGTCGGCGTCGCGCCGGACGGTCAGCCGCTCGCGCCGGTCCTCGCTCCGGCGGAACTTGAAGGTCACCGGCACCCTGGCCCGCACCCACCCGGCGGCCAGGTGCTGGTCTTCGGTCAGGCTCACGGTGCGGTGGACGCCGGAGTCCTGTGGGCTCCGGTAGGAGTAGATGAAGTCGCGGTAGTCGTAGATCTGGGGCGTCAGTTCCGTCTGGAGGGAGAAGTGGAGGCCACTCCGCGGCGTCAGCGGCGAGTAGAAGGCCGTCCACCCGATGGTCGTCGCGCGGCCGACGTTCTCGTCCAGCACGGTCAGCGAGAGCGTCCGGTACCGGCCACGGATACCCTCGGAGAAGATCGAGTACCCGAACACCAGGCCGCACGTCACCAGCGACGCCGCCGGCACCGTCACGAACAGCCAGATCCGACGTTTCTTGCGGGCCAGGACCAGAATGTTCACCGGCCCGATGACGATCACGAACACCAGCATCAGGGCCAGCATCCCGCGGACCGGTACGTTGATGCTTTCGACGACGGGGAACCGCGCATGGGCCTGCAGAACGTCCGAGAGGTCTTCCCACGGGTGGTACGTCTTGTTGGCCGCACCGCAGAAACGGGTGACGGCGTCCGTGCTGCCGGACTCAGGACCCACCAGGCGCCGGCCAAACGCCGCGTACCCGCCGCCGGCTACGACCGGACCCGCGCCCCCCGCCAGGGCGAGCGGGCGTTTCGGCCGGCCCATCACGAGCAGCGAGCCGCCGCACTCGACGTACCGGGCGAGCGCCAGCCGGACCCCCGGCGGCATGAGGTCCACCTCGCGGCCGGAGACCACGAGCCCGTCGCAGCATGAGTAGGCCAGCCAGTTGGGGCTCCATGACCGCACGTCGTTCCGGGCCGTCACCAAGTTGAAACGCTCGGAGTGGAACAGGTGCGAGACGCGCGGCGCCCCGCGGCTGACGAGGATGACGCGTTTGATCTCGTCCGGGTCGGCGTGGTGGTACCCCACGCCGTGCGACGGGATCGAGAGGTGGACACCTTCTCCCTGCTCACCGTCGACGTAGACGCTCACACCCCCGCCGTCCATGTACAGCGGCAACTGGACGAGCGAGAGGGTCTTCTCTGTGTTCGGCCCCACGAGGGCGGTCCGCGAGACCCGCCCCAGCAGCCCGCCACTGTAGTCGGACTCGCTCGGCAGCGCAACCGTGACGCGGTGGGTGTGCTCCGACGAGGTGTTCCGCACCGTGAACCGGTACTCGACGTACCCGTGGGTCGTTTCGACCGCCGGCCTCGGGACGGCGTGGACGAGGATGTCGCCGGCGCTGGGCGGTACGGCGGCGCGGGCGGTCGCCGCCAAGGCGACGGCCACCAGTGCCGCCAACGGGGCCGCCGCGACGCGCCAGCCGGTGTTGCCGGGCTCGACGGTGCCGGTCACTCGTCGGCCTCCCCTGCGACCTGCACGTCGCGTGGCAGGTCAAGTTCCGCCTCGTCGAGCGAATCGAGCAGTTCATCGGTGACGGCGACCGTATCGACGCCGTCGAAGCGGGCCTTGTAGTTGAGGATGATCCGGTGATTCAGGACGGCCGGCGCCACGGTCCGCACGTCCTCGAATCCGACGGTCGGCCGGCCCGCCAGGAGCGCCTCGGCCCGGGCCGCCTCGGCGATCCCGATGGCGGCGCGCGGCGAGGCGCCGTACGAGACGTAGGCGCCGACGCGGTCGGTGGCCTCGGCCGCCCCCGCGTGCGTTGCCGCCACCAGACGCGAGACGTACCGCGAGACGGCGTGCGGCAGGTACATGCGGTCCATGACGGCGAAGAGCGACGCCAGTTCATCGGCCGACATCGACCAGGTGGGTTCGGGCGGCTCGCCGCGGCGGCGGGTCGAGATGATCTCGTCGAGCACCTCGACCTCGGCGCCGAGGACCTGCAACTTCAGCAGGAACCGGTCGAGTTGGGCCTCGGGCAGCGGATAGGTGCCTTCCAGTTCAATCGGGTTCTGCGAGGCGAGCACGAAGAAGGGCTCCGGCAGCGGGCGGGTGTTGCCCAGGAGGGTCACGGCCCCCTCCTGCATCGCCTCCAGCAAGGCCGACTGCGTCTTGGGCGAGGCCCGGTTGATCTCGTCGGCCAGCAGGATGTTCGTGAAGACGGGCCCCTTGCGGAAGACCATCTCGCGCTCGCCGGCGGCCGTCTGCTGCAGGATGTGTGTGCCCACGATGTCGGCCGGCATCAGGTCGGGCGTGAACTGGACCCGGCCGAACGGAAGGTTCAGGATCGCCCCCAACGCCTTGACGAGCGCCGTCTTGCCGACGCCGGGCACGCCTTCCAGAAGAATGTGCCCGCGGCTGAGGATGCCGACGAGCACCATCCGGTGCAGGTCGGTCTGGCCGAGAAGGATGCGGCCGAGTTGTTCGAGCGTCTTGGTGGCCAGGTCGGTCGCCGGGCGCAACTCCTCCGGCTGCAGCACGGTCGGCGTTTCGGTCATGGGGAGGCCCCGTTGCTCGGTGCGGGCGCCTCGGGGGCGCCGGTAGCGTCTCTCTCGAAGTACCGTCGGACGGCTGCCTTGTGCTTCGGCAGAACGACGTGGGTGTAGGCCGATCCCCCGCCGCGCGCTGCGCCTTCGAGCGCGCCGGAGACGCCCGCTTCGGCGTCGGTCTCGACCGTCGGCGCGCCGGCGCTGACGCCCAGCAGTCGGCTCTGCTTGAGGTCGGCGACGGTCGCGGGGGGCAGCGCCTGTTCCAGGAAGTCCGTCCCTTCGGGGCTGGCCGGCGGCGCGCGGACCATGGGAGCATCGCCACGGCCGCGGTCGATGCCGCCGAAGCCGTACCCGTACTCGGCCTCCAGCCACTCGTCGATGATCCCTTCGATCGGGACGCCCTGGCCTGCGGCGGCGGCCAGGAACTCGGCCAGCCCCTGGGCGTTGCATTGGCCGAGCATCTCGGCCAGGTCGAGCGCCTCGCCGTCGAGCAGGCGGGCCTCAACCAGCCGGGCCAGACGCGACGCGATCGCCTCTTTCGAGAGACCCAGGCGCGACGCCAGTTCCAGGATCGCCTCGCGTCCGAGGCCCCCGGACCGGCACGCGGCGGCGTCGCAGCCGGCGCTCGCCTGGAGGAGTTCGTTCTCCTTGGCGGCCTCGTCGAGGAGGTCGGCCAGTTTCTTCATGGCGGCGGTCGTGGCGGTCGTGTCGAGGGCGTCGGCGTCGGCGGCCAGGGCCTGGGCCAGCGACTCGGCCTTCGCGAGGGCCTCGGTCTGGTGATAGGCCTGCTCGGCGGCGTCGGCGGCGGCGTCAGTCACGGCGTCTTCCAGATGGTCGAGGGCTTCCCAGGTTTTGGCGGGGTCGTCGGCGGTGGCTTCGGCGGCGGCCTTCTCGAGGGCCTGCTCCAGTTCCCGCGCGTCCTCCTCCTGGAGCATCTCTTCCCGGCGGAGGGTCTCGATCTGTTCGCGCAGGCCGGCAACCTCGTCCTCGGTGTTCAACGGACGGGCCACCGCCACCCCCACGTACCGCTGCGGCACGGCGAAACTGAAGGCGAGGAACACGGCGGCCGCCGCAGTCAGCACGAGCACCGGCCGGCTCCGCCACGCCAGCGACGGCTCCGTCAGCGGAGGGCCCTGAGCCTCCCACGCGCCCAGGGCGACTTCGGCCCCGGCCATCACGAGGCCGCCCCCGCGGCTCGAACGGTCGAGGACCGCCCGGGCCGCCGCCCGCGACGGCGTCCGACGGATCGCCAGCACCACCGCCGCCGCCACCGCCGGGGCCAGTCCCACCAGGCCCCACACGAGCGGCCAAGACGAGACGCCCCACACGGCGCGCAGCACCAGCGCGGCCAGACCCCACGCGAAGCACCAGCCGGCCAGAAGGCGAAGCAGGTACCCCAGGAAAAGGACGCACGCCAACCGGACCCGCAGGTGCGAGACGGCGCCCTCGTGGTTCGTCCGTCCGGTCATGGCTGCGCCCTCGCTCGCGGCTCGGTTCACGTGTGCGACATCGTTTCGGGATGCCGGTGGCGCTTGCGCCCTATCATACCAATTTCAGTATACCACGCCTGGCGCCAGCGCTGCAACGCGGAACCGTTCGCCTCCGTCATACCGTACGCCCGGGCGGTGCCGGTGTTCGTCAGAAATCGATGGTGTAACTCGGGTCGGGCATCTCGTTGCGGTCCGGCGGCGAAGCGTCTTCCACCGCGTCGGGGAACTCGCGCTTCCACCATGCCTGCCCTTCCTCCTGCGAGAGGCCCCCGTCGTCGGCGCCGTCTTTGCCGACCGAGTAGAGGATCCGTTTCGCCGGGTCGTACCGTATCGGCTTGCCGTCGAAGGCATCGATGGGAACGGCCTTGAGGTACTCGGGCACCAAGTCGTCGAGGGTCTGCGGCAGGCAGCCGTGCTGTGTCTTGTACGCCTTCAGTCCCAGCATGGCTTGGGTGACGGCGTGCGAGACGGCGAGGTGGCATCGGGTCTTCATCACGGATTCATAATCTGCGGATATGTACTCGAACAGAGCCAAACCGAGGGCGTTCGGACGGAACTCACGCGGCAGCCAGGACGCCGACCTCGTTGTGCTAAGGCCCTTCCGCCACGCTTCGATCTCGGGCAACGCCTCGCAGTAGGGTTGGCCCGCTACGTCGATGCCTTTGCGCGCAGCGTCGGCCATCAGGTGCTTCGTGCGGTTCACGTGCAGGGCATAGGGCAGGAAGGGAGTCACGAAGCCGTAGACCTCCTTCGGGTCATGTTTGCCGCTCCTCAGGCCGTCAGCAATGTTGGCGCTCATTCCGTATTCCACACGAAACGCGTCCGCCAATGCCTCCGGTGCCGGGGGAAGCGCACCGAGGCAGACGGCACAGTCCCGCCACGTGGCCGGGGGCAACGTCGCCTCCGTCGCCAGCCTTCTGATCTGGGCGTATCCCGTCCACCTGACCCCCTGGCTGACCCAGTAGCACATCAGGGAACCCTTCGCACGTTCCAGGCGATCCGCGAAGCGCACATGGGTGATTGCGGTGTCCAGAGCGAGCTCAAGTGAGCCGTCCGCCCGTTCCTGCCCGCTGCGGATTGCGAGGATGTTGCCGATCTGGCATGACGGGTATACATTTGGCAGCTCCTCGTAGGAGCGCAACTTCGGGGACCGGCAGTGTGGCCGGGCCATGGCCTTCTCGAAGAGGGCGAGGGCCTCGCGGTTGCGGTCAAGGACCTGGCGCGCCAGCGCTGCGTCCCACGGCCCGCCTTCCAGCATCCGGTCGAGTTTCTCGGAGTCGGTCAGGTGCTCGGTGTCCGGGCTGCCCTCCGGCGCGACGGAGACCGGGGTGGTGCCATCCTCAGGCCAATAGGCCTTCGCACCCGCCTCGACGAACAGCGGGTAGGCGTTCAGGTGGTCGGGCACGTCGGGGAGGGTCAGACGCAGGTCGCTGGCGTCGTGGGGAGGTTCGTCGGTCGAGTACATGGCCAGGAACGTGACGGCCGGCGTCACGACAAAGGCGCCGAACAGGACGATGCCGATCAGGACCTTGTACTTGGTCGCCATACTCCCCCCGTGTGCTGTCCGCCCCACCGGGCGCCGTGCGGAACGCAGCGTTGTCGCGATGGTCTCGCCATTCTAACCACGTGCCCGGCCCGGGGCAAGCAACCGCAGGGCCCTGCTTCTCAACGGGTGGCATGGCCACGCTTGCGTGGCCATGTTGCTGCTCCGGCATGGACGCGCATGGCCACGCAAGCGTGGCTAAGCGGGGTCAGGTAAGTTTTTTGCGGTTGATGCGCGGCGGGTCTCCGTACCCGCCGCGATATGGCGGTCGCAAGCGCGGTGGGTACGGAGACCCACCGCGCAAGACTTACGTAAGACCGCTTAGGCCACCCGCCAGCGCAAGACAAGTGACGCAGGGCCCCTGCTTGTCGGCCTGCACCAGCCGATCGATGACCCTGCCATGCGGCGGCTGCCGTCAATGCGGCTGGGGCATGGTCGGCGAAGATGCCTGTTTCAGCACGTCAACGAACGCTTGGGCCGACGGCGGGTCGCGGTAGGCCGTGATGACACGACCGTCGCGGCCGAAGACGATGACGGCGGGCGGGTTCGTCCCGCGGTAGGTGTCGCTGAACTCGCGTTTCGCCCCTTCGGGCGCCTTGCTCATATCCACGTAGATGCGGGCCAGGCCCTTGCTCGCCCCAACGACCTGTGGGTTCGTGAAGATGCGTGCCTTCCAGGTGCGGCACTCGATGCACCAGGTGGCTCCGAAGTAGAGGAGGGCCGGTTCTGCGGCGGCTGCGGCCTTGCGGAGTGCACCCTCCTGCCACGGCGTCCACTCGACGTGCGGACCGCTGGAGGAAGCGGCGGGACTCGTCGCCGGTTCCCCCGCAGCCGGGGCGTACCTGGCATAGAACCCGATGCCTCCGGCGAGAAGCAGCCCGGCCACGATGATCCGCACGGCCCAGAACCGCCTCGTGAACGGCCGCCGCGATTGCCCCTCGAGCAGTCCCAGATAGACCGCTGCAAACACGAACAACCCGAGCACCGTCGGCCAGAAGAACGCCGGCGCGACGTACGGCTGGATGAAGTACAGAATCAGTCCCGCCAGCGCCAACCCGAGCAGACGCTTCGTCCAGATAAGCCACCCCCCGCCTCGCGGAAACCGGTTGATCAGGCTCGTGAACGTGCCGAGAAAGGCGTACGGCAAACCCAAGCCCAAGCCCGTCACGAAGAACGAGACGGCGCCCAGAACGACCGAGCCGGTCGTGGCGATAAAGGCGATCAGGGCGACCAGGAACGGCCCGACACACGGGGCGGCAATCGCGCCCATGACCAGGCCCATGAAGCCGGCGCCGAACAGACCCCGCCGGGCACCCAGTTTGCCCATGGCACCGGAGGGCAGTTGAATCTCGAACGCGCCGAAGGCACTGGCCATCATCGCAGCCATAACCGCCACGACGCCAAGCACGCCCCACGGACTCTGGAGCACCAGGCCCAGGCTCTTGCCGGCCAACGCCGCCAGCACGCCGACCGCCGTGAACATGGCGGCCAGCCCCAGCATGTAAACGATGGCCAGCGGCAGGACCTTCAGCGGCCGCTTCTCGCCCTGCTGGGCGAACAGATTCATCGTCACGGGGATGAGCGGGAAGACGCACGGCGTCAGGTTCAGCGCCAGCCCCCCGAGGAACAAGAGGCCGAGATACGCAAGGAACCCTCGCTCATACCACGAGGCGAGGTCGGATTCTCCCTCAAAACGGATCTCGGGGGCCTCGCTCGCGGGGCCGGGGGCGGCCGCTTTGGCTGCCGTCGCGAAGACCTCCGCGTTGGCCTCGACCGTGGCGGTCCCTGCCTCGACGATCGCGACGGTCTTCTCGAGGACCGTCGAGTTCGGTTGGTAGCACGTGTCGGCGTCGCAGCCTTGGTACGACACGTTCAGGCGCACCGTTGTCGGCCCGGTCGTCGCATCGCCGGTCGCGGTGCCTTCGAGCAGAATAACGGCCTTGCCCTCGTAGACCGAAATGCTGCCGCTCTCGGCCCACGCCACCGGCAGCCGTCTGCCCGCAGGGTAGGTGACGTTGCCCCACGTGATGGCGCTGTGAGGTTCGGGCTGGATCACGGTTGGAATCAGGAAATCAGTGGCCGCAGGGTTGGCATTGACGTGATAGCCGTGGTCGATCTCCAGGACAACCGCTATGCGGAAGGCGTCGCCCTGGGCGACGGCGGTGCGGTCCGTGAGGACCTCGGCTTTGAGCCAGGCGTCGGGGGGTGCCGCGGCGGCCGCCGACGCAATCGCCAACGCGAGCCATCCGACCAGGGCTGTGCCTCGTGCCATATCCCCTTCCTTTCTCTACCTCGGCGTGCGTGTATTATTGCCGGCCGAGGGCGCCGAAACAAGGGCGCCCCCCCGCGACCGGGCATATGGGGAAGCAGCAGGCGACGCAAGGCCGGCTGCGGCGACCTCGGTCGAAATGACAGGGCAGAAACCGCGCGGTGAGCGCAGTGTCTCCCACCCCGAGCGAGCGCAGCCGTAGGGTGGGTGCTCCGCACCCACGCTGAGGAGATCTCGCGTGCGCCGCGTGGGTGCGGAGTACCCACCCTACGGCTGCCGCCGGTGGTTTGAGGCGGCTTCCAGCCGCCTTGGCGCCGCGAAGCGGCGTATAGGCCGGGGCCTTTGGCCCCGGCTTTTCGGGGCGAGAGACCATCTTCTTCTCTCCCGCGGTGGCCCGCCTCAGGCGGGCCACCGCGGGAGAGAAGAAGAGGAAACGCAGGCCGCTTGACGGCCCCGGCCCAGAGGGCCGGGGCTACACCCGCCTGCGGCGGGCAAAGGCCCATGAAATGGGCCTCAGCAGGCCTGCCATAATCCGTGGTGACACCCCCGACCCGGATTTCCCGCGGAATACCCTTGACATTGCTCTGGTGGCGGCCTATAGTTGGTAGTGGTTACTATTATGAACAAGATGGCCGCGGACAATTCGTCCCCTCCGCTTCGCATGACACGCCAGCGGCGCGCCATCCTGGAGGTGCTGCAGAAGCCGGGGGAGCACCTGACGGCCGACGTGGTGTACGAACGGGTCCGACGCCGCCGGGTCCCCCATATCAGCCTGGGGACGGTTTATCGCAACCTGGAAATCCTGTCCCGCGCCGGGCTGATTAGGATTCTCTCCCTCGGTGATGGACCGCGGCAGTATGATGGGGGAACACACAGGCATTATCACATCCGGTGCGTGGAATGCGGCAGGGTCGAGGACGTGTCGGCCGATCCGTTCCCGGACCTCGATGCCGCGGCTCGGGGGGAGACGGATTTCGAGATACTCGGCCACGAGTTGGACTTCGAAGGTTTGTGTGCGGACTGCCGCAAGTCCGCCAAGCGCCGCAGGAAAAAGCCAAGGTAGAAAGGGAGCGAAACCATGGAATTGAAGGGAAGCAGGACCGAGAAGAACCTGATGGCGGCGTTCGCGGGCGAGTCGCAGGCACGCAACCGGTACACCTACTTCGCCAGCCAGGCCCGCAAGGACGGCTACGAGCAGATCTCCGCCATCTTTGAGGAGACGGCAAACCAGGAGAAGGAGCACGCCAAGAGACTGTTTGAGTTCATGGCGGGCGGCGAGGCCGAGATCGCGGCCGCCTTCCCATTCGGCACCATCGCCGACACCGCCACCAACCTCAGGGCCGCAGCCGGCGGCGAGAACCACGAGTGGACCTGGATGTATCCTGAGTTCGCCAAGATCGCTCGCGAGGAAGGCTTCGACGAGATTGCCGACGCCATGGAAGCCATCGCCGTCGCCGAGAAGCAGCACGAGAAGCGGTATCTCGCTCTGGCGAAGAACATCGATGACGGCACGGTCTTCAAGAAGGGCGAGCCCGTCGTGTGGCGCTGCCGCAACTGCGGCTACCTGCACGAAGGCCCCGAGGCGCCGGAGGCCTGCCCCGCCTGCGCCCATCCGCAGGCGCACTTCGAGTTGCTCGGGGAGAACTGGTAAGCGCACCCGCTTGCGGAACGGGTGACGCGCAGACGAGGGCCTCGGCGCACCCCAGATCCAAGGGGTCGAACGATGGCAGACTTGGCGGAGAACGAGACGCGGCTTCGTGGCCTGCCGGTCAGTCCGGGCGTGGCCGTGGCGAAGGTCTGCCTGTTCCGCGACAGCGGCCGGCATGACAAGGTGCCTCGCCGGAAGGTATCCGGCGAAGCGGTCGCACAAGAGAAGGAGCGGATTGAACGGGCCCTGGCCATTGTCATTGGTCGCCTCGAAGCGCTCGAGAAGGTCACCGCATCACGGATCGGCCCGGCCGAGGCCGAGATCTTCCTTGCCCAGCGCATGATGGCCCAGGATCAGCAACTCGTCGGCCGCATCGTGGAGGCCGTGGATGGTGGCGACAATGCCGAAACAGCCGCGATGAAGGTCCTCGATTCGTACGAGTCCCAACTGGCGGCCGTGGACCACGACTACCTGAAGGAACGGGCCAGCGACATCGGGGAACTCAAGCACCGACTCCTCGACGCGCTGCTGAACACGGCCCCGTCGTTCCTGTGCGAGACGGAACCCCACTGCCAGCTCGGCCGGAACCGGATCATCGTCACCGAGGAACTGACCCCGGCCGTCTCGCTCCAGATCGACACCCACGAGGTGCGCGGCATCGTGACGGCGCGCGGTGGAACGACCTCGCACGCGGCGATCCTGGCGCGGGCGACCGGCATCCCCGCCGTCAGCGGGATTCCCGATGCCCCGAAGCGCGTCTCCTGCGGGACGGAAGTGCTGGTCAACGGCGATACCGGCGAGGTCGTCGTCTGGCCGAGCGCCAAGACGGTTGCCGACGCCAAGGCCCAAGCGCGCCGGCGGGCCGATGCCGTCGCAGCGCCCGTCGAGGGCCTTGTGGTCATGGCCAACATCAGCCTGGCTTCCGAGGTGGGCGACGCCGTTGCCGCGCAGGCCGAAGGCGTCGGTCTGTACCGGACCGAGTTTGAGTTCTTCGCGGCCGGACGGCTGCTCTCGGAGGACGAACAGGCCGAGCGCTACGCAGCCGTGGTCGAGACGATGGGGGGACAGCCGGTCTACTTCCGGCTTCTGGACGTCGGGGGCGACAAGCCGTCTCCCCTGTTTGACACGGGGCGCGAGGAGAATCCGTCGCTGGGCTGCCGCGGTTCCCGGTACCTGCTCAGTCGGCCCGACCTGCTGAAGACCCAGGCGCGGGCCCTGGTGCGTGCGTCCGAGGGCGGCACCGTCCACGTGATGTACCCGATGGTCGTGGGCCTGTCGCAGTTTCACGAGATGCGGCAGGTATTCGATGAGGCCACGGCAGACCTGGCGAAGGGAGATCTCCGCCACGGGGTGATGTTCGAGGTGCCCTCGGCGTGCCTGGAGGCGGAGGACCTGCTGGGAGCCGCGGATTTCGGAAGCATCGGCAGCAACGACCTTGTCCAGTACCTGTTTGCCGTGGACCGCGGCAACGAACGCGTCGCCCACGACTACTCGCCGGACCGGAAGGTGTTCTGGCACCTGCTGGAGGACCTTGGCGCTACGGCCGAACGGGCCGGCAAACCGCTGTCCCTCTGCGGCGAGTTGGCGGCCGACCCTACTCATACCGCCAGATTGCTGGCTCTCGGTATCCGGTCGGTGAGCGTCAGCGTGCGGCACATCCCGGCTGTGCGGCGTGCCGCACAGACTGCGATGGCAAGGAGTTTACCATGAATGAACGAACCGGAGTCATCACATTCAAGGGCGGGCCGCTGACACTGGTGGGTGACGAGGTACGCGTCGGCGACCGTGCCCCGGACTTCACGGTGCTCGACGGCGATCTGAATCCGGTATCGCTGTCGGAGTTCGGCGGCAAGACCATCGTGATCTCGGTCGTGCCGTCGCTCGACACCCCGGTCTGCGACATTCAGACGCGGAGGTTCAATCAGGAGGCGGCGGCCCTCGGCGAGCGCGTGGTTATCCTGACCATCAGCATGGACCTGCCCTTCGCGCAGGCCCGGTGGTGCGGCGCGGCCGGGGTCGAGAGGGTCAAGACGCTCTCGGACCATCGCGACGCTGCCTTTGGCATGGCCTACGGCGTCCTCATCAAGGAACTGCGATTGCTGGCGCGGGCGGTTTTTGTGGTGGGCCTGGACGGGCTGGTTCGCCACGCTCAGATCGTCAGTGAAATCACGGACGAACCGGACTACGATGCCGCTCTAGGGGCTGTTCGGGATCTGGCGTAGCCCCGCGGGGGGCGCCGCCGCACAGACACGGAACCGGCGCGTTCTTCGCAGAACGCTTCGGGCAAAAGGAGAAAGGGGAACAGAAATGACCGAGCGACTTCAGGTGTACCAATGCGAGGTGTGCGGGAACATCGTCGAGGTCATCGGCGCCGGCGCGGGCGAGTTGGTCTGCTGCGGA
>Ga0307427_1000702_pt1 | contig 19666 bp, 15 predicted proteins | sample SalMarWE160190MG_FD_202162 | JGI IMG/M metagenome (GOLD analysis project Ga0307427, IMG submission 202162) | Salt marsh sediment microbial communities from the Plum Island Ecosystem LTER, Massachusetts, United States - WE1603-190 | ecosystem: Environmental > Aquatic > Marine > Intertidal zone >... | reverse complement strand
CCAACAGAGCGACCCCCTTCCGCCATCCCCGATCCGGGGAAAAGATCGCCCGAACGCAGCATGGATCGCGGGGTTCCTGGTGCTCCCCCTGCTCGCCGCCGGCGTCACCGTGTTACGTATTGGCACTCGCTATGAGGGTGCCGTCATTTTCTCAATCGCGCCCCGCGCCGTGCAGCAGCACGCCGCGGATCGGTCCGCGCCGTCTTTGGACGTATATCGTCGCGAGCTTGTGGACCTCGTCTGGTGGTCGAGTGCTGCCCGCCTGGCCGGCGCCGGCAACCGACCTTTCACCTGGACCGTCCAGGCAGACCTTCCGCAACACCATCTGTGTCTTCGCGTTATCACCGACACCGCGGCGCAGACTCGGCGCCGGCTTGATACGCTGGCCGGAAAGTACGCTGAGCGGCTGGGGGCGCTGGCCGAGAGCCATTTCGCGCGCCTCGAGGCCGACGCGCGACTCCTCCACGACCGCAAGCAGGGCCTGGAAGCGGCAATTGCCGAACTCGACCCGGTTGCCGGGGACCCATCGTCAACTTCGGCGGGCGCCGACCCCTTGCAGGAACTGCTTGCCGCCTGCGACGAGCAGGATGAACAACGGCGACACTTCGAGGTTCTGCGTCGGCGTCTGACCGACGCCCTCGCCCAACGGGGCGCCCTGCGCCGGGCACCGGCCCCCACCACGGCGGTCGTAGATCCCGAAACGCGCCGCCAAGCGTACCATGCCGACCTCGCCCTGCAGGAGGATCTCCATCATCTCGAGGTGCAACTGGCCCAGGTGCGCTCGGCCATGTTGAGAGTCTGGCAGACCGCCTCGGGCAGCCTCGACGATCTCCTCGCCATCTCCGAAGGGCTCAGCCGCCTCTGCGAGTCCCCTGAGACCGCCGCGGCCTCCCCCGAGCGCCGAGTCCTGCTCGAGCGGATCGCCGAGCACGCCGCCCATTACCACCGGCAGACCACGGCATTCGCGCAAGACTGGACGCGCATCTTTATCGGACTGCGGTCCCTGGAGATCGATCCCGCCAAGGCCGAGGTTCTGAAGGTCTACGATACGCTGACCAGGAGCGTCGCCGACTACGAGCACGAGGCCGCCGCCGCTCTGGCCTCGATCCGCCTGCGGGTGCTGGCCATGAGCGAACGGTCAGAGGACGAGGCTCGAAGCCACGTTCTGACCAACGTGGTCATACGCCGATTCCATCAGCTCATGACCGCCCAACACAGCTTCCAAGCTGCCACCGCCGACCTTCTCGAACGGAACAACTACCTCCTGGCCGCCGCCTTGCACAGCGCCCGCGGCTTGAGGCATCGCAGCCAGACAAACCGCCAGGCGCTGGACGCCAAGCTCGAAGAGGCGGCACGACAGCGAGCCGTACGGGAGCGGACGGCGAGAATCGATGCCCTCTCCGCACAGATCGACGAATGGCGTACCGCCGCCGACGTGGCCATCGAGGGAATGCTTGCTACCCAGGAGCGAATCCACCACGACGCCAACGAAATGCCCCTTTTTCTGACCAGCGCGATGGCACGCGAAGTCGCTCGCGGAAAGCGCGACGTGCTCGCGGCCCAACTCGAGCAGATCAATCGGGAGTTGACGGAAGCGTCATCCCATAGCCCCGTACCGATGGACCCTGCCGCCGTACGGATCGTGGAGCAATCCGTTAACCGGCGCCCCGCCAACCTCCCTTCGATAGTAACCTCCGGCCTGCTGGCATGGTGCCTGACATTGCTCGCGCTCCTGGGTTTCGCCCGCGTCAGAAAACGGGACAGAGTTTCGCTGTAGGGCACCTGTTCCGTCTCTGGTACGACAGCGCTACTTTGATCTCGGCCCCTCCAGGCGCGCTAGGCCCGGCATTTATGCCGGGTTGAAAGGTCGGAACCACCACCACCCCTTTTTCCCTTCCCCCGCCGAAGGCGGCGGGGGAAGGGAAAAAGGGGGGAGAAAGAAACGGCACCCCTGGCACCCGGCATGAATGCCGGGCCTAGCAGTCTGTCGGACTTTTTGGCGCGATTTTTTGGGCGATCCGTGGTAAGTTCCCGGCATGGCTACCAGATTTGTGAACGTCGATCGGAATACGCCCATGCTGCTGCCGCCGGACCTGCGTGAGTGGGTGCCGGATGAAGACATGGTTCATTTTGTCATCGAGGCGGTTGCGGGGATGAATCTCCCGACGCTGAAGATCAACCGGCGGGGCTGCGGCTCGGAGCAGTACCCGCCGAAGATGATGCTGCAACTGCTCATCTACTGCTACGCCAACGGTATCTTCTCCTCCAGACGCATCGAACGCGCCACCTATCGCGACGTGGCGGTTCGGTTCCTGACGGCGGACACGCATCCCGACCATGATACGATCTGCACATTCCGACGCGAGAACTTCGAGGCTGTGACGGAGGCGTTCCTTCAGGTGCTTCAACTGGCCCGCACGATGGGCGTTCTGAAGGTCGGGACGGTCAGCGTCGACGGCACGCACATCAAAGCCAACGCATCCAAGAACAGGAATGTTCGTTATGATCGGGCCAAGCAGTTGGAACTCCAACTCGAAGAGGACATCCGGGATCTCATGGAGCGGGCTGAGAAGGCTGACCATAGTCATGATGACGATGGCCAGTCGATTCCCGAGGAAATCGCTCGTCGCGAGAATCTGAAGAGGAAAATCCAGGCGGCGCGTCAATACCTTGAAACCAAGGCAAAAGACCGTGCCTTGGCCGAGCAGCCCGAATACGAAGAGAAGGTTCGCAAGCGCGAAGGCCGTGAGAACAAGGGACGGCATATCCACCCTCCCAAAGACACGCCGGACGATCGCGAACAAGTCAACCTGACGGATCATGACAGTCGCCTGATGCGAAAAAGTAAGCGTGACGGCTATACGCAATCGTGCAACGCTCAAGCCGCGGTGGATGCCGATGGATCGCAATTGATCCTATCTCATCACGTCACGACCTGTGCGAGCGATGCCAACGAACTCGAACCTGCGGTCAATAACATCCCTGCTTCCGTCGGCACGCCGGACAAGGTGCTGGCCGATACCGGCTACGCCAACGCGGACACGATCGAACGCATGGAGAAGGGCGACAAGGATCTTTACGTGGCGGTCGGCCGCAACGCCGGAAGTTCGCAACGGCGTTATGACTTCCGGCCTGAATCGGTGACCGCCCGTCCAGAGAAAAACATCACGGACCCCAGAATGCTCGCGATGAAAGAAAAGCTCTCCACCGAAGAAGGCAAGCGGATCTATGCAAAACGCAAGCACACCGTCGAGCCGGTCTTCGGGATTATCAAGCAGGTGATGGGATACCGGCAGACCTTGCTGCGCGGATTCGAGAAAATCAGCGGCGACTGGGGGCTGGTGTGCCTGGCGTACAACTTCAAGCGGCTATTCTCCCTCAAAACCGCCTGAGCAATCCCCGGGGAGTCCTCTGCGCGGCCTCTCTTGCCCGCCATTCAATCCCAAACGACAAGCATCCGCCGCAACCCGATCATCAAACCACCTGCGCTCACCAGTTGGACGATTCCGAGCGAGCAGAGACGGATCGACGCGTCGGAGAGGCGGATCTCAAGTCCGACAGACTGCTAGCGCAGGTTTGCTGCCACGACACTCTGTCACCGAGAAGAATACTAGCGCTGTTATACTGGGCGAGGCTGCGCATCTTTCCCAGGCTGTGAACTCCACTCCAACGCTCCATACTTCCAAGCGTTGGCGGTTTCAAGCGTGCGTGCCGGCGTCTCACCGGAGCAGGCCCGCCCTGGCCGGTGAATCTGAGGTGGAATCACCCTCGACAAACGCCGATCATTGAGTAGAAGCCCGCGCTGACAGGGTGGTTTTGGCCGAAACATGTGACAAACGCACCCGTTTCGGATAAGCTCCTGGCTCGGCGTCGGTCCGTCCGGGACGCGGCCTTCGCTGGAACCGGTTTGGATGGCTCATGCGGTAGTGGACGGTTTCGCGCGGGCCGGCCAGATGGCAAGGGCTGGCGCGCAGGTACAGTGCATCAAAGGGATTGCGCTGCCTCGGCCCTTTCGACAAAGGTCGCAAGGTCACGATCGAAGGGAGATGCCGCCGTTAAGCGTTGCTAGACAGGGGAGCGGCTTAGGATCCCCTGTTCATCTCAGCGGCAACGGTTAAACGGTGGGCAATGGCGGCTGCCAAAGGAGTTGGCTCATGCTCGTCCTGTCGCGTCAACGCGATCAATCCATCATGATTGGTGACGACGTTGAGATCACCATTGTTGACGTGCGTGGCGACAAGGTGCGGATCGGCATCAACGCGCCCCGGGAAATCTCCGTGCACCGCAAGGAGGTCTACGAGGCCATTCGTCGAGAGGCTCAGGCAACCGCCAAGCCCGCGACCAGAGAAACCGCCGCCGACAAGCCCCGGACCACAGAAGCTCCGCCCGCCAAGCCCGCGACGCCACCGCGGAAGAGCGATTCCCCTGCCCCACCGGATAAGGCTTAGCTGCCGCCTGTCAGCCCCGCGTTGTCAGCTTTGTGCCTTTCCGCTGCCGGCTGCCGGCAATACGGCACGGCGCTGCTGGCCGACACGGCTGGAGGGCAGCTTGACTTGCCCCGCCGCTGCCGGTAGCCTGCGGTTCGGCGTGGAGGGGGGCTTATATGGCCCTACCGGACGTCGGAACAGGCGCATTGCGCCCATGGGGGCCGTCGTCTAGGGCCCGGGCAAGGGTCAGATTCGCTCTGGGCGGTTTTGCACGCGGCCGACCGCTCAGGCCTCGGCGCAAGGCGATGCCGCGTCACGTCAACGGCAGTGACGCCCGCAAGACAGCCCCGTCAGGGAGCAGGTACGGCCCGCGTAGTTGACATTACCCGATGGTGTAATTGGTAACACACCAGGTTTTGGTCCTGGCGTTCCAGGTTCGAGTCCTGGTCGGGTAGGTATTGATCGGGAACTGACGATTGGGGATGACGGATCGGCTGGTTGATGGAATCGGCGATATGCTTCGGAGCCTTGACTCTCCAATCTTGGGCAACGGGTGAGCGATCTTGAAACCTGCGGCGGCGATCATTCTGGCGGCGGGCAAGAGCACGCGAATGAACAGCGCAGCGCCCAAGGTCCTGCACGAAGTCTGCGGCAAACCCATGCTGTGGTACGTCATCGAAGCCTGCCGCGAAGCCAGCGGCAGCAAGCTGGCGGTCGTCGTCGGCCATGGCCGGGACGACGTCATCCGCGCCTTCGCCGGCCACACCGACATCATCTGGGTCGAGCAGCAAGAGCAAAAAGGCACCGGGCATGCCGCATTGGTCTGCGAGGAGGCGCTGAAGGGGTTTGACGGGTGCGTGCTCATCATCGCCGGTGATATGCCGCTGATTCATAAGGAGACCCTGGAGAAACTCCTGGCAGAGAATGCCCGAACGGGCCATGCCCTGACCCTGGCCACCTCGGTCCTGGACGATCCCACGGGCTACGGGCGTATCCTGCGCAACAGCGCGGGTGATCTGGTCGGCATCGTAGAAGAACACGATTGCTCGCCCGAGCAGCGGCGGGTCCGGGAAGTCAACGTCAGCTACTACTGCTTCGACGGCGCCCGCCTGTTCGAGATTCTGCACCAGTTGAGTTGCGACAACGCCAAAGGCGAGTATTACATCACCGATACCGTGGCGATCTCCCTGGCGGCGGGCTACGGCGCCGGGGCCATTCCGGCTGTTCCGGCGGACGACGCCATGGGGATTAATTCGCGCGCCGACCTGGCCCTCATCGCGCGGATGATGCAGGATCGGATTCAGGCCGACTGGATGGAGCGGGGCGTCACCATCGTCGATCCGGCCAATACCTGGATCGAAAGCGGCGCGTCAATCGGCAGGGATGCGGTGATCTATCCCTTCAGCTTTATTGGCCGCGACACCGTCGTGGGAGAGCGGTGTTGCATCGGTCCCTTTGGCCACGTCGCCTCCGGTGACGTGATCGACGCGGGGGCGAGCGTAGGCCCCGTGTCGCCTGGACAGGAGCATAGACGGTGATGCCATCGGCGCAACCAGCGACACCACCAAGTCAAGCCGGCGATCTGATGGTCTTTGGCGGCAATGGCGGGTGGAAACTGACCGAGCAGATATGCGCGTACCTCGACATCACTCCGGGAACAGTCAACCTCGAGGCCTTCCCCGACGGCGAATCGTTCGTCAAGCTGGAGGTGGACGTTCGCGGACGTGACTGCTTCGTGGTGCAATCGACCTGCCCACCGGTCAACGACCATCTGGTGCAGTTGCTCATTTTCATCGATTGCCTGCGCCGGGCCAGCGCCTACCGGATCACGGCCGTGATTCCCTACTTCGGCTATGCCCGGCAGGATCGCAAGGCCGAAGGTCGTACCCCCATTACCGCCAAGCTGCTGGCCAACGTGGTCACCGCCGCGGGGGCCCACCGCGTCCTCGCCGTGGACCTCCACGCCGATCAGATCCAGGGGTTCTTCGACATACCGGTCGACCATCTGACGGCCTATCCGGTCATCGCGGACCACGTCAAGAGTCTAAAGCTGGAAGACACCGTGATCGTCTCTCCGGACGTGGGCAACCTGAAGACGGCCAACAAGTTCGCGACTATGCTGGGCGGCAGGATCGCGGTCCTTGACAAACGCCGTCAGTCGGGCGACGCAGTGCAAATGACCACCATCATCGGCGAGGTGGAGGGCAAAAACGTGCTCCTCTTCGACGATATGGTGACCACCGGCGGCACGCTTTCCAGCGCCGCGAAGCTGGTGCGCGACCACGGGGCCAAGGCGGTGTACGCCGGCGCCACGCACGCCGTCTTTGCCGGCCCCTGTGTCCGGCGCCTGCAAGACGCCGGCTTCACGGAAATCTGGGTGACCGACACGGTCCCCCTCAAAAAGGACATTTATGAGCAACTGCCCCACCTGAAGGTGTTTACCGTCGCGGAGTTGGTGGGTGAGGCCATCCGGCGCATTCACCGGCACGAGTCCATCAGCGCCCTCTTCTCGCGCTGACCCTTGGGGTGCAAGGTGCTTGATCCCTCTCGCGGGAGAGGGAGCGAACGTAGACAGGCAAAACTGGGGGCATCTGAACCGAACATAGATGAGCACAAGCCGAACGGAGATGGAGAACAGCGGAAGATGGAAGAAGTAACACTACCGGCCACACGCCGAACGCATTTGGGTACCAAGTACACCCGGCGCATTCGCCACCGCGGCCAGATCCCCGCGATTATCTACGGCCACGGCGAGGCGCCGGAGCCGATCGCCCTGGAGGCCCACGAGATCGAGAACATCCTGCACCATCATTCGCGGGTGGTGAACGTCGATCTCGACGGTCGATCCAGCCAATACCTGATCAAGGCGGTGCAATACGACCACCTGGGCACCACCCCTATCCACGTCGATCTCATGCGCGTGGGCCGCGACGAGCGCGTCCGCGTCGCCGTGGAGGTGGAACTGCGCGGAACACCCCAGGGCGCTGCCGACGGCGGCGTGCTGGTGCAGTTACTCAACGAGATTGACGTGGAGTGCGTGATGACGGCCATTCCCGAGGACTTCCGTCCCAGCGTCACTAACCTGGGGCTGGGCGAAGCGCTACTGATCAAGGACCTCCAGGCGCCTCCCGGGGTGACCATCCTGGCCGACCCGGAGGAGAAGGTGGCCACCTGCCGCGTCCCGATGGAGAGGGAAGAGATCGAAGAGGAAGAGGCCGAGGAAGCCGAAGGCGCCGAAGAGCCCGAGATCATTGCCCGAGGCAAGGAAGAGTCAACCAAAGAGGAGTCGTAGTGGTTCCATCGCTGCCGGGCACCCGCCCTCGAACGGGAGGCGTCTCAGCGGCCCATGACAGCCCACGTCGCCCGTGATGATGGGTGACCAGGCGCAAGCGACAGTGGCGACGTCAAGGCTGGGGGTGTCTGAGAGCGGATCGTGAAACTGATTGTCGGACTGGGCAACCCGGGCAAGGAGTATGAACTCACGCGGCACAACGTCGGCTTCCGCGTGGTGGATCTGCTGGCCAGGCGCTGGCGGATCGAGATGCGCACGGAGAAGTTCCACGCGTGGTTCGGCCGCGGGATGATCCGCGAGGACCAGGCGGTCTTGCTCAAGCCGACCACGTTTATGAACCGCAGCGGCCGGGCGGTGCTGGCCGCTGTGAGGTTCTACCAGTTGGAAGCGCCCGACCTGGTCACGATCCTTGACGACGTGGCCCTGGAGTTGGGGCGCCTGCGTATGCGAAGGCAAGGCTCCGCCGGTGGTCACAATGGTTTGACCGACGTGATCACCCGCTTGGGGAGCAGCGCGTTTTGCCGGCTTCGAGTCGGCATCGGCGGCCCGGTCGGCGACCCGACACAGTATGTGCTGTCCCGGTTCGGCCCCGACGAGGAGGAGCAGGTTGAAGAAGCGCTGGCCCGCGCGGCGGATGCGATCGAATGTTGGGTTGCGGAGGGTCCCCAGAGCGCGATGAACGCGTTCAACGCTCAACCTTGACGCTGCGGTCGAGCGTGGTGGAGGTATTACTGCTGGGCTCAGGTGTATAATGAGGCCAGCCGGCCGGCGATCTTCGCCCCACGACGGATACGGAAATAGTTGCGGAATGCGGACGGAGGATGAACAAACGGTTCGATTAACGGTCCCAGCGTTCAGGAGGTGCCAGCCTTGAACCAATATGAAGCAATGTTTCTTTTTGATCCCACCTTTGCGTCGGATTTCGCGAAGGCCCGGGAGGAGGTGCAGCGTATCCTGCATCGCGCGGAGGCGGAGATGTTCTTCCTGGAGAAGTGGGAGGAGCGCAAGCTCGCCTACGAGATCAAGGGTCGCAAGCGCGGCTGCTACGTGCTGGTATACTTCAACTGCGCGAGTGACAGGATCACCGGCATCGAGCGCGACGCCCGCTTGAGTGAGGCGATTCTCCGCATCCTGCTGACCCGTGCGGACGGAATCACCCGCGAGCAGATCGAGCGCTTCATGCCCCACGCCCGGGCGGTGGAAGGTGAGCGGGGAGAATCCCCGATGCCGCCCGCCCGGCGAGAGGCGGCGGTCAAAGCGGCTGACGTCGATGCCCCAAAAGCGGTCGAGAGCGCCCCCGCCGCGGCGGAGGCTGCCAACGACCTGGAACCGGCAGAAACGCCGCCTCCGTCCGAGGAACCGACTCCATCTGAGGAACCGACTCCGTCCGAGGAACCGACTCCATCCGAGGAGCCGACTCCATCTGAGGAACCGACTCCGTCCGAGGAACCGACTCCATCCGAGGAGCCGACTCCGTCAGTTGAATCGGCTGAGTAGACTGTGTCTCAGGTGAGGAAGGAACGATGGCGAATTTCAATCGAGTCATCCTGGCGGGCAATCTGGGAGGGATGTAGTGGGCTTTCGGGCATCGCAAAGCCGTTTCCAAGCTGGCATCGGGTCCCGCGCCCGGGTTGGCGCCGATAGCCGACCCCAGGCCGGGCATCGGCGCCGACCTCAACAGGTGTCGGGGCCCAGTACCTGCCCTACTCGGACCGTGTACCTGCCCTACTCGGACCGTGTACCTGCCCTACTCGGTCCGTGTACCTGCCCTACTCGGTCCACGTACCGCCCGTACGTGGTCCGCGTACCACCCGTACGCCGTCCACGTAGCGCCCGTACGCGGGTCACGTACCCGCCCTACGCGGCCCGAGTACCTGCCCTACCCGGACCGCTGTGGGGCCGAGCCGCAGACAGACCTTTAGCAGAGGAGTATTCCTATGGCCAACTACAATCGCGTTATCCTCGCGGGAAACCTGACCCGCGACCCGGAGTTGGCGTACACGGCCTCGGGAACGGCGTTGTGCAAGTTCGGCATGGCCATCAACCGCACCTGGACCGATCGGCAGACCAACGAGAAGCGCGAGGAGACCTGCTTCGTGGACTGCACGGCTTTTGGGCGTACCGGCGAGAACATCAACCAGTACATGACGAAGGGCCGCCCATTGTTGGTTGAGGGGCGACTGCAGTTCAGTCAGTGGACCAATCAGGAAGGGCAAAAGCGAAGCAAGCTGGCGGTTGTGGCCGAGAACTTCACGTTCCTCGGAGGCCCTCGTCCCCAGGAAGGCGCTCAGCCGGCTCAGGCGGCGGCCTCCAGCTCCGCCCCGGCGCCCCCGCCGGATGATGGCAGCCCCGGTCCCAGCGACGACTACGGACCTCCCGTCGACGACAGCGGGGTTCCGTTCTAGCGCCGGGGCCCGCCGGATGGGCTCGCGCCGGCGGGGCTGGGGACCAGGCAGGGCGTTGTTGATTGCCGACGCGCCCGGAAAATGTGCGCTTGTGGGAAACAACCGGGGCAGACTCCGCTCCTATCGGAGCGCGGCGAGCATGTTCGCTCCGCAGTTGAGCTTACGGCGACCGGCAGACGATAACCCTGACCGCGTGTCTCGGCTCACGCGGCTGTTTGATCCCGCTGGGCGATGCCAGCAAGCGTTTTTGTCTGGCACGGCAAAGCCGTTGCGGTATCATCGAGAGCGCCAAGGGTAATTGCCGCAAAGGTGAAAGTGATCCAATGAAGCTCCTGCTCAAGAAAGACATTCCCCGACTGGGGATCGTCGGCGACGTGGTGGAGGTATCGCCGGGCTACGCCCGCAATTACCTGCTACCGCAGAATCTGGCAACGAAGCCGACCAAGGCGAACATGAAGGCCCTGGCCACGGCCCGCACCGCGGCGGAGGAACGCCGCCGACAGCTTCACCAGCAGCTTCGGGCGACGGCGGAGCGGCTCGCCGACGTGGAGGTGACCATTGAGGCGGCCGCCAACGAAGAGGGCGTGTTGTATGGCTCGGTTGGCCCGCGGGAGATCGCCGCGGCCTTGCGCGACGAAGGCCACGACGTGACCCCCGCGCAGGTACACTTGCGCGAGCCCATCAAGTACCTCGACAACCTGATGGTGACCGTGGTCCTGGCCGAAGAGATCGAGACCACGGTGAAGGTCTGGGTGGTCCGCTCGAAGGCCAAGCTCGACGAGGACGCCGAAGACCTGGAGGCCGATGACGGTGGTGGAAACGGCGAGGATCAGCAAACCGGCTGACGGTGGCACGGTCCCCGGCGGCGGGACTCATTCCTGGGGCGCCTCTGCTTCTCCGGGGGTCCCGGGTCAGCTCGAGGGGGTTATGGACGGGCGCCTGCCGCCGCAGAGCATCGAGGCGGAAATGAGCCTGCTGGGCTCAATGATGCTCGATCGCGAGGCCGTCGGCGACGTGCTTTCCACCATTCGGCGGGAGGATTCCTCGTGGTTTTATCGCCCCGACCACCGCGTCCTCTTCGAGACCCTGCTGGATCTTTACGACGCCAACCAGCCCATTGACCTGGTCATCCTTGCCGAGGAATTGAAGCGCCGCAACCTGCTCGAAAAGGTCGGTGGAGCGGACTATATCGTCGCCTGCGCCCAGAGCGTACCCACCTCGGTCAACGCCGAGCACTACGCCAGGATCGTTCGCGACAAAGGCCTGCTTCGCGATCTGATTCGATGTGCCGGCGAGATCGCCGAGGAGGCCTACAGCGATTCCGAGGCTTCCGCGAACGTGCTCGACCAGGCCGAGCAGAAGCTCTTTACCGTCACCGAAAGACGCGTCAGCGGTCGTGTCACCCCTCTGGCGGAGTTGATCCGCGAGGTCGACAGGCTGGTAAAAGAAGGTGTCGATCAGCAGATCACCGGGTTGGCCACCGGATTCACCGAACTGGACGATCTGACCACGGGTTTTCAGCCCGGCGACATGATCATTGTGGCGGGCCGGCCCTCGATGGGCAAAACGGCGCTGGGCCTGAACATGGCGGAGCAGATGGCCGTCACCGACGGACGACCGGTGGCGTTCTTCTCCATGGAAATGAGCGGCCAGCAGGTCGCTCAACGTCTGGTGTGCAGTCGCGCCAGAATCGACTCCCAGAGATTCCGCAGGCGTATGCTCGACAGTGGGGAAAGGGAGCAATTTGCCTATGCCTGCGCGGTGATGGCCGACGCTCCCCTGTACATCGACGACACCCCGGGCATGACTGTCATGGAGCTGCGGGCCAAGGCCCGGCGTCTATGGATGAAGGAGCAAATCGAAGCGATCTTCGTCGATTACCTCCAACTGATGTACACGCCGGGCGCCGAAAATCGCCAACAGGAGATCGCGGTGATCAGTCGCGGGCTCAAGTCCCTGGGCCGCGAATTGAATATCCCCATCATCGCCATGGCTCAGTTGAACCGCATGCCCGAGGGGCGAACGGGCAACCAACCGCGCATGAGCGACCTGCGCGAGTCCGGCGCCATCGAGCAGGATGCGGACGTCGTTCTCCTGCTGCACCGGGAAGAGTACTACAAAAGAGACGATCCCACGCTGAAGGGCAAAGCGGAGCTGATCGTCGCCAAGCAACGCAACGGTCCCACCGCCGCCGTGGACCTGCAATTCGATCATCAGTCCACACGGTTCAACCCCTTCTCGGCGGCCTCTGACCCCGGATACCCGGAGCCGTACGGGGGTGAGTCGCCGTTCTAAGTCACCCGGGCGCGATGACGCGCTATCTTACCAAGGCCCCCACTGCAAGCAGCGGATATGGCGCCTGTCACAGCCGCCCCAGGGCGGCGCATCGTTCTTTTTCTTTTGCCTGGTAAAAAGCAGCGCTATATCATGCGGCGGCTTCGGCGCCGTTGGACCGCTCTGGGGCGGTCTCGGCGGAGCAACGAGCCGCCTGGCCCGACGATGCAAGCCTGCTTCTTGCGGCGCGGAGCAGGCCAAGAGCCCCGAGCACCAGGAAGTTGATGGCAGACGTGCGGCAACGATCGCCATCCTGTTAAGAGGAGACAGCTATTTCAATCGCTTGCCCTTTCTGTTCCAGCCGGCGGCCGCACCCTCCGCGGGGCGGAGACGCGGAGATGGCCTGTCCCCGGCGACGCCTGAATCGAGCACACCTCGTGGACGCTCGACGAGCGATCACGTTCATCCTCTGCCTTCTCCCGGCGCTGGGGGGCCCGGCTACGGCCCAGGTGCCGGACGACGCCACCATCGGTGAAGTGCGTTTCGAGGGGCTGGTCACCGTGAGCACCAGCTTCGCGCAGTCAATCGTGCGGACGTCCGCCGGCGCAGCCCACGACCAGGCCGTCATCGACGCGGACGTGGCCCGGCTACTGGCGACGGCGAAGTTCTCCACCGTCGAGCACCGGACCGACGTCAGCGATGCGGGCGTTATTGTGACTTTCGTGGTCCGCGAGCGTCCGCGAATTACGAGCATCCGTTTCGTCGGCAACGTGAAGTTCTCCGACGGCAAACTCGAGAAGCAGGTTCCGCTCCAGGTGGGCGACCCGTTGGACACCTTTCGGGTGCGCGAGGGCACCGAGGCCATCCTGCGCTCCTATCGCGACGCGGGCTACGGGCAGGTCGAGGTCACGCACGACGCGCAACTGCTCCGCGCCACGGGGCAGTTGCTGTACAACATCGAAGAGGGGCCGCGAATCCGCATCCGCCGAATCGTCTACCAAGGCAACGACCACATCAAGGCCGGCGAATTGAACAAGAGGGTCACCTCCAAAACCCACTTGTGGATCTTTCGCGACGGCAAGTTCGACGAAGACACGGTGGAAGCTGACGCCGCCGCCGTGCAAAGCCACTATCGCGCCGAGGGTTACCTCGACGCCCGTGTCGGCTACCGCCTCGATTTCAGCGAAGATCAGACAGAGTTGGCCATCACCTTCTCCGTCGTCGAGGGAACGCGCTACCTCACCGAATCGATCTCCTTCGAGGGCAACACGGTGTTGGGAGACGAGGAGCTGCGCGCCCTGATTCCCTTGAAGGAGAGCAAGCCGATCTTGCAGGCGCGGCTGGAGAACGCCGGCAAGGCAATCCAGGAGATGTACGGCGAGAACGGGTACATCTATGCCCGGGTCCGCCCCGTACGCGTCTTCAGCGAGACGCCCGGATTCGTGCGCGTGACCATGGAGATCACCGAGGGCGACCAGTACCGCGTGGGACGGATCGTCGTCCGCGGCAACGAGCGCACCAAAGACAAGGTAATCCGCCGCGCCCTGGACCTTTACCCGGAGGAGGTCTTCAATCTGACCAAGACGCGCGAGGCCGAACGCAACCTGCGCCAGACGCGACTCTTCGACCGGGCGTCGGTGACGCCGGTGGGCAGCCAGCCGGACGTGCGCGACGTGCTGGTCAGGGTCGAGGAATCGCGCAAGGCGGGCGATTTCCTGTTCGGCTTCGGGGTGACCAGCAACAGCGGCCTGGTCGGCTCCATCGTGCTGGACATCAAGAATTTCGATCTGTTCGACACGCCGCGCAGCTTCGCGGAGTTCATCAAGCTGCGCGCCTTCCACGGCGCCGGCCAACGCTTGCGACTGGAAGTCCAGCCGGGAACGGAACTCAACCGCTTTCGCATCGATTTCACGGAACCCTACCTGATGGACAAGCCGCTGCGTTTCGACCTCAGCGCCTATTACTTCGAGCGCGGGCGGGATGCGTACGACGAGCGGCGCGTAGGAGGCCTGGTCAGCCTTGGAAAGCGGCTGACCGCCGGACCGCTCAAGGACTGGTACGGCGAAGTCGCCCTGCGGGCCGAGACGGTCAACATCGACGACGTGGAGGCCCTCTCGGCCGAAGACATTCGCGAGGCGGAGGGCTCCACCTTTCTGACCAGTGTCAAGGCGACCCTGGTCCGCGACCGCACCGACAACCGCTTTGTGCCCACGCGCGGCGACAGAATCCGCGCCTCGTACGAGCAGTTCGGCGCCCTCGGTGGTGACGAGTTCTTCGGCAAGTTGACCGGCGGGTACACCCGGCACATCACCCTGCGCGTCGATGAGCAAGAGCGCAAGAGCGTCCTGTCCCTGAAAGGCGTCGCGGGTTACAGTGTCGGCGAGACGCCGGTGTTCGAGAGGTATTATGCGGGTGGTATCGGGTCCCTTCGCGGATTCGCGTTCCGCGGGGTCTCACCGCGCGACGGGCTGAAGGATGACGAGATCGGCGGCGACTTCATGCTTCTGGTGGCGGGAGAGTACTCCTTTCCGCTGTACGGTCAACTGCTACGCGGCCTGCTGTTTGCCGACATGGGCACGGTGGAAACGGATTTCGAGTTGACCAAGTGGCGCGTGGCGATCGGCGGCGGAATCCGCCTGCACGTGGACTTCTTCGGCCCCGTCCCGCTGGAATTCGCCGTGGCTGTTCCGGTCATCCGCGACCCCGACGACCAGGATCAGGTCTTCAGCTTCTTTATCGGGGCGACCTTCTGACGGAGAGTTCGGATGTCGCCCGGCGAACAGCCCGGGAATACGTGCCGGTCACGGACAACGCGTTGCGTCGGTCCGATTCAACGGCGAAGGAAAGGTGATTAACGATGAAATGGAACGGAACACAGACGGTCGCGGCGGCGGCACTGGTTTGCTCTTTTGCTGCCTCAGCGGTACGGGCGGAACCGAGTATCGCGGTCCTGGACTTGGCCCGAGTGTTTGAAGAGTACGAAATGACGCGCGATCTGGAGGAAATGTTCGACCAGAAGCGGCGCGCCGCCACCGAAGAGGCCGAGCAGCGTCGGGCCTCCATGGAGCAGATGCGTCGGGCGCTGGCGGCCTTTGATCCGGTCTCCGCGGACTTCGCCCGGCGCGAGGAGGATCTCGCACGCGCCCAAGTGGATTTTGAGGTGTGGTCCGGACTCACCGAGAAGCATCTGAAGGCCGACCACAAGAAGTGGTTGCTGAAGATCTATCGCGATACGCAAACCACCGTCGCCGAGACTGCCGCCCAGCGTCAGATCGACCTGGTGCTCACCTACGACAAGCTCACCGATGACGCCCCGGACTCCATCGCCCTGCGGCAGCAGATCTTGCTTCAGAAGGTCATCTACCACAGCACCCGCATCGATATCACGGACGAAGTGCTGACTCGCCTCAACCGCAGTTACCGCGCCAACGGCGGCATCCGCTCTCTGCAGGCACCCGCCGATGCCACGAAATCGAACCGCGACGACCAGAAACCGGGCACGAAAAACCCATGAAGCGCTCCATGACACTGGCGGAGATCGCCGAGCTGGTCGGCGGCAAGGTCCGCGGCGATGCCTCGCGGACCGTTACGGGCGTGGCCCCCATCGACTCCGCCAAGGCGGGCGAGGTCACCTGGGTCGGGCACGTGCGCTACAAGCAGCGATTGGAATCCTCGCGGGCGGGGGCGGTTCTGGTTGATTGCGACTTTGGTCCCACGCCGATGCCCGCGATTTTGTGCGAGGAAACGGATCACGCCGTCGCCACCGTCCTGGGCGCCTTCGCCGCCCCGCTTCCGGGACCGGCCGTCGGCGTACACCAAAGCGCGTGTATCGCCGCTTCGGCGCGGCTCGGCAATAACGTCGCCGTCGGGCCGGGCGTGGTCATCGAGGACGATGCCCAGATCGGCGACGGCTCGGTCCTTTGCGCCGGGGTCTTCGTGGCCCCGGGCAGCCGTGTCGGTACCGGCTGCCGCCTGTGGAACAACGTCGTCGTTCGCGAACGGTGCCGGATCGGAGACCGGGTGACTATCCACCCCAATACGGTGATCGGCGCCGACGGCTTCGGATACTACCTGCGAGAGGGCAGGCACCACAAGGTGCCCCATCTGGGCGGTGTGGTCATCGGCGACGACGTGGAAATCGGGGCGTGCTCGTGTGTGGACCGCGCCAAGGCCGGCGACACCGTCATCGGGGAGGGCACCAAGATTGATAATCTGGTGCAGGTGGCTCATAATGTCACGATCGGCGCCGGTAGTCTGCTCTGCGCCCAAGCGGGCGTGGCAGGCAGCGTCCGCTTGGGCAAGCACGTTGTGCTCGGGGGACAAGCCGGCATTCGGGACAACATCGTTTTGCAGGACGGCGTCATGGTCGGAGCACTGGCCGGTGTCGCCCACGACGTGCCCGGCGGCGCGAGAATCCTCGGTATCCCGGCCATCGACGCCCGTCAATTCGCTCGCGAAAACGCGGCCATGCGCAAACTCCCGGATCTCCTGGCCCGGGTCAGAGCGTTGACCAAACGGGTGGAAGAACTTGAAGCCGCAGCAGACCATAAGCCGGACGGTTGAACTCGAAGGGCGCGGGCTCTTCACTGGTGAGTCCGCCGTGGTGCGGATTCACCCTGCCCGGCCGAACACGGGCATCTGGTTCGTGCGCGCGGATCAGCCCCGCCCCATCCGCATACCGGCCCTGGTCGAAGCGGTGACCAAGCGCGCCCGGCGCACCTCGCTGCAAAACGGGACCATCACCGTCGAAACCGTCGAGCACTGCCTCAGCGCCTGTGCCGGTTTGGGGATCGACAACCTCGAGATAGAACTGAACGGCGCCGAACTGCCCGCTTTTGACGCCAGCAGCCTGCCCTTCGTGGAGATGATCCGCGAGGCGGGCGTTTCTCAGCAAGAAGCACCCCGCCGTCCCTACGTGATCGACGAAGTCACGCGGTTGGCTGACGGGGACATGGAGTTGGTCGCCCTGCCTCCCTTACAGGAAGGCGCCGACACGCTGGAGGTGCTCTACGACCTGGATTACGGCGAGGATACGCCCATCGGACGGCAGGTGTACTCTTTCAGCGTGACCCCGGATGGGTTCGCCGAGCGGATAGCGCCGGCCCGCACCTTCGTGCTCGCCGAAGAGGCCAAGACCCTGCGAGAGAGCGGATTAGGCACCCATCTGACGTACACCGACATTATCGTCTTCGGCGACGAGGGCCCCATTCAGAATACGCTGCGCTTCCCCGACGAATGCGTCCGGCACAAGATTCTCGACCTCCTCGGCGACCTGATGCTGACCGGGCAGTTCCTCGTGGGGCGCATTCACGCGCGGAAATCCGGGCACGCCCTCAACCATGCCCTGGTCCGTGCCCTGCGCCGGCAAATGGAGCACAAGGCTCTGGCCCGTCTCACCACGGCGCGCCCCAAGCTGGATATCCACGACATTCAGCGAGTCCTCCCCCACCGCTATCCCTTTCTGATGGTCGATCGCATCGTCCAGATCGAGGGGACAAGCCGCGCCGTAGGCGTCAAGAACGTTACCATCAACGAAGCGTTCTTTCAGGGGCATTATCCCGGTCAGCCCATCATGCCCGGCGTGCTGGTGATCGAGGCCATGGCGCAGCTCGGCGGGATTCTGTTGTCTCAGGACCTTGAGCACACCGGTAAGGTGGCAGTCCTCCTCAGCCTGGACAAGGTGAAGTTTCGGCGCGCCGTGACGCCCGGTGACCAGTTGATTCTCGAAGCCGAGGCCCTGCGCGTGCGGGGGAACCTCGGTCACGTGCGGACTGTAGCCAGGGTAGGCACGGAAGTGGCGGCCCAGGCGGAAATCAAGTTCATGCTCACCGACGTGCATCAGGATTGAGCGGCCCATGCGGGTCAGTTGACGGCTTAAAAGGACGCAACACGGTGAACCGGGCTTTGGCATGCGAGACTCCTGAGGTTCACTCCCTGGCGGTGGTCGATCCGGCGGCGCGGCTGGGCCGGGGCGTACGCGTCGGTCCCTTCAGCGTCATCGGACCTCACGTCGTCCTCGGTGACGGCTGCATCGTGCACAACAACGTCACCATCACCGGTCACACCACCGTCGGCCGGAACACCGAGTTTTATCCCGGTTGCGTCATCGGGGCCAAAGCGCAGGACCTCAAGTACCGCGGCGGAAAAACCACACTCCAGATCGGCGACGATAACGTCTTCCGCGAGCACGTGACCGCCCATCCCGGTACCGAGGGCGGCGGTGGGGTGACCCGCGTCGGCAACAACAACCTGTTTATGATCGGTATGCACGTCGGCCACGACCTGACCATCGGCAACCACTGCATTCTGGCCAACCTGTGTCTGCTGGCCGGGCACGTCGTGATCGAGGACTACGTCACCATCGGCGGACACGTCGGGCTGCATCACTTCACCACCATCGGCAAGCACGCCATGATCGGGGGCATGACCAAAATCGCGGCCGATGTCCCACCGTTCCTGACCGTGGCGGGCACGCGTTCCTCACGCCAGGAGGTGCGCATGGTCAACGGGGTGGGCTTGAAACGCTGCGGTCTCTTTACCGAAGCGCAGATTCACAACTTGAAGGAGGCGTACATGCGCCTGTTTTCCCGGCGTACCCGCGGCAAGCCGATCCTGCATGCCATTCAAGAGCTCAAGGCCGATAGCACCGACGAAAACGTGCATTACCTTTGCGATTTTCTCCTGCGCTCCTTCGAGTGCGGGCGTCACGGGCGATACCTGGAATCCCTGCGGCAGACGCCCCCCGTACCGCCGCCTCAACGGGAATCGGGTTGACTTCTTTCGGGCTGGGCGGTGCTCATCAGGCGCCGCCGTGCCCCTGCTTGGATGGGAACGGAACAGATGCCGGAGAAACTGCGAGCCGCCGTGATCGGCGTGGGACACATGGGCAGACACCATGCGCGGATTTACGGTGAGTTGCCCGACTGCGAGCTGGTCGCCATCGTTGACGAAGACCTCGACCGCGCCCGCGAGATGGCCGCCCAGCACGGCGGGAAGGCCTATGGCGATCTGGCTGACGTGCTCGGCAAAATCGACCTGGCCAGCGTAGCCGTCCCCACGGTCTACCACCATGAGGTCGCCCTGCCCCTGATCGAGTCGCGCATCTCACTGTTGATTGAAAAGCCCATCGCCCAAGACAGCGCCACCGCCCGCAGAATGCTTCAGTGGGCCCAAAAGGCCGGCTGCATCATCGCCGTGGGCCACTCCGAACGTTTCAACCCCGTCGTGCTCGCCATGCAGCGCATGGAAGTGGCGCCCAGGTTCATCGA
>Ga0307427_1000700_pt1 | contig 19705 bp, 14 predicted proteins | sample SalMarWE160190MG_FD_202162 | JGI IMG/M metagenome (GOLD analysis project Ga0307427, IMG submission 202162) | Salt marsh sediment microbial communities from the Plum Island Ecosystem LTER, Massachusetts, United States - WE1603-190 | ecosystem: Environmental > Aquatic > Marine > Intertidal zone >... | reverse complement strand
TTTGTCTTCTCTCCCGCTGTGGCCCGCCGCTGGGGGGCCACAGCGGGACAGAAGAAGATGGGTCTCTCGCCCCGAACAGCCGGGGCCAAAGGCCCCGGCCTATACGCCGCTTCGCGGCGGCAAGGCGGCTGGAAGCCGCCTCAAACCAGTGACGGCAGCCGTAGGGAGGGCGTTTGCCGGCGCAGCAGGACACACTGCCCTTTCGAGCGACGCCGCCACGCGGTTCGTGGGTCCCGGAAAAATATGGATTTCCCGCGTGAAACAGCCGATTTTTTTCTGGACGTTAGGGCAGTGTTAGGGTACTCTCTCAAGGGAAAACGGCGATTGAAACGCCTCCGCACCCGCAGGCACTGAACCGGAACCCGACCATGACAACGGCCGCCAACGTCCCCGTCATCTTCCTGGTGGATATCGACGCCTTCTTCCCCCAGGTCGAACAGATCCTGCGGCCGGAACTCAAGGGCCTCCCGGTCATCGTCGGCGGGCGTGCGAGCGACCGCAGCGTCGTCGCCTCGGCGAGTTACGAGGCCCGTGCCCGCGGCGTTCGGACGGCCATGCCCATCCGGGCGGCTCAGCGCCTCTGCCCGGACGCGGTGTTTCTTCGCGGCGACTTCCACGCCTACGCCCGTTTCTCGCGGGCCATGATGGACCTGTGCCGCCGGTACACGCCGCTTGTGGAACCGGCGTCGCTCGACGAGGCGTACCTCGACGTCACCGGCTGTCGGCGACTGTTCCGGACGTCGGGCATCGCGAGCGTCGGTCGCGGCTGGCCGCTCCAGGCGGCCGAGCACCTGAAACGCCGCATCCGGCGCGACCTTCAACTGGCCGTCACGGTCGGCATCGGGGCGAACCGTCTCATCGCCAAGACGGCCTGCTCGTGCGCCAAGCCGAACGGTCTGGCGTGGATTCACCCCGGATACGAGGCCCGGTTTCTCGCCCCCCTGCCCTTGAAAGACCTGTGCGGCGTGGGGCCGCGGACCGCCGAACGCCTCGCCCGGTACAACCTCCAGACCGTCGGCGACCTGGTACGAATCCCCGAATCGATGCTTGTTGAACAGTTCGGCCCGTCGGGCCGGGCACTGGCCGAGCGGGCGCGCGGCATCGACCCGGCGCCGGTTACGGCCGGCCGCAGCCAACCCAAGTCCATCAGCCGAGAGACCACCTTCGAGACCAACCTCATCGACCGCTGCCGGATCAAGGCCATGCTCTCTTACCTGCTGGAGCGGGCGTGCCACGGGCTGCGGGGCATCGACCGGCTGGCTCGCACCGTCACCGTCAAGGTCCGTTACGCCGATTTCCGGACCGTCGCCCGCAGCCGCAGCCTGCCGGCGCTCTCGGACCACGACGACGCCTTCTGGCCGGTGGCGTCCGGCCTGTTCGACCGGATTCACACGCGTCGTGTGGGCGTGCGTCTCGTCGGCGTGAGCCTGTCGCACTTCGCCCCGTCGGGACGGCAACTGGCCCTCTTCGGCGAAGCCGGCCACGCTCGCCGCACGCGGTTCTATCACAACGTGGATCGCATCCGCCGGCGCTTCGGCTTCAGCGCGCTGGTCACCGGCCGCGCCATCGAACTCCTCGAAACACACGAGCGCGACACGCACGGCTTCCGACTCCGCACCGCCTGCCTGTCGCGATGAAGCGCAACGAAGCAGGGTCAGGTAAGTTTTTTGCGGTCGGGTGCCATGCCCACGTTTGCGTGTGCATCCCGTGGCGACAACTGATTGGGCTGATAGCCCAGGGGCTTGCGCCGCTTACTTACGTGCGCGGCTAGTTTTCTCACGTGTGCTGGTCGGGCGCGAGTGGTTTTCTCACGTGTGCTGGTCGGGCGCGAGTATAACCAGCCGCGAGTGGTTTTCTCACGTGGCTGGTCGGGCGCGAGTGTAACCAGCCGCGAGCGTTGCGCCGCTTACTTACGTGCGCGGCTAGTTTTCTCACGTGTGCTACTGGTTTTCTCACGTGTGCTACTGGTTTTCTCACGTGTGCTGGTCGGGCGCGAGTATAACTAGCCGCGAGCGTAAGCGAGCGGGTGCCGTTCTCGCCACAGCAAAAGACTTACGTAAGACCGCTTAGCAGCAAGAGCGGCCGGCACGGGGCCATGAAAGACCGTCGCCATGGCCTCTAAACCAAAACCCACAGCCGGCTTCGTCCACCTCCACGTCCGGAGCGAGCATTCGCACCTGTACGGCGCCGGCCGCCTTGACGAACTCCTCGAAACCGCCCGAGCCCTGGGCTACCACGACCTCGCGCTCACCGACCGTAACGGTCTCTACGGCTCGATTGCGTTTTACCGGAAGGCGCGCGAGGCCGGGCTGAAGCCGATCCTGGGCGCCGAACTCATCGAAGGCGCGCCGGCGGGCGGCAGGCCGGGAGACCCGCCGGGCGCAGGCGCCGCGCGGGGATCGCACGGCCCGCCGAACGTGCCCGGATGCTCCCGCATCCGGCTCGGTCGGCTCGACCGGCTCGGGGGGCTCGGCCGGCTCGGGCGCCACAGCCGGGCCGTCCTGCTCGCCCGCAACCTCGAGGGCTACCGCACGCTCTGCCGCCTGGTAACCGCCCGTCACCTGAACCCGGCGTTCGACCTGGCCGAGGCCGTCGCCGCCGACCATCAGGGGCTCTACGTCCTCGTCCCCGACGCAGCGCTGCTGGCGCGCCTTGCGGGCCGCGTGCCCGAGGGCCGGCTCTTTGCAATGCTCGAGGAGTTCGGCGACCGTTCGATGGGTCTGGCCAACGATGGTCTCGCCCGCGCGTCCTCGCGGCGGCGCATTCCGTTGGTCGCGAGCGGGGCGGTGGCGTTTCACGCGCCCGGCCGGTATCGCGCCCATCGGACGCTCCGCGCCATCGCCACGCTGACGACCGTCTCGGACGTGGACCGGCGGGAACTCGCCCATCCGAAGGCGTACCTGAAGGGTCCCGACGAGATGGCCGCCCTGTTTCGCCGCCGGCCCGAGGCCGCGGCCAACACCGTCCGCATCGCGGCCGACTGTAACCTCGACCTTCCGCTCGGGCGGCCGATCTTTCCGAGCGCCACGATCCCGAAGGGCGAGACGCCTTACTCGTACCTTGCGCAACTCGCCTTCGCGGGGCTCACAGCGCGTTACCGTCCGCTTCGGCCTGCGGCGGTGCGGCGGCTGGAGAAGGAACTCGCCGTCATCGACCGCCTCGGCTTCGCCGACTACTTCCTCATCATGCACGAGATCGTGGCATGGGCACGCAGGCAGGACATTCCGTGTGTCGCCCGCGGGTCGGCGGCAGGGAGTCTCGTGGCGTGGTGCCTGGGCCTGTCGGGCGTGGACCCATTGAAGTACGGGCTGCTCTTCGAGCGATTCCTGAACCTCGAACGGGCCGACTGCCCGGACATCGACCTCGACATCTGCTGGCGGTCGCGCGACCAGGTCATCCAGCACGTCTACGACACCTGCGGGGCGGCCCGCGTCGCCATGATCTCGACCCACCAGAGTTTCCAGGCCAAGAGCGCGTTCCGCGAAGTGGCCAAGGCCCACGGTCTGCCGCCGGAGGAGGTAACCCGCCTGTCGCGGCGGCTGCCGTATGGCGCGGCCGCAAGCATCCCCGACGCCGTCCTCTCGTTTCCGGAACTGAGGGACTTCCCGGTCGGCCGGGAAGACATCGCGCGGATTCTCGAAACCGCCGCCGTCCTCAACTCCTTTCCCCGACACCTGAGCGTGCACGTGGGCGGCCTCGTAATCGGCGACCGTCCGCTGACCGATTACCTGCCGCTCCAGACCGCAGCGAAAGGCATCGTCATTACCCAATATGACGCCGAGGCGGTCGAGGCCATCGGCCTGGTCAAGATGGACCTCCTGGCCCAACGGTCGCTCTCGATTATCCAGACGGCGGTGCGCGAAATCGAAAAGAACCACGGCGTGCGCATCGATCCGGAGGCCATCCGCGACGGCGACCGGGGTGCGGCGGCGATCCTGGCCAGGGGCGATACGTTCGGATGCTTCCAGATCGAGTCGCCCGGCATGCGGAACCTGCTCAAGATGATGGGCGCGAAGCGCCGGATGGACGTCATCCTCGGCCTCTCGCTCATCCGTCCGGGCCCCGCCTCCAGCGGCATGAAGGACCGGTTCATCCGCAGGCGACGGGGCCTCGCGCCCGCCGAGTATCTGCATCCGGCGCTGCGGGAGGTCCTCGCCGACACCTACGGCGTCATGCTTTACCAGGAAGACGTCATTCGCGTGGCCCACGCGGCCGCCGGGTTCACGCCGGCCGAAGCCGACCGCCTCCGCAAAGACCTCGCCAAGGGCGCGCCGCCGAAGCGGATTCAGGCGTGGCGGACCCGGTTCATCCGTGCCTGCCTCGCCCGCGGCGCGCCGAGAGCCGACGCCGAGACCCTCTGGGACCGCGTCGCCCAGTTCGCAGGCTACTCCTACTGCAAGGCCCACGCCTGCACCTACGGCGAGATTGCGTACCGGGCGGTGTACCTGCGAGCCCATTGGCCGGCGGAGTTCGCGGCGGCGGTCCTGGCGAATCAGGCCGGATACTACGAGCGACGCACCTATCTCGAAGACGCCCGACGCCGCGGGTGCCCCATCCTCGCTCTCGACGTCAACGCCTCCGACATCGAGCCCTCGACCGAATGGGTACTGGTTGATGAAGAGTCGTTAGCCGGCGGGCTTGACGGGAACCGCGCGGCGGCCTTCCCAGGCCGCCGCGAATCACACCTATCGCCCGTCTCCGCTGGCGGCCTGGGAAGGCCACCAGCCGGTCCAAGCCCCTCCCGCCGCGTTGCCGTCCGCATGGGCCTGATGGACGTGCGCGGCCTTTCGCAGCGGGCGATGCGCCGCATCGTCGCGTCGCGCCAGGCCGACGGCCCGTACCGGTCGGTGGCCGACCTGATGGCCCGCGTGCGCCTGTCGCGCGAGGAGGCCGAAAACCTGGCGACGGCCGGCGCGATGGACTCGCTGGCGTCCAACCGGCCGGCGGCGCTCTGGCAGGTCCATGCGCTGCTGGAATCGCCCCGGTCGCAGGGCCCGCTTTTCGAGGATGCCGCCGACCCGCCTCCCTGCCCCGACCTGGCCGACTATGAGCCGCTCAAGAAACTCGAACTGGAGGACCAACTGCTCGGCATGACGCCCTCGGCCAACCCGATGGCAATCTACCGACCCCTCATCGAATCGAGCCCGCCGAGCGCGTCGAGCCCGCCGCGGCAGCGGCGGGACATCCCAATCCACCGCATCACCGACCTGGCCGACCACCCCGGCGGCGAAGTCACCGTGGCGGGAATCGTCTTTGCCGAGCGGCGGGCACGCACCAAAACGGGTGAGTTCCTCAAGTTCTTCAGCCTCGAGGACGAAACCGGCGTCATCGAGGCCGTCCTCCTGCCCGACGCCTACCAGCGCCTCGGCCACCGCCTCGCCACGCGCGGACCCTACCTCGTGACCGGCACGTTGGAGGATCGCTTCGGAGCGATGTCGTTGCTGGCGACGGACCTCGTGCTCGCGCCCCTCGCAGCCGCTCAACATGACGTGAACGTCCGGCCGCGTTCCTAGCCGCCCTCTGCGTGGTGGCCTTCCCAGGCCACCACGAGAACACGCCGACGATGGCAACACGGCGGCCTGGGAAGGCCGCCGCGCGGAGTCTAAGGACAACCCGCCGCTCCCGCAGCGGGCTCGAAACGGCCTCGGCCGCGTCTGCCGCTACACCTTGCTCTTGGGCACGGCCACGGGCTTGCCGGCGGCGGCGGATTTCCAGGCGGCTTCGGTCAGTTCGATGACGCGCAGGCCGCACTCGGCCGGGGCCACCGGCTCGCCCTCACCCTTGACGGCGCGGATGAAGTCGACCGAAACCGATTCGCTCCCCAGCCGCTCGGCCTCCACGGTCATCTGCACGTCGCGGAAACCGACCTGCTGGGTAATCCCCGCGCCCTGGCGGATGTGGAAGGCGCCCTCGTCTCCGATGATGCTGATATCTTCCCACCACGAGGGAGCGTCGCCGATGACGGTCAGCGTGCCGACGGCGCCGCCCGTGAACCGGACACTGACGGCCGAGTTGATGTCCACGTCCGTGCCGCAGTTGTCAATCTCGGCCGAGACGGTCTCGGCCTGAAGGCCCGTCATCCAGAGCACGATGTCGACGAGGTGGCTGCCGGAATCGTTCAACTGGCCGCCGCCCGACAGGTCCGGCACCTGCCGCCACGTGCCGGCCGTCGCCTTCTTCCACTCCTGGCACTGAAAGGCCGAGACGGCCCGGACCTTGCCGATGCGTCCGGCGGCGATCTCGCGGCGAACGTAGCGGTACGTGCCGTCGGTGTGCCGGTGATAGCCGATCGTCAGGACGAGGCCGGTCTCGCGGACCTTCTTGACGACCTCAACGCCGCGGTCGATCCGGCAGACCATCGGTTTCTCGACCAGCACGTGCAGCCCCCTGTCCAGGGCCGCCATGACCTGCTCGAAGTGGAGGGTGTGCGGGCTGGCGATGACGACGGCGTCGAGTGTCTCGGCGTCGAGCATGGCCTGGTACCGGTCGTACTCGGCGGCGTCGGCCAGGTGGGCGTACCGCTGCTTGTGGTTGGCCCGGTTCCGGGCCTCCGGGTCGGTGATGGCGACGACGTGTGCCTCGGGAATCTGGCCGAGTGCCTTGCTGTGCGTGTTCATAAAGCCGCCCATGCCGATCATGCCGATTCGAATTTCATCCGCCATCTGCGTCTCCTTTCTCCGGTTTGCCGGGCGATTCTACCGCCGCCCCGGCCGAGTGCAAGGAAACAAGAGGCGAAGATTTCGCACACCGCACGCGGCGCCGCTGGTACAATACGCCAGGCCGAAGGCGGCCGGAGGCATCGAATGAGCCACGGACGCGTATACCTTGTCGGCGCAGGGCCGGGCGACCCGGGCCTCATGACGCTCCGCGGCCGCGAGGTCCTCGCTGCGGCCGACGTGGTCGTGTACGACGCGCTCCTTTCGGAGCGGTTGCTCGACCATGCCCCCGCCCGGGCCGAACGCATCTACGCCGGCAAACGCGCCGCCGAGCACACCCTCTCGCAGGAAGAGATCAACGCCCTGCTCGTCGAGAAGGCGCGGGCCGGCGCGACGGTCGTCCGCCTGAAGGGCGGCGACCCGTTCGTCTTCGGCCGCGGAGGCGAAGAAGCCCTGGCGCTCGCCGACGCCGGGATCGAATTCGAGGTCGTGCCCGGCGTGACCGCCGCCGTCGCGGCGACCGCCTACGCCGGCATTCCCGTAACGCATCGTCACCTGGCGAGCGGCGTCGCCTTCGTCACGGGCCACGAGGCCGCGGACAAGGCCGACTCGACCCTCGACTGGGACGCCCTGGCCCGCTGGCCGGGAACGCTCGTCTTCTACATGGGCGTCCGGAACCTGGCGGCCATCGCCGAGAACCTCATCGCCCGCGGCCGCAGCCCCGACACGCCGGCCGCCGCCGTCCGCTGGGGAACCACGCCGCGACAGCAAACCGTCACCGGCACACTCGCGACGCTGCCGCAGACGGCTGAAGGGGCGGCCTTGAAAGCGCCGGCCGTCATCGTGGTCGGCGAGGTGGCGACGCTGCGCGATCGTCTGCAGTGGTTCGAGCGGCGGCCGCTGCTCGGCCGGCGGATCGTCGTGACGCGCGCGCGGGCCCAGGCGTCGGCGCTGGCGGGCCGGCTGGAATCGCTCGGGGCCGAGGTGATCCAATCGCCCGCCATCCGCATCGAACCGCCCGACGATCCCGCGCCGCTCGATACGGCCGCACGCAACGCCGCAACGTTCCACTGGATCGTCTTCACAAGCGTCAACGGCGTGGAGGCCTATTTCGCCGCCCTGGCCCGCGCCGGCCTCGACGCGCGCGCGCTGGCCACCGCACGCCTCGCCACCATCGGCCCGGCCACGACCGAGCGGCTGGCGCGGTTCGGCATCCGATCCGACCTCCAGAGCGAGACGTTTACCGGGGCGGCCGTGGCCGAAGCGCTCATCGCGACCGGCGACCTGACCGGCAACCGCGTCCTCCTGCCTCGCGCCGACATCGCTCCGAACGACCTGCCCGACGCCCTGGCCGCCCGGGGCGCCGAGGTCAGCAACATCGTCGCCTACCGCACGGTGCCCGACACGGCGAGTTGCGGCACGGTGGCCGACGCGCTGGAGGCGGACGAGATCGACTGGCTGACGCTGACGAGTTCCTCGACGGTCCGCAACCTCGTCGGCACCGTCGGGGCGGACCGCGTCCGAGCGTCGCGCGCCCGCGTCGCGAGCATCGGGCCGACCACGTCCGCGACGCTTCGCGAGGCCGGCCTGGAACCGACCGTCGAGGCCGACCCGCACACGGTCCCCGGCCTCGTTGAGGCCATCCTGACACACGAGACGGCGTAGCACGACGACGCTACGTTGCGCGGCGGGTCCGGAGACCCGCCGCGCGGGAAGTTTGGTTGTCGCAGCAGCCGCGCACCGTTAGCCGGCGGGTCCGGAGACCCGTCGCGCGGGAAGTTTGGTTGTCGCAGCAGCCGCGCACCGTTAGCCGGCGGGTCCGGAGACCCGCCGCGCGGGAACCGCAAAAAACTTACCTGACCCCGCGTAGTCGCGCACCGTTAGCCGGCGGGCTTGCCCGCCGCGTAACCGGCAAACGATGGACGATCTCGACAAGCGAATCCTGACGGCCATCCAGTCGGACCTTCCCGTTGCGGAGCGTCCGTTCGACGCGGTGGCTGCGCGCCTGGGCGTCGGAGCCGGGGAGGTCGTCGACCGGGTCGGCCGGCTCCTGGCAGGGGGCGTGATCCGTCGTCTCGGCCCGGTGTTCGACTCGCGGCGTCTGGGATACGTCTCGACGCTTGTGGCGGCCAAGGTCCCGGCCGACCGCCTCGACGAGGTGGCCGAGACGGTGAACCGTCTGCCGGGCGTGACGCACAACTACGCGCGCGGCGGGGCGTACAACCTCTGGTTCACGCTGACCGAGCGGTCGCAGGCCGCCCTGGACCGAACGCTCGAGCGGCTGCGCGGCGAGACGGGCATCGCCGACATCCACAGCCTGCCGGCCCTGGCGGTGTACAAGATTCGCGTGCATTTTGACCTGACGGGGGACGGGGCCGCGCGCGGGCAGAAGCGCGGCGGGTCAGGAGACCCGCCGCGCAACACGCGTCGGGCGCCGGGGGCGGGGCCGGGGGCGGCGGCGGAACCGGCGGCGGAACCGGCGGCGCTCAGCGAGCAGCAGAGGCAGTTCGTCCGGCTCATCCAGGACGGCCTGCCGCCCGAGCGCGAGCCCTTTGAGGCGGTAGCCGAGCGTCTGGCATGGCCGGTGGCCCACGTCGTCGAGCAGGTCCGCGAGTGGCTCGATGCCGGTGTCATCCGGCGTTTCGGGGCGGTCGTGCGGCATCGCGAGTTGGGCTACCGCGCGAACGGGATGGCCGTCTTCTGCTCGCCGCCCGAGACGATTGACGCCGCCGGCCAGTCCCTGGCGGCCGACCCGGCGGTGAGCCACTGTTACCGTCGCCCGGCGCTTCCCGGTTTTCCGTACACCCTGTTCGCCATGACGCACGGCCGCTCGGAAGATGCGGTTCGCCGCACGGTTGCGCACCTGGCCGACGCCGCCGGCCTGACGGACTACGACGTGCTGTTCTCGGTGCGGGAGTTCAAGAAGGGCTCGATGCGGTACTTCGTCGGCCCGTGAGGCAATGCGTGCGGAGGCAGCCGCCTCACGGTTCGGCCGGAGCGAAGACAGGCGAGGCGTCGACTTTCATCGGCTCCAGATACTGCCAACGGAAATCCCGCGTAACCGGCTCACCCATGCACGGGACGTCGGTCTGCTTGCCAGGCGCCAGCACCTGGGCCACGCTGATGGCAGCCTTATAGCGCGCCTGTCCCTTGGCGCGTGCGTCGGACCAGTGAATCGTGGCCTTCAGGCTCTTCAGCGGCCAAGGGGATGCGTTCTTGACAATGACGCGGCACGACTGCGTCGCGCCCACGACCCCGCGCGACTGGACGATACGTATTGGAAGGATGCGGCCGAGCAAGGCGTGCTTGACGTGTTCCGGAAACGCATTCTTCAAAGCCCTTTCGCGCAGAACCGGTATGTCCCGGCTGGTGAACTTCTTCCACACATCGATGCGGTGGACGACGGCATAGGGGCAGGTCCACTGGTCCACGTTGACGTAGTGCGACTTTTTCCACTGGGCGATCCGGAACTTGTAGGCGCCCTGATCCTTCGTGGCGAACCACAGTCCGTAGTAGCCCTCCCGCGTCAACATATCCTGCTTCTCTACCGTGCTTGCCGTTTTGAGTGTAGCCGTGTGCTCGATGAACAGGCGGAACCGCGCCGCCCCGTCTTTCGGGGCGCCCTCCTGGGGGGGCGTGTCGGGCGACACCAGGCCGCCGAGGCACTCCCTGGCGTATTCCACCAACTTCCGCCGGACCATGCGGGTATGGTCCGGATGGAGCCGGACGGCCGTTCGGGCAACGACGTCGAGTTCCGGCACCGGCTCTGCGGCGCGGGCGGCCCACGGCACCGGGCCACACAACAGGACGACAGCGGCCGCACCGGCCAGGATCGACTTGGCGGAGTAACTCATGGAACGCCCCCCTTCTGAATCGGGTCGCGGCTATTTCATTTCCTGCGGTTGGGCTGCGTCGGGTTCGGGTTGCGGCTTCTGGCCGTTGGCTTCGAGGGCCTTGGCGGCGGCGGCGCGGACGGGTTCGCACGCGTCCTTGAGCGCGGCGCGAAGGCGGCTGTGGACGGCCGGTTCGGTCACCTTGATGTGCTGGAGCGCACAGGCGGCGCCGAGACGGATGCCCGGATTCTCGTTCGTCAGGCCGTCGGCCAGCAGGGGGACGGCCGGCGAGCCGATCTGCTCGAGCAAGCGTCGCACATCCTGCGGCACATCGGCGTCGCTCTGGGGGGCATCGTGGGCCAGCAGCGCGACGAGGGCCTCGGCCACGACCTTCATCTCAAGGGGCGTCATCCCACCCAACGCGCGCTGGATGATCCTGGCGGCCGCGGACCGCGATGCCGGCTGCTTCATCAACTCTGTGTGACGCCGGACCCACACGGGGCCCCGGGTGGGGTCGAACGTGGGGTTGACCGTAATCTGGGTGGGCATCGCCAGTTCGTAAAGGTAGGAGACGTCCCTGGGGTCGCCGGTTCCGCGCAGGGTGGTCTTCTGGCCGGGCATGAGCAGGCCGGCGTAGTTCAGTTGCGCATAGTAGCGGTGTGGCTGCCTGGATTTCTGGTCGGACCACGCGAGGCTCACCTTGGCGGTCTTGAGCGGCCAGAGCGACTCGTTGGCGAGGGAGACCGTAACGTTCTGCGTGCCGCCCGGCGGGCCGGTGGTCCGCAGAACGCGAACGGGCATCAGGCGGCTGAGGATGCCGGCCTTGACGGCCTCGGGGTCGGCCCTCATGGTGGCCGTTCTGCGCCACTTGGGCATCTCGGCGCGCTTGACGCCGGTCGGGACGATCGTGTGGTGGACCGTGGCGAAGTTGCTGGTCCACGCGCCAACGCTCTCGTAGGCCGTACCGGTCCAGCGGGCCAGGTCGAACTGGAATCTTCCTTTCTGCTGGGTCAGCAGGTACTGGGTCACCGAGGTGGTCTTGCGGACCGCCCGAGCGACCTTCGGCGCGTTCGCCGTGACGAGCGTGCCCGTGTGAACCACCGTCAGCCGGTAATGGGCCGCGCCGTCCTCCATCTGGCCCGAGGTGACCTTCGCGGTGCGGTCAAACAGCCCTCCCAGGCACATGCGGGAGTAACTGAAGAGCGTGGCGAGGTACGTCTCGGTGTGTTCGGGCGCCAGGCTCAGGTTGGTCTTGACGGCGACGTCCACCTCGGGAATCGGCCCCCGCCGCCGCGTGGCCGCCGCAACCGGCACGGCAAGCGCCGCCAGCGCCAGCGCCATTGGCCATTTGAGCCTTCGCATGTGTCCGCTCCTTGGCTGGCCCTGGGGATCGTTCCCAGCGGTCCCCGCTATTTCCCCTTGTCCGCATCGACGGCGCCCGGTGCGAAGGTCGGCGTCGCCATAATCTGCGTCGGCAACCGGTAGTCCCACGCCAACGGCGAGGGCGCCCGTGGGGCCGTGCCTTTGAGTTCGACGGTCTTTCCCGGCGTGAGCGATCCCTCGTACTCGGGCTGGGCACAGTAGCGGTAGCGGTTCGTGCCCGCCTGTTCGATCCAGGCCACCTCGACCCTCAGTTTCCGCAGCGTCCACCGGGACCGGTTTTCAACCGTGACGGTGTAGGCCCTGGGCTTGCCCGGCTCACCCGAGGTGGCGGCCAGGCGGATGGGCAGGATGCGGTCGAGGATGCCCCGGGCGACGGCGTCGGGCATCGCCGCCAGGAGCGCCTCGCTGCGAAGGTAAGCCACGTCGTCGGTCGTCGCGTCGGCGGGGACCGGCACGACGTGTGCCGTGGTGAACTCGCTCGACCAGGTGTCCAGCGTCGGGTACCCCGCCCCGTTCCACCTGGCGAGGCGGAAGATGAATCTCCCCTTCTGGCGAGCCGTCAGTTTCATGATGCCGCCAGGCACCGGGCCCACGGTCTTCGCCGGCGACGCCGTCTGCTCGACGTCGACGTTCCCCTGGTGCCGGATGAACAGGCGGTAGGGCGCTGCGCCGTCGGGCGGGGTGGTTGCGGGGTCGCGCATGCGCGGCGGCACGAGACCACCGACGCACCGCCGGGCGAGTTCGAGCATCGTCTCCAGGTACGCCTTGCGGTGCTCGGCCGTCACGCGGAGGTTTGTCTCGACCACCACGTCGAGTTCCGCGACGTGACCGGCGGCGGCGGCGGGGGGGGCGGCGGGGGCGGCGGCGGGGGGGGCGGCGGGGGCGGCGGCGGGGGCGGCGAGAGACGGCACCGAGGTGCTGCCAAGCAGCGAAAGAACAACCGCCGCCATCGTCATTGCCCGTGTCATGTCCAACCTCTCCCACAACGCCGACGCTGCGCCACAGGTCACCATAATGACCGCCTCACCCGGGGTCAAGCGGCAAGCGGGCGGCACCGTATTTGACGTAGCAGCGGCCGGTTTGTTGGCGCTCCATCTTGAAGCAAGGTCAGGCAGGTGTTGGGCGGGCCCTCGGAGCGGGTTCTTGCGCGGTGGGCAAGAACGCTCGCCACGCAATGGGCTAATCCTACAACGCTACTTCGCCTTTTTGTCCGCCTGGTGGCCTTCCCAGGCCACCAGGAACAGGCATAAACTGCGTTCGCGGCGGCCTGGGAAGGCCGCCGCGCGGAACGGGCAAGAATGCCCACCGCGCGAGAGGGCTAATACTACAACGCTAAGTCACTCTTTTGCGCGGTGGGTCTGGAGTACCCACCGCGTACCTGCAAAACCGGCGATTCCCGCGCGGTGGGTGCGGAGACCCACCGCGCAAAATGCGCAGACCCGCCGCGCGAGAGGGCTAAGTGGCGTTGTAGGATGAAGCCGACCATCCGTGGCCGAGCCCGCCGGCGCGCACGGGGGGAGGGAGTACGTCAGACAACCTCGACCGCCTTCGTGCTCTCCCAGGCACCGTGGAGGTTGCAGACGTCTAGTGCGCGCAGCGGACCCGGATTCTTGCCAAGTCGAACGCGTGCCCGCAGGACCGGGCACGTCGTACCGGCCGCCAGCGACAGACGCGCCAGATACCTGTCGCCCGCGTAGAGGTCGATAAAGCGGATGAAGTGGCTCTGCTCGTTGGGGTGGGGCATGAGTTGTCCGACCTCGACGGTCACGTCGAAGCACTCGCCCGCCTTGACCTGGTCGGGCGCGGTGATGACAGGCAGGTGCTTCTTCTCCAGGTCCGTCAGGTTGTCGGGGTCAAGCGGTTTGTTCACACCCGCGAGCAGGTCCTGACTCGTAAGCACCATCCGCCGTCTCCTTCCTGCCCGTCGCGTCCGTTCCCCGCATCGGGCGGACCGTGGCGTCGGGCCTGCTATGCCTACAACGCTACTTCGCCTTTGTGTCCGCCTGGTGGCCTTCCCAGGCCACCAGGAACAGGCATCAACTGCGTTCGCGGCGGCCTGGGAAGGCCGCCGCGCGGAACGGGCGGACCGTGGCGTCGGGCCTGCTATGCGGCCTCCCACTGGTAGAAGTCCTGAAGGATGGCGGTGGCCGACTCGACGCCGACGCGGGTGGCGCCGGCGCCGAGCATGTCGCGGAACTGTCTGAACCGCGTAATGCCTCCCGCCGCCTCAATCCGAACCGAGCCTCCCAGGGCCCGCGTCAGCAACTGAACGTCGTGCAGCCTGACGCCCGCCTTGCCGAAGCCGGAGTGGGTCTTGACCATATCGGCGCCGCCGTCCATCGCCAGCCTTGCCGCGCGGATCTTCTCGGCGTCGCTCAGGTAGCAGCACTCCACCGTGACCTTGAGTACGAGGCCGGCGGCCAGCCGGCGGACGGCCGCCACCTCCTTCTGCACGTCGCCATACCGGCTGCTCTTCATGGCCACCAGGTTGATGGCCAAGTCGATCTCGGCGGCCCCAGCCTCGATCGACGTGCCGGCCTCGTCGCACTTGGCTCGCAGGCCCGAGTAGCCGAGCGGAATTCCCGCCGTCCCGCAGATCAGGACGCCCGTCCCGCGAAGCAGCCGCGCTGCATACGACACGACATACGCGGGCAGAGTGACCGAAGCGAACTTGTGTTCGGCGGCGTCGCGGCAGGCCCGCTCGATGTCCTCGAACGATTCGTCCGGCGCCAGCATCAGGTGGTCGACCGCCTGGACCACCGCCCCGACCGTCAGGTCGGCCACAGCCTGTCGTGAAGGCATGATGTGCTCCCTCGTCTGTGCTGCGACGTGCTCCCCCGGGACGCCCCTGACTGCCGCGACGATTTGCCTCGCCCCTGCGGTCGGCGAAGGCGTCCGGTGTCTACACCAAGTAAAGCGCCGAAGGCCAGGCTCGACAATCCGGGACCCGCCGGTTTGGCACGTCGTGGGAAGCACTCGCCGTTGCATCGGGGGAAACCCCGATACCCGACGCGGGGCGAGGCGGACGGCATCGCCACGCTTGGGCGCTGCGCGGCGGGTCTCGTGACCCGTACGTGTTTAGCGTGTCGGTTGTGGCTGTCACCTTGAGCGAAGCGAAGGGTCTCGCCGTGGAAACGACGAAACAGCAAAGACCACGGCGAGATTCTTCGGCCCGCAAGCGGGCCTCAGAATGACAACGCTAAACGCGTACCGTGACCCGCCGCGACAGTCGCGCCGAAAGCGCGGTGGGTCAGGAGACCTACCGCGCAAAATCCGTGGCGGGGGGCGCCTGGCGCGGTGGGTCAGGAGACCCACCGCGCAGAATCCGTGGGGCCAGAGTCCAACGTGACGTGACGTGGGCTACCCGCTCTCGCTCTCGCGGACGTAATAGATGGCGTGTTGCAGCAGTTCGGTGGCGTCGGCGAGGCCCAGTTTCTCCTTGATGTGTGCCCGATAGGTTTCAATGGTCTTCGGGCTCAGATGGAGCCGCCTCGCGATCTCGGTGGTGCCCAGGCCCCGTCCGATGAGGCCGAACACCTCCAACTCGCGGTCGCTGAGCCGGTCAACGGGCGACCCGCCGTCGGTCGGCCCGCCGCGGACCAGTTTCGCGAGCAGGCGCGACGCCATCGCATCGCTCAGATAGAGGCCGCCGTCGAGGACGCGGCGAAGGGCCGCCAGCACCTCACCGGTCGCCGCCTCCTTCATCAGGTACCCCCGTGCGCCGGCCCGAAGCACGCGCTCGGCGTACACGCCCTCGTCGCTCATCGAGAGCACCAGCACGGGCAGGTCGGCATGCCGGACGCGGATATCCTTGATGAGTTCCAGCCCGCTCGTCCCCTTGAGCGACAAATCCACGACGGCAATGTCGGGCTTGTGCTTCGTGATGGCCTTCAGTGCGTCGGCGACCGTCTCGGCCTCCGCGCAGACCTCCAGGTCCGATTCGTGATCGATCAGCAGGCGAAGCCCCTGACGGACCACCGGGTGATCGTCAACCACCAGGACCCGGGCCGGCCGGCCCGTCTTGTGCCCGGCGGTTGGGGCTGTGGGTTGGTCAGTCACGGCGTTCGTTCCCTCCCGGGGGCCCTTTCGCCCGACAGCGTGCACACGACCAGGGTCCCCCCTTCGGGCGCGCGGCCCACGTCAAGCGACGCCCCGATGATGTCGGCCCGGTACTTCATGATCCTGAGGCCCATGCCTCCCTTCGCGCCGGCATCCTCGGGCACCCCGGCGCCGTCGTCGCGGACCGTCAGCACGGCACCGCCGTCCTGCCTGGCCAGCGTAATCCACAGGTGCTCGGGGCTGCCGTGCCGCGTGGCGTTGTTGACGGCCTCCTGCGTGATGCGATAGAGATGGACCGCCGTGGTGCGGTCGAAGGCCCCTTTTTCCAGACCGTAGTGCAAGGTGCACGGGATGCCGAAGACCTCCTCGACGCCAGCGGCGGTCTGCTCGAGGGCGTTTCTCAGCCCGCCCTCCGACAGTTCGACCGAACACAGCCCGCGTGAGATCGCCCGGGCCTGGGCCACGGTTTCGCTGACCAGGTTCGCGATCTCGACGGCCCGGTCGGCCTCGGGCCACCCTGCGGCCTGGAGCCGCTGGGAGAGCACCTTCGACAGGAACGCCACCCCGGCCAGATTCTGGCCGAGCACGTCGTGCAGGTCGCGTCCGATGCGGCGCTGCTCCTCGCCGCTGATCTTCAGGATCTCGCGTTCCAGTTCCCGCCGTTCGGTGATGTCGATTCCCAGTTCCAGCACGAGCCGCCCACCGTGGCTGTCGGCAAAGGGATGGGCCCAGACGTGGTAGTCGCGGCCGCGAATGTCGGGCCAGATCCACTCTCGGGGCTCCCCGGCCTCCAGGACCTCCTTGGCGTAACACACCTCGCAGGGCGTCTCTTGCCCGCGGATGACGGCATAACAGGGCCGGCCGGCCGGGTCGCCGAAGGTGTCCAGGAAACGATGGTTCGCGAAGCGGATCGTGTTGTCCTCCCCGCGAAGCAAGACGAATCCTGGTAGCATGTTGAGCACCGAGAAGAGGCGGCGCCGTTCGGCCTCCAGGCGGCCCTGGGCGAGGCGGCGTTCGCCGATCTCGTCCTCCAGGGCGGCGTTCGCCGCTGCCAGTTCCGCCGTCCGCCGCCCGACGCGCTTCTCCAACCGGTCGCCGGCCTTCCGGAGCAGGTTGGCGTAGCGTTCCTGCCGCTTCAAGAGGTGCTCGCGATCCGCTTCGGCCCGTTCACGTTCGGCGATCTCGGCCCGCAGGGCCTCGTTGACCCGTTCGAGTTCCTCGGTGCGATGCTTCAGTTGCGCGACCAGGTCGTCGCGGGCCTGCCGCAACGACTCCGTCTCGCGTCTCATGTCGCCGATGCCCATAGCCTTGTTCCGCGTCCGCGTGCCGGCCGGCTCCTGCTGCGGCCCGATCGTGCCGGGGCGCCCAGTATAGGCATCCGGCCGGGCGTTCCGCAAGCCGCCGACGAACCACCATCTGTCATTCCGAGCGAGCCCTCGCCAAAGGCGAGGGCGAGCGGAGCGCCGCAGCCCGAGTGCCCGCAGGAAATCTCGTCGTCTCGACACGGATAACGGCGAGATTCCTCGACTCTTTTTCGCTCGCTCGGAATGACACGCTAAACACGTACAGCAGACCCGCCGCGCAGGATTCACGTCAGGCCGCGCAGGATTCACGTCAGGCCGTTCCCCCGCCGGCCAACATGGCCGCCAGTTCCTCAACCGTTGCCGTGCCGGTGGTTCCGATCTTGCGGACCGTGACGGCGGCGGCCAAGGTGGCCAACTCGGCGGCCTCGGCAGGCGTCGCACCCGCCCCGAGGGCCATGGCAATGCCGGCCAGCACCGAGTCCCCCGCACCGACGATGTCGATGGGCGGCTCGAAGGGGATGCCCGGAACGTGTGTCACCTCGTCTCCCGCCGCCGCCAGGACGCCGTCCTCACCGAGCGTGACGAACACGTCGCGGCCGAGGTCTTTGGACCAGCGTGCGGCCAGGGTCTCGAGGTCGGCCGCGTCCCGGCCGGCGCCAAACCGCCGCGCGAGTTCCGCCGCGTTCACCTTGATCCGCACGTTCGCAAAGTCGCCAATCGAGGTGCGGCTGTCGGCGATGAACACCTTCGGCGGGTACGCTTTGGCCAGTTGCGCGAGTTCGCTCTTGACGCGGCGCGTCAGCACGCCGCATCCCGCCTCGGGAACCTGGTCCATCGCCACGACCACATCGGCATCGGCCACGGCCGCCCCGAGGCACCCGACGATCTCATCCTCCAGGTTCTCGGGCGTGGGGGTGCGGCTGCGGAGGTCCAGGCGGCTGAGTTCCTCCGGGGGCCGGTCCGCGTGCATCAGCAGCGGCTTCGTGTAGGTGAACGTCATCCGGTCCGGCCGCGCCAGCACGTACGTCAGGTCCACGCCCCTCTCGGCGAGCGCCCGGCGAAGTTCCGTGCCCTCGCCGTCGTCACCGCAGAAGCCGACCGCGGCAAGCGCCTTCGGCCCCAGCGCCGCCAGGTTGGCCAGCACGTTTCCCCCCGCCCCAGGCTGCGGCCGCACCCGGACCACGTTACGGACCGGCAACCCCGTCTCGATCGAGGTTTCCGCCATGGCCGGATCGATCTCCAGATACCGGTCGAGGGCGATGTCGCCCACGAGCACGACGCGAAGTTCGCCGTAGCGCCGCGTGATCCGGTCGAAGCGTTGCGCGTTCACGGTTCCTCTCCCAAGCGTAGCCCGACCCGGCGTGCAGGCCGCATGATGGGGCCGGTGATCTGAGATTTCGGATCTCAAATGCCTCAACCAGCCGCCGATTGCCATCGGGGGCGGCGCGTCACCCCCCGTTGCCACGGTGGGCTAGTCAACACATCGAAGGCCGCAGGTGTGTATATCTCAACTAGCACCCGATGACAATCCTCAACTAACCCCCGACGGCGATCGGGGGCGGTGCGTCACCCCCCGTTGCCACGGTGGGCTAATCAGAGCGTTGCACGCCCCCGCGCGAGTGCTTCGTGTCTTGATTCGACACGTACCGGCCCGCCGCTTGCAGCGCGCGCTCGTCGTTCAGGTATCGGTCGCTGCCGCCTCGGGTCCACCAATGACGGCGCCGCGGCGTCGGGTACAAGCGGTTCAGCGCCCGGGTGCCGTAGGATTTCAGCGTCTTCCTGGCCCAGCCGGGTTCGACGCCGTCGGCCGTCACCACGGCGTGCACGTGATTCGAGCGTACGGCGAGCGCGTGAACGGGCCAACCGCGGTACGCACAGGTCTCGCGAATGGCCGCATCAACGGCCTGGCGGGCCCGGCGGCTGAGGCGAACGGCGGATTCCGACATGCCAGCCCGTGCGGCCGCTTGTCGGCCTGCGTCCGGACGCTGATACGGAACACCGGCGCCGGCATCGTGCTTGTCCACCCAACCGCGCGCATCGCCCGGCAGCCACGTGCCGTACGTCGTCCAAGTCAGCAGGTATCCCAGCGGCGGGGCCATGGCACGAAATCTACCCGCTCGCAGAAGCGCCCGCAAGGGCTTTGGCGCCGAGCCGAGCGCCCAAGAGTCGTTGCCCCCCCGTTACCACGGGGGGCTAATCAAAACATCGAACGCGGCAGGTATGTATATCTCAACTAGCCCCCGATGGCAATCGGGGGCGGCATGCGATGCCACGTTGCCACGGGCGACTAATCGAAACGGCGCACGCACTTGACTAGCCCCCGATGGTAATCGGGGGGGGCATGCCACTAATCGAAACGGCGCACGCACTTGACTGGCCCCCGATGGTAATCGGGGGCGGCGTGCGACGCCACGTTGCCACGGGCGACTAATCGAAACGTCGCACCCACTTGACTAGCCCCCGATGGTAA
>Ga0307427_1000698_pt1 | contig 19751 bp, 22 predicted proteins | sample SalMarWE160190MG_FD_202162 | JGI IMG/M metagenome (GOLD analysis project Ga0307427, IMG submission 202162) | Salt marsh sediment microbial communities from the Plum Island Ecosystem LTER, Massachusetts, United States - WE1603-190 | ecosystem: Environmental > Aquatic > Marine > Intertidal zone >... | reverse complement strand
ATGTTAAGCTTCTCACTGAGATTGCACACCAAAACAAGATAGGCACTGATTATCATCTCAATGAACCCCCCCAGAGCTTTGTAGATATAAACCACTATAAACATCATGATGATATGCTTACCATAACACCTGATCAACATGATGAAGTTAGTGAACTGTTAGACTGGCTTATTGACAAACAGCGTCATGGCTGGCCAATGGTCAACTCGATAGAGCATCTCAAGGTATTCAAAGAAAGGATGAAGGGCGAGATGAGGCCATGGGATTGCAGGGCAGGCCATAATGGCGCCCTTATAAGGCCTGATGGAAGCCTTTCACCATGTTTTGATCTGATCAGCTATGATCATGATTGGGGCAGAATCTGGGCGCCAAAATTTGATGAAGCTGAACTGAAGGCTGTTAAGAATAGGTGCAACCCATTTTGCTCCTCTACTTGTTTCTATACCATGGCGTATTATTACAACCTTCGAACTGTCCATCAGTGGGTTGGAAAACATATCAGGGTGGGTTGAATTTTCTGATCAATTACTAAATAACCGCTAATTTATTTTTGGAGGAAGAATAATGACTCAAAGAAAAAGGAAACTGGGTAGAGGTGTTGCTATGGTTGGTGCTGGGATGTCCGCCTTTGGTATCCGGCCCGATGTGACGAACCGCGAGTTATTCGCAGAGGCCTTCCTTGATATGGGGCAATCTGTGGATAGAGGGTATGATCCTCAGGAGATCGAGGCCTTATATGTGGGAAATTGCGGAGCTGAGATGTGGGAGTCACAGTCCGTGATAGGGGTTTTGTGTGCTGATGTAACCGGTCTGACCCCTCGCCCGGCGCTCAAGGTTGAGGATGCATGTGCAAGCAGTTCAGTTGCCGTGAGAGAGGGGATTATGGGGATAGCATCAGGTATGTATGACATGGTTTTGGTTGGCGGCACAGAAAAGATGAGCATTTTGCCAACCAATTGGACCACGATGGCTCTTGCCTGTGGTTCGGATACAACCTACGAAAGCGCAGCCGGATTTACCTTTCCTGGGCTTTATGCCTCTATGGCAACGGCACACATGGAAAAGTATGGAACAACTCACGACGACTTATTGAGGGTAGCGATAAAGAATCATAACAATGGGGCGCTGAATCCCAAGGCACATTTTCCTAAGACTATTAAAGATGTTATGGATATGCGTAAAGCTCAAGCTGAGAAAAAGGGGAAACCCATTCCAAACTGGGCTGATGAAATGGAATTCCTTCATGACCCAAGGTATAATCCGGTAATTGCCTGGCCGAACACATTGTTTGATTGTTGCCCGGTTACAGACGGAGCGGCCTGTATCCTTTTGGTGGCCGAGGAGATCGCTAAAAACTTCACTAATATACCTCTTTATATCATCGGCTCAGGACAGGCCAGTGGCCATAATCTACATGACAGGGAAACCCTTACCTCTATACCGGCGGCGAAGCTCGCAGCTCAGCAGGCGTATGAAATGGCTGGTGTTGGCCCTCAGGATATAAAAATAGCTGAGGTTCACGATTGTTTTACTATTGCCGAAATAATGGCGATTGCTGATCTTGGTTTTTTCAAGGAAGGCAAAGAAGCAGCTACAGCAGCAGGGGAAGGTAAGACTGCCAGAGACGGCATAAAACCAATTAATGTTTCTGGCGGACTGAAGTGTAAGGGGCATCCTGTGGGTGCTACCGGCGCAGCCCAGGTGGTAGAGATATTTCAGCAGATGAGAGGTGAAGCAGGCGCTCGACAGGTCACGAATATGGATATTAATCTCGCACTAAATCATAATATTGGGGCCCACGGAACTACTGCAGTTGTCCAAATCTATGAAAGGAGATAGTACAGATGAAAGAGATACCATTTACCATTGCCTTATTTGACAAGTTTATAGAAGAAAAAAAACTGATGGCATCCAAATGTGTGGGGTGCGGCGCATTATGGTTGCCCCCACGTCCTATATGCCCTACGTGTAAAGGTGCTGATTTAGAATGGGTAGAGCTTAACGGGAAGGGGAAGCTTGTTGCATTCACGGTTATCGGTGTTGGCCCTATGCCAATGATAGATGCAGGATATAACCGGGAAAATCCATATTGCTCTGGTATTGTTGAGCTGAAGGAAGGGCCAAGGATTAGCGCTCAGATCCTTGGTGTTGATGTCGCCCATCCGGAAAATATTAAAATTGGCACCTCTCTCACAGCAACATTTGTAGAAAGGGGAAGCTGGCATTTTGTAGAAGAGCTGGCCAAGGTGAAAAAGACATACCTGGCGTTTCAAGCCTAACAATCTGAATGACGAGCTCCTTCTGATTGCATTTCATTATGATTTGATTCATGAAATTTGGGGTTTTTGTGATACTTGCACACCTCAAAGGCTTGAAATGTTTGGCCTGCTGAGAAAATGAACAAAATGCCGTATTTGCTGAAGGGCAATCTTTTTTTATGAAGGATCTTAGAGGAATGAAGGATGAAAGTGAAATATTTCCCAGACACCGATACTGCTCATGTAGAATTTAATGACAAAGAAGTGTATGAGACAAAAGAGATCAATGGCAATGTATATGTCGACTTAGATCGTAATGGCAATCTAATAAACATGACGATTGAGCACGCAAAAGCCAATGCGGGATTGTGGGAGTTCTCGTATCAAGAGATGTCTCGCCAAAATGCATAAAATGCTAAAATAAGCTTGAAGAAGGATGCTCATTACGCTGTGCCTCATTCGCATCTCTCAAGCCGGACTGCCATGTTCAAGGGATAAAAAATGATTCGCCAGAGGAAGATCACCAAACAAGTTGATGAAATAGAATCGGTGGTCTGTGACAGGTGCGGCAAGGAATATGGACCGAACGACCTCGAGACGGAGGAGTTTCATCACATCCGGTTCACAGGTGGCTACGAGTCTGTTTTCGGAGATGGGGTGCGGGTCGAGTGCGACCTATGTCAGCACTGTCTTCATGAGATGATAGGCGACATATGCAGGAAGCAGGAGAACCATGCCGGATGAAGTTCACGAGGAAACAGGGACAGTACCTTGCTTTCATCTACAACTACACGAAGATTGCCGGCCGTCCTCCTGCCGAAGCAGACATGCAGCGCCACTTCCGCGTAACACCGCCATCAGTGCATCAAATGGTACTCAACCTGGAGAAGGCTGGTCTCATTGAGAGAACTCCGGGAGCAGCTAGATCGATTCGTATAGTCGTACCTCCCAACGAGCTACCGTACCTGGAATGAGAGAAACATAACAAAGCGGATTAACTCTGATACAAAAAGCTAACGCTTTTTCTACACGTCATCCGCGCCATTATATCAAATAAAGGTCTTGACTATTAACTTATTTTGCCTTACTATGAAGTAAGAAAATGATATTAAGGTAAGGAGGACTGTTCCCATGACATTAGCGAAACTCACAAGCAAGGGGCAGGTAACGATTCCGAAACAAGTCCGGGATTCTTTGCGGTTGCACACAGGAGACAAGGTCGAATTTGTCATTACTGAAACCAGAGAAGCGCTTCTTAGGCCGATCACCAAGAAGGTCGATGATGTATTCGGCAGGTTACATAAGCCGGGAAGGAAGCCTATTTCTATTGAGAAGATGAACGCTGGAATAAGGCAGAAGATGCAGGAGAGTTTCAAATGAAGGCCTTGGATACTAATGTGCTGATTCGCTTCCTTGTGAGGGATGACGAGCAACAAGCCGAAACCATTTACAGGATATTCAAACAGGCGGAATCCGACAAGGAAGCACTGTTCGTACCTCTGCTAGTTGTCCTTGAGACTATCTGGGTGTTGGAATATGTTTATAAGATTCCGAGACAAGAGATACTAAATTCAATTAATGAGCTTATATTAATGCCCATTCTGGAGTTTGAAACACAATCAGCAATTCTGAGCTTTGTCTCTTCGGCACTAGAAACCAAAATGGATCTTTCGGACCTTTTGATAGCGCATTCTGCGAGATTTTCGGGCTGTGAATGTGTGCTTACATTTGATAAGCGGGCATCAAACTTCAGGCTTTTTGAGCTACTCAGATAACGTAAAACGTAAGCATTACGTCTTTGAAGGCCTATAATTTTTACCTTATACAAGGAAAGATTTGAAGACCAGATGCTATTGTGCTATATTGCCTATACCGTGATAATTGGAGGAATCCGTTATGGCAAGAATCACTGTGGAAATTGAGGACTCAAAAGCCACACTCCTTAAACAAAAAGCAGATAAGTTCGGGCTGTTGCCTGATCAGTTTGTTACAGCAACTATTGAAGATCTCATTGCCCAGCCGGAACCAGACTTCGAAGCAGCAATGCATCGAGTATTGTCTAAGAATAAAGAACTTTATGATCGTCTTGCGTAATGCGCTATCTTTCTCTCCTGGAAGTTCTTGAGCTTCATGAAACGATCATTTCTTCTTCAGGCGGTTCATATGGTATTCGAGATATTAAAGCACTTGAATCTGCAATCAATCAGCCTCGGATTACGTTCGACCAAACCGATCTCTATCCAGACATTATTTCAAAAGCATCAGTCCTCTGTTTTTCCCTCGTCATGAATCATCCCTTTACTGATGGCAATAAGAGAGTTGGTCATGCAGCCATGGAAACTTTCCTGATTCTTAACGGGCATGAGATTAAGGCACCTGTGGATGAACAAGTACAAATATTCCTTGATCTTGCTGCAGGAAATCTCACTCGTGAAGCGTTCACAAACTGGCTTAAAGGACATGTAATTCACACAGCATGAACCAAGACTGGAATCTCGCTGTGCCCAATTCCAGCGGGTTATGTGGGTTATGCCCTCCAGAAACAAACGCTATCCCTCCAAAGGGGAATCAGAATTTCAGACGGGACATTGGTTCTGAGGCAACTTACTGTATTGTATTCCGGGGACACGATACTTATTTTAAAAACATCAAAATAGGTATAAATAGAAATTAGGCAATTAACTGACAGGCTTGGAAATGGTATATATTAAATACTTCGATGCTCCTAAGAGCTTCGATTCGCAAATACTATAACGTATTCTAATGAGTATAATCTTTGCGATTGCTCACTCCATTCGGCTTGAGTTCATGGCCGAAAGCAGCACTTAGTCCCGAGTAAATAAATACGTCATCGAATTTATGAATCGAGGGACTAAGTAACTACAACTTTATTTGTTGATTTTACATGAGACCTATTTTATAGCTTCTTTTGGCTAGTAATCTGTGAAATGGTTCGTGATAAAAACGCAGTTCTGATTCAGTAGATAATAATTTTTTGATTATAGGAGACCGTTAAAATTGAAAGTTAGACATTATGAATCATACTCTCACAAATAAATTTAAGGATAATTTTGTGATTAAACCCTTGATCGAAACCTTTAGCTTTTTTCGGGCATATGCGCGAGATATAGTACCTTTCCTTTTATATGCTACATTTCCTGTGATAATTATTGAAAATATTATTTCCTACTACGCAATTAATTACAGTTTTCCAGTAGAGATTAAACATCTTCCTATTGTTGTACATTTCCTCTATCAACCTATTTACACTGGAGGTCTGATCTATCTTATTTCCAAGATAATTGTAGGAGAGAAATGGAATACAAAAGAATGTCTATTGGTCGGATTAGGTTGTTGGGTAAATCTACTACTTGTTAATATTATCAGCTCATTAATGATTATCCTTGGTCTGTTTGCTTTTATAATTCCCGGACTGTTTATTTTTGCACGACTATCATTAGCAGAATTCAATGTGGTGCTTGATAGGCTTAGCCCTATAGAAGCCCTATATCGCAGCAATAAAATGAGCAGGAATGTTACATGGCAGATCATTGGCAGTGCACTGCTTCTTTCAGTAATACTATTAGGATTCCAGTTCCTCCTCCATATTGTAATAGTAACGCTTTCTTTAGAGAATTTATTTACATTCATAATTACTGAATTACTGATTATTATTTTGTGGTCATCCTTTACTATACTATTCTTTCGTTTTTATGATTTAGCTAATAAGGCTTTACGGCAATCGCATGACCAGGAAAAAACCCAAGAGACGCATTTAAGCAACGACAGCTGATTCCCAGTTTTAGGTGTCCAACCGGTTACTGAAAGGAAAGACAAGAATTGTCTAACGAGGAACATTACCGAAAATTAGAGCTCATGTATGCTTCTGCACCGTGTAATAAATACTATGCACCAACATTACAAGTGGGTGATGGGCATGCAGAGCTGATTATTCCCGTACGAAGCGATTTTTTCCATTCAGCGGGCGCTGTGCATGGTGCAGTATATTTTAAGGCGCTCGATGACGCTGCTTTTTTCGCTGTAAGCTCATTGGTGGATGATGTCTTCGTACTAACTGTTTCTTTCAACATATATCTCACTCGACCCATCTCAGAAGGAAAAATGAAGTCAATTGGTCGAGTTGTTCACCGCTCACAACGTGTCTTTGTGGCGGAGTCTGAGGTAGTTGATTCCAATGGACAGGAAATTGCCCGGGGAAGTGGAACTTTTATGCGAAGCACTATTCCGCTTTCGCCGGAGGTTAACTATAATTCCATTCAATAATTAGATATTTATGTGAGAAATGAATATTCCTATATACCAAATTGATGCATTTTCAAATCGAATTTTTTCGGGTAATCCTGCTGCTGTGTGTCCTCTTGAAGAATGGTTAGAAGATTCTCTCCTACAGCAAATTGCTCAGGAGAACAATCTTTCTGAAACAGCCTTCTTTGTTCCTGAGGGAGGTGGATATCATATTCGCTGGTTTACCCCTGTTGTGGAGGTTGATTTGTGTGGGCATGCTACCTTGGCCGCAGCGTTTGTCATTCTTAACTATTTTGATATATCAAGCGGTCAAGTTAGCTTTAACTCAAAGAGTGGAAGGCTTGCTGTCGTTAAAGAGCACGAATTACTGTCAATGGATTTTCCATCGCAGCCACCTGTACGATGCCAGGCACCCAAGGAGTTGCTTGATGGTATTGGTAAAGAGCCATTAGAGGTGTTGTGTTCAGAAGATTATGTCGCTGTGTTTTTAGGTGAAAATGACATCATAGAGCTGAATCTTGATATGGGAATACTCAAGAAGTTAGATTTGCGAGGGGTTATTGTAACTGCTCCAGGGGACAATGTGGATTTTGTATCACGATTTTTTGCACCGAAATTTGGGGTTAGTGAAGACCCTGTTACTGGATCTGCTCACTGTGCTTTAACGCCATATTGGGCTAATAAGCTGAATAAGAAACATTTGCATGCTTATCAGGTATCACAACGGGGTGGAGAGTTATTTTGCAAAGATGACGGTAATAGAGTTATCATATCTGGCAGAGCTGTCCAGTTCATGGAAGGTAGTATTACTATAAACACTTAATAAACAGAGCATTTTGTTGTTTGCATTGTATATAACCGACAAGGATTTCTGATGGTCATAAGGTCTTTTCTGCTGTTCCAAGGCTCCCGGCCTGGTCTTTTCTACGACTTATCCACGGGGGAGTTTTACCCGCTCCGCATTCCCCTGATAAATCAGGGGCTGCGGCTTCCCCCACTGATAAGTCGTGAAAAAAACAGCGGCCTTCGACTCGGCCTAGCTCGTCGCGGGCCACCAGTCACTTCAGAAAAGACCTCATGACCATCCCGATATTACAAACTATTTCATGCTCTCATTAGTAAGGTTGTGCCGAAGATAACTAATCATTTTGTTTGTGGTATCTAAGCAGGGTTAGATAGGTTTTTCAAATTCGAGGATAAACGAGGAATGGCAAAACATATCGGAATTGTAGCGTGTAGCGCTGAGGGAGCAGCTCTCTGTTATAGAACTATTTGTTCAGAAGCGCCAAGTGAAATGGGTGAACATAGACATCCAGAGATCACTATGCACACTCACCCGCTTTCTGAATATATGGTGCATATACGTGCAGGAAACTGGGATAAGGTTGCACAACTTATGCTTTCCTCAGCCGGCAAAGTTGCACAAGCAGGAGCTGACTTTGCAATTTGTCCTGATAACACTATTCATCAGGCCTTTGATCTTGTAACACCCAAATCACCAATCCCCTGGCTACATATTACAGAAACAGTTGGAGAGCAAGCCAAGAAGAAGGGATTTACACACCTTGGAATATTAGGAACAAAGTATCTTATGACCGGGCCAGTGTATACTGATGCCCTTAAGAAGTTTGGTATTATCACTGAGATACCGGGGGAAAAAGAGAGAGAGGAAATTGACACAATAATATTTAAGGAACTTGTAAATGGTATTTTTCCTGAAAAATCTCGACTCTATTTAAACAGCGTCATTCAAGCGCTCAAAAATCGCGGTTGCAATGCAGTTGTTCTTGGATGTACAGAAATCCCCTTGATTATAGATCCGAATGATTGTCCATTGCCAACATTGGATTCCACGCGTTTACTTGCACGGGCAGCTTTAAGAAAAGCGCTTGGGAAAGCGTAATTGATTTCTCTGTCTGGCCAATATTTCGCTACACTCCATACCTAAAGATTTGTTTTTTCTTTGGACTAAAGTTATTTTCCATACTTTGAGGAGGTGGGAATATGGTACGTGTGATCTTTTTTTCATTTATAGTTGTGGCAACAGCGCTAACTTTCGGATGTTTCGATAGCTCTGAAAAGGTTGCTCAAGAACCATCTCAAATACTTGGAGAGGTGGAGCTTTATACTTTTTCACCTGACCAGCAGTATCTCTTAAGCGATGCTCAGCCATTTCGATTATCTCCCCATACATCGCTTAAAGATGCACTCAACAGTCTTGGTCAACATCTGGCTAAGACATATTTTCAAAAAACATATACAGACAAGGTAACAAAAATCCGGTTTGAGATCGTAGGAGTAAATCAGGTAGTTATCTCTTCTCGTTCTCTACGCATTGCCACGGTAAATATGGTTGATTCTGATAGGGATGCAATGCGGTATTTTTTTCAAGGCTCTGCCGGTGCACGGACCACGTTTTATATGATTGGTGCAACCTTTATGCAGCCCCATTTGAATCCACCTTTATTAGATGGATTAGTGTTTCTTTACAATGGTGAGATGCTTCCTGAGCTTGATCACATTAACGTAGAAGGAATCTTGATTCCACGATTAGTTCGGCGCATTACAAAACGAGCCATCTATGGCATCAAGAGGTAAGGTTTTATTTCTCTGGCCGAAAAAGGAGTGTCGGTAGGTGGCAATGGCGAACAATTCTTTCTGCTACACTACCCAATAACCATTTGCCCAATCCTGTCCTCCCATGGGTTGACATAGCCACAACATCGATACCAGGCTCGTGGCAGAAATCAAGGATCTCATCAGCATCCTTCCCATAGCGCACATGGGATTCAACTTCGAAGCCTTTCTTTTTAAGGTCTTCCTCAATGGCCTTGAGGTATTCCTCGGCTTCTCGAATCACTGCGGCCTCACCTTCGATGTCAGTTTTTCCAGGCATGGTATAAATCTGGACCACTCTGAGTAACACTATCGTTGACTTGTGGGCAGTTGCCGATTTTTCAACAAAAGGGATGATTGACTCAGCGACTTCCGAGCCATCTAACGGCACCAGGATCTTCTCATACATTTTCTCTTCCATTGTCTCACCTATTCTTAAAATTTTAATTGGGTTCAGCGTGGTAAGATCACTTATAAATTTTAATATAAAGAATTTGAAATAATTTTGTCAAGCCACAGTAGCCTTTACAATGATCCACAAAAATCTCACGCCTAAAAAAGATATGGATATTTTGGTTGTTTGCAAAGGTCTTTCAAAACTTTCAAAAAAAAGATTTGGATATTCCTGCGACCTTATGAAAATACTACCGATTGGCTATTTTTAAGCATAATACTCCCTCGATAAACGATTTTGCATCCTTTTCTTTTCATTTTTTGGTTTACCCAGTTGGAGCAGGCTGAAGTATTGCTATTTTCTTGTGGGCATCAATGAACAACTCCATTGTCGGATTTTTTTTTGAAAGTGTCAGCAAGCGTTGTTATTGCACATTAATTCGCTGGAAATGGGATAATGCTTTTCCCGCTCACGTTGAGCTAATTTTCTAAACGGAGTCGTCATACTTACAGGGCGTTGTCTTATGTGTCAAATGCTTACACATCGAAAACGGTACGTGTGCCGGCTTGATTGAAAAAGAACCTGTCTCCAAACTCCTGAGCCAAGACACCACCTGCATATGGCCCTGTACAATGTGACACCCCTATTCTCTGAACATCAAGCCGTTTAAATTCCTCGATTGTGCATTGTAGACGTTCATCCGTTGCGCCAAAAAGATGAATACCCCCTATTACCGAGTAGATGTCCTCACATCCCGTTAATTTTTGAGCATGCAACAAGGTGTTAATAATACCACGGTGGGCACAACCAGCAACGATTATAAGCCCTTTATCAGATTTTATAAAGAGTGACAGATCATCTCGCAGCGGATCTTGCGAAAAACCAGTATCGGTTTTCACACATGCACTGGTGTCAATCGTTTCGTAATCGGTGATCATTGGGATTTCACCACTCGTCACGATCTGTTCAGTGATCCATACCGGCGCTTCACTCATCCGAAATGATGCGCCCAGGCTTTCTGCTAGCTCACGCGCGTATGGTATACCAATGTAGTCATATCTGTCCTCATCAAATGCTTTCCAATATTTCTTAGCCCACACATCTGGATGTGCAATAATCTCAATCGGTGTTTTTCGGAGCTTAAGAAGATTCACAAGACCGCCTGTGTGATCCTCATGGCCATGGCTAAACACGATTGTATTAATTTGTTGGAGATCAATATCCATAAGGAGTGCGTTATGAGCTGCAACGATGCTTCTCCCTGTGTCCAGGAGAACTGAGGTATTATCTGCTTCTACAAGAACACTAATTCCCCATTCAGCAAGGAATCCCAGCCAGCTTGCTGAATTTTCAGCAATTGTTGAAATGTGTATGTGCATTTTATTCTTCCTTTCGCGTATTGGTATCGCCATGTGAGCCGTGTGACTATTCAGGTCTGTGTCGGCGGCCCGCAGTTTAAAGATTTTTCCATTTGAACCTGACTGTGTTACTGAATACAAACATATAGTTCTGCTAAAACCGGGCCTTCATTAACAACGGTATCGGTTAGAAATTTTAAGGTGATTTTTCTTTTACATTTCTTCTCCCACAGCCCTTATAATGAACTACCCCGCCGCAAGCAGCGGGGTATCAGAAACGATGTATTTAGTCATTTCTTTTATAAGGTTCATGTGTGATTTTCAGTTTCGATAACCCTGCTTTCTTTACAGACATTGGGATAGAAAGAAATGTTGAGCAATCATCTTTAAATGTTTCAAATTCTACTTCTTGATCTTCAACCATTACCTTTTTTATTACGTTCTGCCTCATGCGCAAACAGAGGTCAAACTCCAGAGGAACATTTTCTCCTAGATAGCCCACTTCAGCTAGTGTTGTTTCGGGATCTTCAAGCATTTCTCTTTTAAGAATGTCAAAGTTAGCTCTTTCGTTCCATATTTTCTCACGGGAAACCCTTCGCTCACCTGGATTTTTACCTGAAGGTCTTATTGAAATTCTAAAATCTCCACATAGAATATTAGTAGGATAGCCGGCATCCTTTTCCCAGGGAAATCTTGTATTTCCCATGTTTAACAGGGCCTGACAGGGTAGCGCTCCACTCTCGGCCAAACCATCCTCAACTTTTATGCTCCAATGGTTCGTTTCCATTCCAAAAACTAATGTATGCCATTTGAGATATGCCGGACCGTTGGTATAATTAGTATAACCGGGCATTTTTTCAGGAAAATCATAGTGCTCATAGTGATTTTGAATATGTAGTAAAAATACCTTCTCCTGTAAATATCTCTGGGGCAACCTTCCAGTTGGTTCTCCAAAATAATAAAAATTCAGATCTTCTAAGGTGTGGATTTCATAAGGCCAGCCTTTTACCTCAGCAGCTTCTACCATCTTATTTGCTACATATTGATAAATCTGTTCATCCATACCCCATTTGGTACTATTTGCCGGAATGATGACTTCCATGTCACCCCTATCATATTTCGTTGCGTCTGATTTGCCAAGGCTGTGATAATCTATCATCATGTCAGGGGTATAGGCAGCGCAGAGATTTCCGAAAACCATCTTTTCATGATCGGTGATCCCGTACATTGTAGAATTAAATTCATCTGCCACAACTCCCACTGGATTAACAATGGGGACAACGACAACAGTCTGCTTATCTCTTGTTTCGCTGGCATCATCGCTGGCCAAATAATTCAAGATTTCCGGACCAACTACTCTGGCGCCTCTCTCCTGCCCGTGTCTGGCCAAGGTAACTATTGCGATTTGTTTTTCGTCATCCGAAATAGATTTATTGGTTACAATGACTGCCGGTATCTCCCATTTATTGTCTTCGGATTTACCGAGAACTATTTTATCTGCAATTTCATGGTTATCTTTCACAAAATTATCTACCCAGGAGTAAATCTCCTTTAAACCTTCCTCTCCCATGGGCATATGATCAAAAACTGACTTTTTCATCTCTTTTTCTCCTTTCTCTATAATATCTCTTAAGATGAATTTTCCCTAAAAGAGTAGACACATTGAACAGCCAGGTATTATGAGACTACAGGACATGTGTTACCATAGGAAAACCCAATGACAAAGAATTTAAAATCAAGGTTGCGCGTCTGGCCTCAGAGCCAGTCGCAGTACCCATACCAAAATGTCCTTACTGAGTTAAGATCGTCTTGCCTCTCTCTCCTTCAGCAAAACGTCGATATGCCTCGGCAGCCTCCTCTATTGGATATGTAGCTGTGATGAGACGCTGCACTGGAAGTCCGTTTCTTATCATGCCTATCTGTTCCGTATAATCGCTGAAGTGGCATGCCCAGTTACCTCTCACACATAAGTTCCTACCCCAAAACTCCCATTTAGCTGGGTCTACATGAAAGCTAAGCCGCTCCCGTACATTATCTATCCCATGTTCGCCATGTGCTACTGTCATAAGGGTACCTCCTGGCATTGTGACGTCCATAGCTATGTTGAAGAGTTCCTGATCACCGGTACCGGCATCGAAAGATTCGTTGGGTCCCAAGCCGTCTGTCAGGTCTAATATTGCGGCCTTTAGATCTTTAGGATCTTTGGGATTTATGGTCTTCCATGCTCCCATCTCGGTCGCATTCTCAAGCGCTTTTGGGTTTATATCAATCGCTATCACCCGAGCCCCCAGAAAGGTTTGTATCATGGTCATACCTTGTCCAACGGGACCAACCCCAAACACGCAAGTTTTATGACCAGGAGCCACTCCACTTCGGACACTGGCTCCAAAAGGGACACCCATCCCATCACCAGACAGCATTACTGCTGTAGCGTTATCTATATCATCTGGGACCGGTTGCATCCAGACATCTTTGCCCACCACGTACTCGCTATGGGCATTTTTGAGTACATATGCCTCCTTACAGAAATCCTGTTTTCCCTGTCGGCACCAGAAACAATTTCCGCATCCCTGGATCGTTGCGACTCCAACTCGATCTCCCTTTCGAAAGCGTTTTGAACCGTTGGGATCCTCGACTTCGCCCATTACCTCATGCCCCGGGTTTCCCTTCCAGGCAAGGCCTGATGGGGGTATAAAGGTCTCCATTTCGCTTCCACATATAGCGCTGGCTTTTACCCTAACCAACACGTCTCCTTCTCCTACTTCCGGATCGGGAAGATCCGTTATCTCCAATTTACTATTCCCCAAAAAATTTAGTCCTCTCATTGTCATACCTCTTTTAAATATGTTTATTGTGCCCTTCATGAAACTCATAATCACTTACATCAATGAGTTAGATAAGGACAAAATTATAAAATTACCCACTGATATCGATAAGTTGCAAATCACCTCCCTTCAAATAGCGGCGTTTTCCCTTAAAATATACCTGCTAACTTTGGTATAAAAACATACCCCCTGCTTGGGTCATTAAGACACTGAAGAGACGATATAGTTTGTTTTGCTGCACATGGAAACGCCGACCACCCAATTACAGCCAGGCTCAAAACCAATACTATCCCTACTACGGAAAAAACCCTTTCTTTCTCATAGCTTGTCCCTCCTTGATGCACGTTTAATGATTATTGATTATGTCCTTGTATCCTATTTAAAAGGGTGCAACAGACCGAACATCCTGCTCTTTTATTTCTTATGAGAGCAGGTTCCGAGACAATTTTTCAAAAAGATTCCGCAAAATAGGACACTCAATTTGCCCCGGTGCAGGAACTGCAAGCTGCACGTGGGCAGCTGAGCTATTCCCAGCGGCGCTCTCTTATCAAACTCACTAACACTATGCTCTCTACTAGTCTGCGAGCCTAAATATGTTGTCTCTCAAAACAACCACAAAAATGCCTTTTCTAATCCAGAAAATTCAAACCCTGCTTTTTCAGCAGCTGAATTGAACGAAGCATATGTTCCCGCATAGAGGTTCGTGCGCCATCCTCATCGCGTTTGGCAAGGAAGCTCAAAATTTGAGTATGTTCCTGAACCGCTGACTCATTTCTTCCCTCTACACGCAATGCAGCCTTCCATCCATGGAATGAAATCCTGGCAAGAGAGTTCATGAGCATAGTTATGGTCTCATTCTTTGCAGCTTCGGCCACAAGACGATGAAATTCTATGTCGGCACTAATGATAGACACTACTTCTGTTTCGGGGTGACTTTTTTGAAGGAGTATATTCTGCTCAATGCGATTTATATATTTTTTAGATATCCTTCGCGCAGCCAAGGCAGCTATTTCAGGCTCAAGGATTAAACGGGCTTCAAAGTGTTTGTATAGCTCCTCTTTGTTCCTTGTGACCCATGAGGAAAGCGGAACAACCAGGTCACCAGTAAGGTTCCTGACGAATATTCCTTTCCCGGGCATGACCTCCACCAGACCGGTAATTTCAAGCATACGCAAGGCCTCCCTTAGGGAGCCTTTGCTTATCTGTAGTTTTTCAACAAGCTCTTTTTCAGAAGGCAGCTTACTTCCTTCTTTAAGATTGTTGTTGCTAATAAATTTCCTTAGCTCATCAATTGCATATTCCGAAAGACGCCGCTTTTTTATTGGCTGTAAATCCATAAAGATCCTACCATCTTCTCATTAATTAAGCAACTCATCCACTAAGTAAATAAGTTGTACTACACTGAAAATCAAAAGTCAACCCTTTTTTTGAATTATTTTGAGTTATGTCAGATAGGAAATCAAAAGTGTACTGTCCAAAAACTTAAGATTGAGAGTTGGGGTTTGATAGTGTGAGAGTCAAGCAAACTACATCAAAATATAGAAACTGCCCAGAACACTGGAGGAGTTATTCAGGGAACATCATGGGAAATCTGTTCACAGACTAAAAAATTGAGCTATGATTTCACTTTATCCTACATTTGAGAAAAAGTGTCAGGCCTTGTCATGTCACATTGCTTATTGCCAAACTGTACGTAAGTGTATATATATTTCTTGTTTCATCGCTCTCTCTTTTTTTATTTTCGATATCAACTCTCAGCATGGAATGAGGCTGTAATTGAATTAAATTCTGGCTTAGAAATATCTCATGACGAACCTTTTCAACGATAATAATATTTTATATCAATGAGTAGGTCTTGCTAAGACTTGTAAGGCATTAGACATGAAAAAGATAATTTGTAAAAGGGTGTAGGTTTATGATTATCACCACCTGGAATGGGAAATCCTTTGATACAGATATAGATTTGACTGAAGCTGAACGGCATATAGTTCAAAAATTATTTGCCTGGGAATCGCTGGTTATCAGCCTTGAACAATTTAGGGAGAAGAAAAAAGATTTCCTGCTAAAGGGTTGGAATAACTTGGGTCCGGTTACTGAAAGCACTGCTTTAAGGGCTATCATACAAGACATTGAGAAGAAGGTTGTGACACGCTTGAAGACAGAGCAAATGTAATAGAGATTCTCGATGCATGGCACGTCTCCTGACCATATCTAAGTAGCCCTATTTATAAGATGCTGCCCGCCATAATATAGCCATATTTTACTCGCTATAATTACTTGAACTAAATCCGCCGTAAGTATAGCGGATAAATGTAAAATTGTTGACTGGAAGAAGAGCCTTTGATAGAAGGGGAATTTAGTACTGAGGAACTTCACCACGATGAGAGTATTGGCCTCAGTGAAATATAAGAAAGTTTTATAGCTATAAAAAGAATAGAATAATGGTTTTTGAGGAAGGCAAAGCTCGAATACTATGAATAGTTTTTTGTAATAATACAGCCACAAAGTCACCAAGTCACCAAGAATATTATATAATTTTTAAATATCATTATATAATATACATAATCATTTCTTTGTGCCTTTGAGACTTGGTGGCTGAACTTATACGTTTTTTTTATTTCTCAACTGACAACGAACAATGTGTAACGGACATTATTAGAAGGGAGACTCTTTTGCAATATCAGGCAGTAAAAGGTTTTAAGGATATACTTCCTTATCAGGTGGGAACCTGGAATAGGATTGAATCAGAGGCAAAACGAATATTCGAACTTTTTGGATTCAATGAAATTAGGATACCAGTGATAGAAAAGGCAGAACTTTTTGCTCGGGGAATAGGTCAGGACACGGATATAGTCTCTAAGGAGATGTATACATTGAAGGACAGGAAGGGTAACTTTCTGGCAATGAGACCGGAGGCAACAGCCTCCGTAATAAGGGCTTATATAGAGCATAAGCTTTATAATGTATATCAGGTACAGAAGTTATTTACCATAGGGCCAATGTTTCGATATGAGAGGCCACAAAAGGGGAGAAGAAGGCAATTTCATCAGATAAATGTTGAGATTATTGGAGACCCCGGCCCCAGATCGGATAGTGAACTGATATTTATGATCATGTACTTCTTTTCCTCGCTTGGGCTCGATGATCTCATCCTCAATATTAACTCTCTTGGCTGTCTAAAATGTAGGGGACCATTCCGAGCTGAACTTAAGGCCTATCTTAATAGATATTATGCAGACCTTTGCCCTGATTGCCAGATAAGGATGGAGACAAACCCCTTAAGGGTGTTCGATTGTAAGGTGGAGACGTGTAGTCAGATACTAAAAGATGCTCCATCCATGCTTGATTTTTTATGTAGTGATTGCGCTAGTCATTTTGATTCTGTTCGATCATATCTTCAGGAATTACAAGTGGATTTTGTTGTAAATTCTCATTTAATGAGGGGCCTTGATTATTATACCAGAACTACATTTGAGGTGCAGACAAAAGAGTTAGGGGCGCAAAATGCTGTAGCAGGTGGAGGCAGATATGACAATTTGATGAAAGAATTTGGTGGCCCGGATAGCCCAGCCATTGGATTTGCCATAGGCGTAGAAAGGGTGGTTGAACTTTTAGAGGAGAATGCTGTGGAAATAGAAGAGGGACCTGATATCTTTCTGGCTCCTCTGGGCAAAGATGCGGAAGACAAGGCATTTATCTGGTTGCAGGAGCTAAGAAAAAGAGGACTTAAATGTGATATGGAATACAGATCATTAGGCCTAAAGGCTCAGATGAGGCATGCAGATCGACTAAAGGCCAGGAAGGTGTTGATTGTAGGGGACAATGAACTTATTAAAGGTAAGGGTATTGTCAGAGATATGCTTTCTAAGGAGCAGATAGAGATTCCCTTGGACAATGTTGTTGATGAGCTCATACGTGGTCATTCGTTGAATAGTTAAATAGTTGATCTTTTAAATCGTTGACTTTTTCACCAGTTAACTCACGTAACCATTTAACTACTCAAAAAAAATAGGGGAAAGAAGTTGAATATAGATACTATTAGAGATTGGAAAAGGACGAACAATTGCGGTGTATTAAAAAGGGATGATATTGATCGCGAGGTCGTTCTCATGGGATGGGTCAACAGACGCAGGGATCTGGGCAAATTGATATTTATTGATCTCAGGGATAGGTTTGGCTTGACCCAAATTGTCTTTGATGAGGCGATTGATAAGGTTAGTCATGCGAATGCAGGTATCTTAAGGAACGAATGGGTCATAGGCGTGAAAGGTAAAGTTATACCACGCCTGGCCGGTCAGGAAAATCCTGATATGCCTACCGGAGATATTGAGGTGAAGGTGAAGGAATTGAGGATTTTTAATGAAACAAATATTCCTCCATTTCAGGTTGATGGAAAAATTGACGCATCAGAGAATTTGCGCCTGAAATACAGATACCTGGAGCTTAGAAGGCCGGCTCTTTTTTATAAGCTTGTTATGAGGCACAGAATAGCCTTATGTATAAGAAACTTTTTAAACAGTGCGGGATTCTTAGAAGTAGAGACTCCTTTTTTAACAAAAAGCACCCCTGAAGGGGCACGGGACTACCTTGTTCCGAGCAGGATTAGTAAAGGATTTTTTTATGCCTTACCCCAATCTCCACAATTGTTTAAACAGCTCATAATGATGGCTGGCTTTGATCGCTATTTTCAAATTGTGAGATGTTTTCGGGATGAAGATCTCAGGTCAGACAGACAACCAGAATTTACTCAGGTTGATCTTGAATTATCATTTGTAGATGAACGTGGTGTTATGGATGTTATTGAGGGAATGATGGCAGATTTATTTCCAAAAATTCTTGACCACCCTGTTTCCACACCTTTTCCAGTAATTGAATATGATAAAGCAGTGAACCTATATGGCTCAGACAGACCAGATATCAGATTTGGCATGGAATTGATGGATCTCTCTGATCTTCTTAGATCATCAGACTTTAGGGTCTTTAAGGAGGTGATAGAGCAAGGAGGGTTTGTGAAGGCAATAAATGTAGAGAAAGGAGCCTCTTTTTCTCGGAAGGAACTGGATGAATTAAATTCCATCGTGCCCGATTCTGGTGCCAGGGGATTGTTCTGGGCTAAGGTTAAATCTGATGGCTGGCAATCAAGCCTTAATAAATTTCTTTCCCCAGATACAAGGAGTGCAGTTGAACAGAGACTTGGTACAAAAGAGGGAGATCTTATTTTATTTGTGCCTGATAAGCTGCAAACAGCAAATGAAGCATTAGGATTACTAAGGACTGAAATAAGCAAGAGACTTGGTTTGGTGAAAGATGAAACATACTCATTTGTATGGGTAACACGTTTTCCTTTGCTTGAGTACGAGAGTGATGAAAAAAGATATGTAGCGGTTCACCATCCATTTACCTCTCCCCTTGAAGAAGATATACCGTTGCTTATGAAAAGACCAGAGGCAGCAAGGGCACGAAGCTATGATTTGGTGCTTAACGGTGCAGAGATAGGAGGAGGCAGTGTCAGAATACATACCATTGAATTGCAAAACCAAATCTTCCGTATATTAGGGTTGGGAAAGGAAGAAATAAAAGAAAAGTTTGGGTTTTTCCTTGAGGCATTGAGCTACGGTGCACCTCCCCATGCAGGCATAGCACTTGGGTTTGACAGGTTGGTGGCTATTATGACTGGTGCAGAATCCTTAAGGGATGTAATTGCCTTTCCTAAAACTCAAAGGGCAACCTGCGCTGTAACTGATGCGCCCTCAAAGGTGAAGGATGATCAGCTCGCTGAGTTGGGTATTTCTCTACTTTACCCTTGACAAAGTATCAAAATAAAATTATACAAAGCCAGTCAATAAAAAAGGTCTAATAGTTACCCAAGGTTTTTCATTGAGATGCTTGTTTATATAAAAGAGAAGGAGGGATAAAAAGTGAGTGATGTAACAGCTCCCATGGCGGGAAAGGTAATTGATGTGAAGGTTAATGTTGGTGACACGGTTAATGAAGATGATGATCTTATTATTCTTGAGGCAATGAAGATGGAGAT
>Ga0307427_1000697_pt1 | contig 19771 bp, 21 predicted proteins | sample SalMarWE160190MG_FD_202162 | JGI IMG/M metagenome (GOLD analysis project Ga0307427, IMG submission 202162) | Salt marsh sediment microbial communities from the Plum Island Ecosystem LTER, Massachusetts, United States - WE1603-190 | ecosystem: Environmental > Aquatic > Marine > Intertidal zone >... | reverse complement strand
ACGTCGTCTTACCATGATCTATATGACCGATGGTGCCGACATTTACATGGGGCTTTGTCCTCTTAAACTTTTCTTTGGCCATTGTTGTTACCTCCTTAATTAACTATTCATAATCTTTTAATAGCCGAAATTTACCTTAAAAATAGAGGTATTCAAAACTAAAGCCCACGACCGGGATTGAACCGGTGAACCTCATCCTTACCAAGGATGTGCTCTACCAACTGAGCTACGTGGGCAGTTAATTACTTAAAACCAATAAATAGAGCGGGAAACGGGGCTCGAACCCGCGACCCTCAGCTTGGAAGGCTGACGCTCTAGCCAACTGAGCTATTCCCGCTTTTTAATAAGCCTTAGGTTTATAAAGTCAGTTATTAAGCAAATATTATTCTATGAATGGTGGAGAGGGGAGGATTCGAACCTCCGAAGGCTGAGCCGGCAGATTTACAGTCTGCTCCCTTTGGCCACTCGGGAACCTCTCCTCAAATATCCATATCGAAGCCAGCGAAGGGAATCGAACCCCCGACCCACTGATTACAAATCAGTTGCTCTGCCTTCTGAGCTACGCTGGCATAATGAAAAAGCATAATTTTTAAGAATTAACTAAAAAAAACAAAAAAAGCAATAAAAATCTTTATAAAAAGTCTTTTTATTTTTCAGCCTTATTTCTATTCTGTTATTGACACGTTTTCTTTTGTATCAAAGTAAATATTTTTAATTATAAATTATATATATCCTAATAGAGAAATTTCAATAAAAAAAATTCATTCTTGATCTTCTAAGTTAAATATTTTATAAAAAGTTATGTGGGCGATTAGCTCAGGTGGATAGAGCGTTGGTCTCCGGATTCAAAAAGGCCATCGCTCTATTTGCTTGAAATCACAAGTAAATTACCATTATCATTAGAAAAACCATTAAGTCGAAACATCACTCCATATCACAGAAAAACACCCTTTTCACCACTGAAGTAACAACGATTTTGACAACAGTCAAGCAGTGTTATATCAAGGCGAGTTTAAATTACCTGAAACACGATCTTGAGCTCCGCCTTGAGGCGGCCCTGGTTCTCCTGGAACCATTCTTTGTTATGCTTGATGAGCGAATCCTCTGTTGACTTGATTAAATACCTCTCTTGTGATGGAGTGAGTTCCCAATCCTCTATTCCATTCAGCTTCATAGCTTCTTGCAATGTTATCCTCTTTCTCAACTGTCGATCAGTTACTTTTTTTTGAGGTTTTTGGCTGTCATGGCCAGCCTCTTTTCGTCTCGGTCTATCCCACCAAAGATCACCACAATGATGAGTGCAATATTTCTGTGACTTATTTCTTGTCTCGTCTACGAACCATTTCTTACATCTCAGACAGCGCTTAAGCCTCTCATATTCATTGCCTTGAAAATAACACTCCCATAAAAGTATTAGCATTGTTGCTGTTGATGTATCTCCTTTATGTGTTGGGAGCGGTATAAGTTGGCCGGATTTTGTCTTGCCAACGCTGACTTGAAGAGTAACCGGATTCTTTTTTGCCAAATCATTAAAATGATTGATTGCAAATAAGGGATCTTTGTATTTCTCTTCTGACGACCATTGCCGATCAAACCAACGGCGTTGTTCGTTCATCGCCTTAATATTTAATGCTGGATAACGCCTTCCTTTTTTATCAAAAAAGTATTCTCTAACATGTGGCTTTATCTCCATCTCATCAAAAGGTTGGTCTGTCATTGCCTCAAGGATTAATTTTACATCATGCCATATCTTTTTATGCGATTCGTTCTTTGCTTCAATTTGCCGGTTCATTTCTTGAGCAATAAATTTGAGCATTGGCCGTACAGAGTTAGTGAATCTTTTATTTTTTTTTCTCATCATCTTAACCCCTATCTTTATTGGTTTTTACTAAATTGTACACAGCTACTACTGTTGACAGTGTGCTTATCCGCATGGTAAAATATTTTATCATTTAAATCAAGTTCAAATTCATCGAAAGGAAAAAAAGAGGATTTATGATGCCAAACGATTTTTACTCCTATATCCAAGGCAAAGATAATAAATTCCGTGAGATTCGAGTAATTAAGAGAATCCCTCAAGAAGTCTTGGAGCGGAGGACTAAGATCTCACAGACAAAAATCAGTCAGATCGATAATGGGCTCGCAGTGCCAACAGAGAAAGAAAAAAGGAAACTCGCGAGAGCTTTAGGTGTTTCGGTTTCTGAAATTTGGCCTAATGATTCTGGATTAAAAAGAGTGACCCTTCTTACCGAGAGAAGAGAGGAACATGGTGAATAATGGGCGATCCCGTAAAATTGGGAAAGATATTCCGGGAAATCATGAAGCGCCTTGAAAGAAAGAGAATCATGTTAAGCGAAAAGCCACATAATCTTGAAGACCAGAGAGAGGTTAAAAAAGATGAAGATTCTAACCGATACCCGAGAGCAGCAGCCATATAAATTTGAGACGCCCTCAGAGATCGGCACGGTCCCGATAGGTGATTACTCGATTTTTGGCCTTGAGAATCATATTGCTATCGAGCGCAAGGAATTAAATGACCTTATTGGTTGCCTCACAACTGGCCGGGAACGTTTTGAGAAAGAGCTACATAAAGGCAAAGCCCTTGATTATTTTGCGCTGGTAATAGAGGCCAGCTTATCAGACCTTATCAATGGCCGCTATCGCTCACAGATGACCCCTAAGAGCGTAATTCAAAGCCTTCTCGCTTTTTCTATTAGGTACAGGCTCCCTATTTTCTTTTGTGAGAATCGTAAATATGGCCAAAGAATAACGGAAAGCCTTTTATTGAAGTACGCTCGTGAAATTGAAAAACGATTCAGTTTGATAGAGGAGAATTTCGAATAATGGAATTTGACCCGAATCACATTCCAACAAAAGAAGAATTAAGGCAGCAGGTAACTAATCTTATACATTACAAGGAGATGCTGCAGGAGCCAAAGGATAAAATACAGAGAGATGCTAATTTTTTTAGGGAAAGCTTAGGCCTTCTTGAAGACATTGAAGATGAATCCATAAATGAAATCCATGAAACAGACCTGGGAAATGCCTTACGTCTTGTCAAATTATATGGACATAACATCAGATACTGCCATGCCTGGCACAGGTGGCTTGTTTGGGATGGGAGATGCTGGAAGATAGATGATCAGGGGAGAATAAAAAGGAAGGCCAAGGATACTGTTTTTAAAATTTATCGTGAATTGGAAAAAATCTCTGATAAGAAAAGCAGGGAACGATTATTTACCCATGCGATCAGGTCAGAATCGGACCAAAAGATAAAAGCGATGCTATCCCTGGCAGAAAGTGAGCCCGGGATCCCTATTATCCCAGATGAGCTTGATAAGAACCCCTGGTTCCTGAATTGCGAAAATGGGACTCTTGATCTACAGACTGGTGAGCTTAATGCTTTTTCTAAAGATGATCTTATTACAAAAATATGTCCAGTATCTTACAGCGAAGATGCTGAATGTCCGAAATGGCTAAAATTTCTCAATAGTGTTCTGGATAACAATCAGGATCTTATAAGTTTTATTCAAAGGGCTGTTGGCTATTCCTTAACTGGCTCTACCAGAGAGCAATGTTTGTTTTTCTTATATGGTACAGGGGCTAACGGGAAAAGTACTTTTCTGGAAGTTATCCTGGCATTATTCAATGATTATGCACGGAGAGCTGACTTTTCGACCTTTCTCGTTAAATATGGTGAGTCTATTAGAAATGACATTGCACGCTTGAAGGGTGCTCGTTTGGTATCAGCTATTGAAACCGCCGAAGGGAAACGACTCGCTGAGGGGCTTGTCAAACAGCTAACAGGCCAAGATATGGTAGCAGCAAGATTCTTACGCCAGGAGTTTTTTGAGTATCTACCTGAGTTTAAAATTTGGTTGGCAGCTAACCATAAACCGAACATCATAGGAACGGATTATGCTATTTGGCGAAGAATAAAAGTAATACCTTTCACAATCACAATACCTGAGAAATTGCAAAATCCTAATTTGGCAAGTGAGCTTAAAGGGGAATTACCCGGGATATTAAGATGGGCAGCTATAGGTTCTTTTGATTGGCAAAAAATTAAATTAAACGAACCAAAAGAGGTTAAATTAGCTACAGCGAAATATAAAAACGATATGGACATAATCGGAGATTTTTTGAAGGATTTTTGTGTGATTTCTGATGATTCTAAAATAGCTAAGGGGAAGCTTTATAAAAAATATGCAGAATGGTGCGAGGAGACGGGAGAGAAGAAAATGACAAAGCGAAAGTTTGGGATATGTATATTGGAACGAGGTTTCGAGGAATATAGCGATGGTAATTCAAGGTTTTGGTTGGAGATAAAATTGAGATGAAACTTACACAACTTACACAAAACCACGGTTTTTCATATAACGCTATAGAGAATAGCCTCGCGTAGGCTTATATAGAAAATGGCACTTTTACGTAATTGCGTAAGTTTATGACAAACACCAAGGCACCAGAAATAAGGTTCCCATATATGCAATATAACCCCAAAATAAGGGCGGAAGATGGTGAAGAAAGAGAAATCACAACACCCTTTTTATTATAAAAAAGAATGAAATACCTAACAGTAACAGAGCTTAGCGAATACCTCAAGAGGTCTCCTGGCAGCATACGAAACTTAGTATTGCGCCGACAGATACCTTATAGGAAGCCTGCTGGTAGGTTGCTCTTTGATAGACAAGAGGTTGACTTATGGATTGCAAGCTCAGAGGGTATAAGTTTTGAAGAAATTCAACAGAATAGGATGTGACAAACAACGCTTGATACTAATTTTAGCCTGTAAATTCAAGTAGTTAAGGACGGTGTAAACATGGATGTTGTTAAATATGTTGTTACTTTAGAGGGTATTCAGGGCCAAAGGACTACAAGCTGGACGTCCCGGAATCGAATCCCATAGAGGGGGTGGGGGGGGTTAAGACCGAAATGTCGAATGATATACTTGTTGCTATAAATTTCCGAAAACAAAAAGCTTTTTGAGACTAAGACCATGAAAAAATTAAGATTAGAAGATTGAAATTTTGTCATTAAATTAATGACCAAAATGGCAAAATTGACACACTAACCATTTAACCAAAAGGAGTAAAAGCAATGACAATTCAAAAAGAAGCAATTTCGCTTGAAGATTTTCGCAGAAAGGAAAAAGGACTTCCACCCAAACCCAAACAAAAACGTAAGATAGTGGAACTTACCCCTCCAGTGGTTTCTGATCAAATCACTTACGCGGATATACCTGAGACAGAGATCTTCGAGTTCTCTGCTCGCCGGAGGGTAGAGAAAAACAAAGATAGTGTTCATTTTACAGGATATAGTACTTACATCGAATTTCGAGATAAGACCTTTGTTTCGGGGTGGCTTGATGAGGGGAACTTTCAAAAATTACGGTTACGGATCCAGGCCGAGCGCCCCGACCTGCTCAATAAGATAGGATTATAGGAGGTATTAAAATGAGTGAAAATACAGGCGGAAATGCTCCCACATGGAGCGAGGGCGGCCCGGTTGATTCCATGAGTGGAGATGACGCCAAGGCCGAAATTAAAAGCATTGAATCCGATCCGAGCTTTGCCGGTGAGGGAAAACTCGATTATTGGTCTCGTCAGAATATGCTTAAAAGGCGAGACTCCCTCTATCGGCATGCCTACCCTGAGAATGTGGATAAGCCTTATAGTGGTATGGAAGAAACCCTACAGAAACAAGGTATTACCCACGAGACCCTTGAGGCTGATCAAGAAAAGTTCGCCGAAAGGGATTATGAAGAGGAGAAGAAAAAGACTATGGACGCGCTGACTTCTCACTTTGGCGGTGAGGATGAAGCAAAAAAAGCCATAAGCCAGGCAAAGGATCTCCTCCACCGGTTTGCTAAAAAAGAGGATTTTACTTTCCTTGATGAAAGCGGGCTTGGAAATGATCCTGAGCTTATTCAAAAGCTGGCGGAAGTGGCCAGAATATTTAAGAGAGGAGGCAAAAAGTGAAGACATTACGCAAAGAGATCTTAGAAATCTTAAGTAACAAACTCAGCACTGCAATAGAGGCATTCGAAGCACAACGGAACTCTGATCTAAAGGAATTGGTAACATTTAAAAAAATCGTAAAGAATCTTGAGACTGAAAAAGAAAACATTCAAAATACAATGGCCAATTTAAACACTAAAAGAGTTTCGGATTTGGGAGAATACAATCGACTAACTCAAAAATTAAATTGGCTGAGTAGGCAGCTAAAAGGGAAAAAGAGCCAGATTGACGCTCTTATGGGAAAATTGACCGAGCTTGAGGTTAACCCAAAAATGCTGAGCCTGCTTTTAACTTTTAAGGCTCATGGGGGCAAAGATGAAGAAGGATAATAATAGTGACAACAAAAAACGACCTACCCATAAACAGGCAGTTATCCTAAAAGCAAAGCAAGAGCACCCTGATCTCACAACAAGACAAATTGCAGTAATAGCAAATACCACACACCCTCACGTCATTCGGACCTTACGCGGTTTTGGGTTAGAAACAAGGCGAGACCTCGATCTATACAAAAAGCACAGGGCAGATATATTGGCCGGGGTTCAAGCCGATCAAATTTCCACCTACTACACATTATCGGAAAAAGAGAAGAAGAAGTTAATATTGAGTAGGGGCTTGGTCGATATGGGTATTAGTTTTGACAAGGAACGCCTGGAGCGCGGCCTCAGCACAGAAAATTTAGTGAGCGTTATCGCTGACATTGAAGCCCTTAAAGCAGCCAAAAAGGCCGAAGATGACTGAGAATTTAATTAATTTTTATCAAGGAGAAATCAATGAGAATCCCAATAATAAAAACAACTGAGCAACTACCTCAAAGGCCTATTACTGCTACGACACAAGGCGCAGGCCGTACATGGAAGGCAGCAGAGCAGTTAAGCGGTGTAATCAGTGACATAGGGCTTGACCTTGCACAGACACAACAGAGGATACGTATGGCCCGTGACGTTGCGCAGGCCGAGTTTGATATGGAGCAGACCAACAAAGATATTGTTGCCGAACTCAGATTAGAACCTAACCATGACACCTATTTTAAGGACTGGCTTGATAAGTTTCAATTTGCTTCCAATGATATGCTTATCAAAGCCAAGGGGCCGAAAACTAAGGCAGCAATGGAGCAGGCATTAAGCAGAATTGCCACACGAGAAACAAGAAAGCAAAAGGATTATGCTAATCAATTATGGATAGATACTGAAAAGGCTGGTGATCTTCGTATCCTTGATTCGTATGCGACTGAGGGAAAATTAGATGAGGGGATTGCATACCTTGATAAGCGCAGCGATCTTTACAATCCTGTTGAATTGGAGAAGTTGAAGGGCAGTTTTAGAAGTTCATACGAAAAGATACAAAAAGATTTAGCTGACGTTGCAGCAGACCAGGCAATAATGAAAGACCCGAATCAAGCCCTTAGTGATTTAAAGAATAAGAATTATTTGCCAGGACTTGAATCGATGCAAAGACAGGATAAAATTGAAAAGGCAAAGGCAGCGGCGAAAGTGTTGAAAAATGAACAGGGAAAAAAGCTGAAAGAAGCGGAGAAAGCGGCAAAAGAGGAAGAAGAGCGGGAAATCGGCAATAAGTTTCTAACAGGCGATTACAAAGATGCCTTTGATATGGTGTTGCGCTCAAAATATCTAACTGGAGATGAAAAGCGGACCTGGAATAATGCCATTGAAACCGCCTCTTTAGATAAACCTATAACTACTGATTACGAAATATATCGTAAATTGAGTTTACGAGCTTCTGAAGGACTTATAGAAGATCCGGCAGAATTATATAAACTTATTGGCAAGGGTCTCACTATAGAAAATGTAAACACTCTTAAGGGAATAATGAAAGATGCAGCAGATCCCGCAAAGGAATGGGAAAACACCCTTACAAAAATAGCTATACGCAGCGGTACCGGGAGGATTCTCAAACCAGATCCCCTATCTATATCAGCCTTTTTGGGTGATTCTGAAAAACAAGCTCATCTTTTTGAGGTTGCCTTGAGAAAGGAATTAAAAGCAGAACCAGATTATCATAAACGGCTCAATATGCTCGATCCTGATTCAAAAGAGTACATAGTTGAGCGATTAGTTCAAACCTACGACATAGATATGACAGAAATGCCAAAACCAGGGAAAGAACGTAAACCTTTATCTTATTATTCGAGGTAAATTATGCCATTTAATCTAAGAGAAGCAAGACGGGAAGATTACACAGATGAGGAAATAACTACTCATCTTGCCACGCAATCGAACTTCGATCTTAAAGGGGCGGTAGCAGATGGCTATTCTCACCGTGAAATCGCTGAATATTTGTCAAACAAGGATATGCCTTCTACAGAGGATTTTGCCAATGCTATTTCAAACACTGCTCCTTCTGGTGTCATTGTTAAAGAGCTTGAAAAATCGGAAAACATAAAGCCAAAGCAAGACATAATCAAGTCACTCACTGCACTTGATAGAGCACAGATACTTAAATTTCTTGAGGGCCTTCCCACTGAGGTAGCTGATGAAGTGCGGAAAAAATCTATTGAAAATATGCGAATTCGGAAATATGGCGCAATAAAACAAGATCATCCTTCTCTTGTACGAGCAATCGAAAATATACCGAAAAACCTTGGAGAGATTGTCAACAGCTTTTCATCTCTTATTGTAGGTGTGCCAATAATAGCCTATCAGACAGCCAAAGAAATAATTTCAAGAGAACAGGAAAAACTTGATCTTACGGCAGGTGGCCGAATTCCGACTCAGGAAGAAATAGTAGAAACTTATACCAGACCTTATTACTTGGAAGAACGAGCCGGGGAACTTGGAGAAGCATTAAAGGAAAGCTATGGAAGATTTAAAGAAGACCCTCTCCTTACAACTGGCTTTTTTGCAGAAGAAAATCCTCTTGATATTCTTATGTTAGGGGCTGCCGGTTATGATTTGGCCGGACTTGGATTAAGAGGCTTAGGCAAAGCAGCACAGATTCAATCTTTTATGTCGAAGGCCAGAAAGCCTTTAAAGATAGGCAATATCGCAGTTGAACGGAATTTCGCAAAGAATCCACTTACCAGGATGTTTATTCAACAACCATTTGATGCAGCTATAGAGAGATACCCCATGCTCAAAGGCGCCTTTATCAAATACAAGGGTGGTAAACTTGTCATGGATATGAGAAATAGCTATGAGGAGCTTAACTTCACTGAACGGGTACGCTTACATCAAGAGGTGTATGAAAATATTGAGAAGCTAAGCAAACAGGAACGTGAAATAGTAATAGCATTTTTAGAAGGCAGGTTGCATTTTAGAAAGGATCTCCCTGGAGATATTCAAGGCTTAGTAGATTTGAGCAAGGGCGAGAAGATTATAAAAGAACCAGAAATCAGCAAGGGGTCTTATCGTGACTATCTTAATGTCCTTTTAGATGAAGTCAAACAAGGTGAGGTAGTACGCATACCACATGAAGAAGGTGGATACAGGAGAACTTCAACCTATCCTGATTTTATGAAAAAGAAAGGATGGACAGGTAAAGAAGTTGCTATAGCTCTTGAGAAAGAAATAAAAAGTGAAAAGTTAGGTTCACGTCAACAAGAAATGGTTGATGCTGCTTTATCTGAGGCAAAGTCACGATGGGAGACTGATTTTGAAGAATGGAGCAAATTGAAAGGAGGTAAAAAATTAGAAGAAAGCAAGATCTTTGCAGGTGATTTAAAGGTTGGAGATGAAGTTAAGATTCCAGGTGATAAGCTCAAGGTTACAAAGATAGAAGATGATATGATCACTTTAAAAGATGGCGAAACATTAAAAATAGGGGAAGATAGATTCATCGAAGGAGCAAAACTAATCAAAGGAGATTTACCGGAGATTCCTCAAAAACCTTTTTTTCAATTCGGTGGCTCTTCCTCAAAGTGGGGCCGTGGCACTGAAAATGTAAATTATCAAAGAGTGAGAGATTTTGAGGCCTGGTATCGAGGTTTTCAAGAGAAGATTCAAAAAGGATTCAAACTTGATGAAAAGATGACAGCTGATCAATTAGAGGATGTGATTTACAAGCCTATTGAAATTGAAACTGGCCTAACAAGAGAAGCTATAAAACAGGAATTAGGCGATTTTATTCCTGTCTATGTTCATCACTATTTCCCATGGAAGGCAAAAGATAAGCTCGGAGTGCATTTTGCAGAAACTACGGGCAAAAAATACAAGCCAGGCATGCTGAAAAAACGAAAAGGGGCAACCGGATATTCCGAAGACCTGACAGAAGTATTACCCCGCATGGCTTCAAGTTATGTCAAATGGAAAAACAACCAAGCTTTTTTAGATGAATTTCTGGACACCTTTGGATTGCCCGTTAATTTGAAGAAAATAGAAGTCACAAAAGAAGGTTTAAAAGTAGGTGATCAACTCTATGCTAACCACAAGATAGTAGCACCAGATGGTTACTTACGCTTCTACAAAGGAGAAATTGATATATGGAAGGAAGTTACAAAGCGAATGGATGACACCGTAGATTTTGACGAGGCTTTTATTGACACCTTGCTCAATGCAAAATTAGAAATTGGAGAGATCAGCAAAGATTATCTTTCAGCAACCAAAAACGTCAAGGTGTATCTTGTGCCAGATGAAGCCGTCAGAAAACTTGAAACAATGGCGACACCTGTTTTCGGTACTCAGGAACGACAGGCGATAGTAAAGCTGGCATATGACCAGCCGATTCAATTCTGGAAAGATTCGGTTTTAGCCATTACCCCGCGCTGGATTAAAAATAACGTGATGGGTGATATTATATTTAATACTTTTGAGGGTGTGGGTCCATTAAGTTATGCACGAGGTTTTACAGGTAAATATAAAGACGTAATACCTGATGAACTGCTAAGGGCTTCTTTTGCCAATGTTATGAAATATAATCCTAAACTGGGAAAAGCAGAAGAAACCCTTATAGGTCAATATGTCAAGGCATTAGGAGAAACAAAACCAGCGAAGATAGCATCGGCGGTTAAAGATGTGGGCTACGGAATCAATACAGCTTGTGAGCAGCCATTTGTAAGAGCATTATATATCAACATAGCTCGGAAAAAGGCAAAGGAATTGCTTAAAGCTGATGGTATTCCTATTAGCCAGGAAAGTATATTAACCAAGATGCTTGAAATTAAGGGATCTCCTGAACTCACAAAACCTCTCATCAAGAAAGTAAAAGAAACCCTTCCGGTCTTTAACTTGTTAGGAGATTTTGGCAGGAAATATACAAGGCGTGCCATGCCTTTTGTGAATTGGTATAAGTTCATGGTGAAATATGGCGCAACATTACCCGAGAGACATCCATTCAAGCTGGTAGGTGCAAGAGGACTTGCAGCATTGACAGAGGAGGAACGAGAAGAGGCTTTCAGACAATACTTTCCCTATATGTCCGATACAATAGAGAAGCAGGGCGGAATACCAAAACGCTTTGATGGACTATGGCCTATTGGCAAAGACCCAGAAACAGGAGAAGGAATATTTTTTAATGCCCGGGGGCTGAATCCGTTTGAAACCCTGACGGATATAATCAGTCTGAGAGTATTTTCTATGATGTCGCCTATTATCAAATTAGGAGCTGAAAGAGCTTTAGGCATAGACACGTTTACAGGACAGAAATTCGATACTCCATCGCCGATAGAAATTACACCTGAAGGCAAAGTAGACGAAATAGAAAAAACACTGCCTCCATTCTTTACCCATATTGCAAGGCAATTTCCTCAATTCCAGTTGATAGAGCAGTTTGTAACACCTGCAAAGCAGTATTCTACAGGTACGGTATTTAATCCAAAACCAAAACTTGATCCGGTTACAGGTGAACCGAAATATCCTATTAATTCTATGGATAAGCTTTTAAACTACATCGGCATAGATCGGAAAACTATTGATGTTGAGGAATGGCTTTATAAGCACCAAGAAAGACTCAGGCAGAAAATGGCAGAGACACATAAGAATCTTTTATTTGAACCGGATGCGCTTTCACCTGAAGAACATATATTAATTTTGCAAGAGATTTTACTCGATTCTGAAATAAGACAGCGAATTGAGAATGCTATGCGAGGCAAAAAAGAATTTCAGATTAAGAGAAAAAGGAAGATTTTCAAATCCATAATAACAAGCAAGGAATAGGAATGTAAGAAAGGAGAAACACCATGAAAAAACTATTACTTTTAACTGTAGCCTTTTTAATTTAGACCATGGCGCCCTTGATTAAGGGTTATCAAAAAGAAAGGAAAAATATATGGTAAGAATAGGCTTTTATGCCTCAAATTTCCATAAAAAAGGAAAGATGAAGGGTTACTGCATGGTGGATATGAGATCGTGCAGTCTGGGGCGGGAAATGGCGTTATTTATGGGGTGTGAAGAGCTATTTTGAGGGCAGAAAAGACCCTAATTGTTCTTTGAAAACTGAATATAAAAATTAACCTTTCACAAGATCCAAACAGAGTGATATTATTATAAAAGCTGAAAACATTAGCCAGGCTGGAAATACTAAAAAGACAATGAATATATACATAAGTTCCCATGACGCAAGCAGGGTAACTTGTGTTAACAATATTATGGCTAAAATTATCATGCTAACATGCGAAAAAATAAATGACTTAAAATCATGTCTTATATCGTTTCTCTGCTTAATACATTTATTTATCTTTTCTACCTCTCTATTGATTATATTAAACCTATCTAAACTTGATTCTTTTATTTTTCTTATTTGATCTTGAGGTTTATTTATCCACGCCTTGACTAAATTTTCTGCGTCTAACAAAGACATATTTAGTCCAACTGAAATTTTGACAGATTCTTCTGCATTTTTTCTGCAATTTTCCATTTGATTAGAGAGGGTCTGAAGTCGATAAATAGTGAGCATGCCTATGATACCTACAATAGCTCCATAGGTCTGAGCTATTGTGCTGAATAACCAGTATAAAGTGTCTGCATTCATTTATTCTGTCTAACTCTCACAATTCGAAGATGCTATCAAATCTTCTTTAGCCTCCCTTTTCCAAACCATACAATAAGCCTTGATATTTTTCCCTATCAAATTTTTCATAAAAGGGGAGACCTGGTTGAAAAGCTTTTTTCAATTCATCGTCTTGCATTTCATTTATTAAAGCCTTTCTTCTCTCGTGTGGGAGATAGTACAACGCCTGTATAAAAGCTTGTATCAAAACTCCAAATGACTTAGCAACCTTCATTCCTCTATCACGATCCCTTTTTAACTTTGCTTCCATATCCTGAGAAAGCTGCTGCTGAATTTGTTTCAGATTAAGATCTTTTTCCTTTTCTAAGGTCTTCTCATATAACTCCACACGATATTTTATCAACTCAGGATTAAAAATGTCGATGAATGTCTTGATGTCTTTAAGAAGTTTACTCTGTGTGGTCGTTCGATCTTCCAGATTCTTTATTTTGTAATGCTGATAAACAAACAGACTCATGAACCCGATCGCCATTACGATTAATTGTATTATTTCCATTGCTACCCCGTGTTTGAGGTTAAGGCTTATTTCTTACCCTTCTTTTCGTACTTTTTGAGCAGGTCCTGGATGGCTTCAGTGAGGAGTTTATTTTGACGCTTGCCTTGCTTGATGGCTAAAATTTGAAACTCTTTTATTAAATCATCTTCTAATCGAACATTGTAGGTACGTTTTGCCATAAAAAAATAGATAATTGAAAAAAATCTTTAAATCAACAAAAAAAGGTATTGACATTTTAAAAAACATTATTTTATAATCTTAATAACACAATAATCTAATAACCTCTAAACACAAGCAAATGACAACTAAAACAAAAAATAAACCCTTTAAGGTTCCTCATGTCGTGAGGCATGGGGAGGTTGCTTGTGACCTGAGATGCCTTAAGGGGTTTTTCTATTTTAAAGGGGGAAATATCATGGATTATGATTTTGCTATGCGAATGATGGAGAAAATTTCCAAGCTTACACCTGAGCAAGAGAAAGAAGTCGATACAGTATTGACAAAATATTTATCCAGGGAACCGATAACAGACCAGGAACGAAAAGAAAATCCGAAAATGTGGGCCAATGCAGAAAAATATTTTAACTTTAAATCTGTAGGAGGGCAGTTATGAGAGAAGAAACTATAAAAGGCAATGGCAGGCTAAAGGTAAGTAGGAAAATTATTGACTTAATAAAAGGTTTGAAAACATTAAACGATCTCGATGATTGTTACTGGTGGCTGAAAAATCTCGGGATTTTAGCCCGATTAATTGATGACATAGCCTCAGATGATGTTCAATATGACATGCCTAACGTAAGTATTGCTACTCTTACTTTCTATCAAGAAGGTCTTATAGATAAGATTGAAAATATAATCGAGGCTCAAGATTGTACTATAAGGGCACTACATAGTATTATTTATAAGGCGGAAGAAGCGGCAGGGATTCCTTTTCAAAATAAAGATCTCAATGTGAATGAAAGAAAATTTACAGCGTTGAAAAGCCTGGTAAATGTTTTTGATCCTGAGTTTGGAGTTTCAGTATCACATTATGAGGGACTTAAATCATGGGCCTTGACTTATGATATTGATTTTGAGATAGCAAAAAAATTGATTGGGGCAAAAGAAGTCTCCAGGGCTCAGGAGTAAGGGATTAATTAAAGAGAAAGGAGGGTAATTATGGGCGTTTATCTTAGAGGTAAAAGCTGGTATATCAATTTCTATGAAAGCGGAAAGCGGTATACTGAGCGAGTGGGCCAGGTAAGCAAGAGTATTGCGGAAGAAAAACTTGCAATTCGGAAATCTGAAGTTATCCGGGAAGTATGGAAACCTAAACAGGTTCGCACTCCATTCGATAAATTTAAGGGGCAATACCTTGAATGGTCGAAGGGAAACAAGAAACCGCGATCCTCTTTACGGGACGTATGCTCTTTAAAGCACCTATCCCCGTTCTTTGGAGGCAAAGCATTATCAGAGATAAGCTCTTTCATGGTTGAGAAATATAAACTTGCCAGGAAGGAAGAGGGGGCAGGCCCGGCCACTGTCAACCGGGAGTTAGCTTGTCTTCGCCACATGTTCAACATGGCTCTGAAATGGAAGAGGGCCCAGATCAACCCGGTAAGGGAGGTCAAGTTTTTCAAGGAGCCGAAGGAGAAAGACCGTATCTTATCGAAAGAAGAAGAGGCCAGGCTGTTGGAAGCGGTAAGGACGGGCCACAAGTCAAAGCACCTTGAGCCTATCATCATAACTGCCCTTAATACCGGTATGAGAAAAGGGGAGATCCTCAATCTGAAATGGTCTAATGTGGACTTCAAGAATGGCTTTATCGTTGTGGAGGGAACTAAAAACGGCGAGATAAGGCAAATCCCCTTGAATAGGAAATTGACAAACACCCTTCAAGATGTTAGAAAAGCCTCTAAAGGCGAATATGTTTTTTCAGAAAACGGCAAGCCTTACCTTGATGTAAAAACCGGATGGTGGACGGCCCTGGAAAATGCAAAGATTGAGAATTTCACGTTTCACGGGATGCGTCATACATTCGGGTCCCGTTTAGGAATGGCAGGGGAGGATTTGAAAACGATTCAAGAATTGATGGGCCATAAAGATATTAACATGACTATGCGATATTCACATCCTACACCGGAACATAAGAAAAGAGCGGTTGAGAAGCTGGACAAAGTGACATCAATTTTGACAACACCCCCCAAAACAGAGGAAAGGCCAAAGGTCGTAAGTATTTGAAATCATTAGCGTGGGCGATTAGCTCAGGTGGATAGAGCGTTGGTCTCCGGAACCAGAGGTCGCGAGTTCGAGTCCCGCATCGCCCACCATATGTATGACATTTTCCAGGATATATTGATGGCTATGTCATTAAAGAAAAAATTTACTTTTTTGATTATTGGCGGAGCAATCCTCTATTTTCTGCTGAGCTACCATATCATAATAACGGGACGGGGTGTAGGAAATATAAGGTTACTTAAAAAATCGACATATACCTTAAAATACACTATATTCTCCACGAGAGGCAAAAGTAATAAAACTATATTGTCTAAAGCCGCCTTAAGAGAAGATGGCATCGGAGAATTACTAAAAGAAGAGGGATTAATGAGTGATGAAGAAGAAGCACTTATCCTTGAAATCCTCGCTACCAAAGGATATAAGCCTGATCAGCCCTTTTAGCCTATAGACTACGTACTAAAGCCCCTCCTATCAATCATAAATCAAACAAGGTTAAAATTAACTAATATCTTAAATGTCTTCACCGCTGGTAAATTAAGGATTTCTTCTACTCCAGTATACTTAATTATTTCATCTATATACCTGTCTATCACTTTCATATTAGGGGCCACAACAGTAAACCATATATTATAATGGTGATCCCTAAGATAGTTATGAGTTACTCCAGGGTATTTGTTAACCACTCTAACAAATTCCTCGATCTTATCATCTGAGACCCTAGCTGCACAGAGCGTAGTGGTAAAACCAATCCTTTTAGAGTCAAAGTTCCCGCCTATCCGCCTAATACTTCCCTCTTTTTTTAATCTCTTGATACGCGTCAGAACATTGTCCTCAGAGCACTTCAACCTAACCCCTAAATATTTATATGGTCTTTCGGTGACAGGGAAGTTAGTTTGGATTTCGTTTAAAAGTTTCCTGTCAATATCATCCATAACAGAACCTTTGCTTTGTGTAAGCAATAGGCAGTATCCAGTAGGGAGAAATTTGATACAGAGTGTTTACTGTTTACTTCTTACTGCCTTCTGGATAATAAGCGCATAACGGCTCTTCAGATAAATAATCCCCGGTAGCAGCATAGGCCCTTGCTCTGCAACCACCGCAAACAGTAATATATTCACATCGTCCACATTTTCCCTTATATTTGGAAAAGTCTCTAAGGTTAGTAAAAACAGGTGAATTCATCCATATATCAGAAAAGGTAGATTCCCTTAAATCTCCAGAATTCACCTCCAGGTAGCCACAGGGTTGAATAATGCCTTCATGAGATATAAAACAATAGGAAGTCCCGGCCAGGCAGCCCCGTGTTACTGCATCAAGGCCATAGGTTTCTCTATTCACCTTCTCCCCTTTTAAATGTGCCTCCTGTCTCATGATTCTATAGTATTGAGGTGCACACGTAGCTTTAAGCTGAATAGTTGTCTTATCATGCTGTTGATAAAACCAGTGCAGGGTATCTTCGTATTCCTTGGCATTCAGCTCTTGGCTTACCATATCCTGAGCCCTTCCAGTAGGAACAAGCAAAAATATATGGTGTGCAATAGCCCCAAGCCTCACGACAAGTTTAAAAATTTCTTCTACCTCAAATAAATTGTATTTAGTTATGGTGGTATTGATCTGAAATTCGATTCCTCTCTCTTTTAGGTATGCGATCCCTTTTATTGCCCTATCAAAGGCTCCATCAACCTGTCTAAATGCATCGTGGCTCTCCCTTGTAGATCCATCGAGAGATATGCTTACCCGCTTAATTCCAGACTCTTGTATCTTCTTTGTAATATCAGGTGTAATCAGGGTCCCATTGGTACCCATAACCATTCTCAGGCCCTTTTTTGTTCCATATTCAGCGAGGGTAAAAATATCCTTCCTTAGAAGAGGTTCTCCACCTGTAAGGATTATAATAGGTTGACCAACTTCTCTTATTTGGTCTAACACCTTTTTTGCCTTGGTAGTATTCAACTCATGTGGATAGGGACCAAATTTTGATGATGCTCGGCAATGAACACAATTTAGATTACATGACCTGGTAACTTCCCACGCGACTATCCTTAGTTGATCATTTTCAGGTATATATGCTTTCATGGTATCTACTCAAAATTTGTGGGATGGCATAAGCAAAAAAAGACACCCATGTCCAAAGAACAAGCAGGTTGAAATACATTCTATTTTGAGCTACCTTTCATGTGTATTCAATATCTTGGCTGCATCTTTGGCAAAATAAGTCAGGATGAGGTCAGCGCCAGCCCTCCTGATAGAAAGGAGCATTTCCATCATTACCTCTGCTCCGTCTATCCAACCCCGTTGATCAGCTGCCTTAACCATGGCATATTCTCCACTCACATTATACGCTGCTACAGGAAGATGGATACGTGCCCGGACTTGGTGGATTATATCTAAACAAGGCAATGCTGGTTTAACCATAATGATATCTGCCCCCTCTTCAATATCTAATAACGCCTCCTTAATAGCCTCTCTGGCATTAGCCGGATCCATCTGGTAACTCTTCCTATCACCAAATTGGGGTTTTGAATCTGCGGCCTCGCGGAATGGCCCATAAAAGGAGGATGCATATTTCACGGCATATGACATTATGCCGGTATCCTTGAATCCATCTCTTTCAAGGGCTTCCCTAATCGTCCTTACCCTCCCATCCATCATATCTGAAGGGGCAACAAAATCAGCACCCGCCTCAGCATGTGAAATGGCTACACGAGAAAGTATGTCAAGCGTAGCATCATTATCTATTCGACCATTTTCTATGATCCCGCAATGACCATGATCTGCGTACTGACATAGACAGACATCTGTTAAAACAACCAGTTCCGGCACTCTCTCCTTAACTGCGGCTACAGCCTTCTGAACAATTCCATCCCTCGCATATGCCTCACTTCCCAACTTATCCTTCACCCTTGGTAAACCAAAAAGAATGATACCTGGTATCCCCAAAGACCACACCTCTTCAGCCTCTTTGACCAGTTCATCAACTGATAATTGATAATGGCCGACCATAGATGGAATGGGCTTTCTTTCTCCTTTGCCATGTTTCACAAATATGGGAAAAATGAGGTCATCCACTCTGATACATGTCTCCTTCACCATTCTTCTGATAGTAGAAGTTCGTCTAAGACGTCTGGGTCTAATTATCATTTTTATTCTCCTTTATCTTGCTTTTCGCTGTGAATAACATGGTAGGTCGATTGAGAAGTCCTGCACGAATTTTGAACTCATCTTTTTGTCATAATTTCAGGTCTTCTTATTGGTGGAAGGTTTTCATGTTTAAAGGTATAGGTTCTCCGATTGGGACGAGTGGGTAGGTAATAATTGGTTCAGGATATCATCGAATCTTGGCTATAATATTTTTTGATCAGGCTATCGATATATTTTTCCGGATCTACAACTGCCTCCCTGGTAATAGTAAAGGCTCCCAAGCCAATCCGATCTCTCACTAATTTAAGACCATATTCCAATTCATTAGCCAAGTTAAGGCATATCTCGTTAATATCCCTATCTTGAAAAATGGCAATCCTTATTATCTCGTCAATAGCACTATCTGCTAAACTGACATTCATTCCTAACTGGGAAAACAACCCTTCATTATTGCCCTTTACCAAATTATACATCTCATTAAAATCTGTAAAAGCAGAATCAATATCAGATATAGACCTAAGTGCATGTTCAGCAATCAAATCTACCCTCTCTTCATATAATTTTAAATCCGATTGCGCTTCAAATTCCTTTGCCCTTTCCGCTACAGCCCTGTTTGCTCTCTGTTTTTCATTTACAACTGCTCTTTCAAATCGTTCTTTCATCTGACGGTTACTCATGTCACTATCTGATTCAACCCGTTTAAGCTCTCGCGCTGGGTTTTCAACAAGCTCCGGAGTCACCAACAGTTTCTTTACAACAGTAGAAGGAAGACGTTTCTCAAAAGGCATAAGAGTTCTCTCGACAGCACTAACTAAACCCCTTGCTCCTGTCTTCTCCTGAGCAGCCATCTCTGATAATTCTTCAAGTGCACTATCTTCAAACTTAATATTAATACCATATGCCATAAAATCCCTTTTCTTGCTGAGTATAATAGGAT
>Ga0307427_1000695_pt1 | contig 19846 bp, 14 predicted proteins | sample SalMarWE160190MG_FD_202162 | JGI IMG/M metagenome (GOLD analysis project Ga0307427, IMG submission 202162) | Salt marsh sediment microbial communities from the Plum Island Ecosystem LTER, Massachusetts, United States - WE1603-190 | ecosystem: Environmental > Aquatic > Marine > Intertidal zone >... | reverse complement strand
TGGGCGAGGAATACCGGAAGCAGTTTATGCTGCACTACAACTTCCCGCCGTTCTCGGTGGGTGAGGTCAAGTGGATGCGGGGCCCGTCGCGGCGAGACATCGGCCACGGCGCCCTTGCCGAGAAGAGTCTCCAGGGCATCATGCCGGCCGAGGACGCCTTCCCGTACACCATCCGCATCGTCTCCGACATCATGGAATCGAACGGGTCCAGCAGCATGGCGACCGTCTGCGGGGCCGCCCTCAGCCTGATGGACGCCGGCGTGCCCATCACGAACCCCGTGGCGGGCGTCTCCATCGGACGCATCTGTGACGGCGACACCGACATGCTCCTGACCGACATCCAGGGCGAGGAAGACCACGTCGGCGACATGGACTTCAAGGTGGCCGGCACCCAGAAGGGCATCACGGCGATCCAGTTGGACCTGAAGGTCCGCAGCATCCCGCTGGAGGTCTGCCGGCGAGCGCTCCAGCGCGCCCGAGAGGTCCGCCTGGAAATCCTCCGGACCATGCTCAATACCATCCCGGCGCCGCGCGACGAGATCAGTGAACACGCCCCGCGGCTGCTCCAGATCAAGATCAACCCCGACAAGATCGGCAAAATCATCGGCCCGGGCGGCAAAACGATCAAGGGCATCGAGGCCGACACCGGGGCACGCGTCGAGGTCCAGGACGACGGCACGGTCACCGTGTCGCACGTGGACGCCGCCGCTGCCAGGAAGGCCATCGAGATCATCGAGGGCCTGACCGCCGAAGTCGAGGTCGGCCGGATCTACACCGGCACGGTCGTCTCGGTGAAGGATTTCGGCGCGTTCATCGAGATCCTCCCCGGACAGGACGGCATGTGCCACGTCTCGGAACTGGCCGACCACTACGTCAAGAACGTCGGCGACGTCGTCAAACTGGGCGACACCGTCCGGGTCAAGGTCATCAACGTGGACGACACGGGCCGCGTCAAACTGTCGCGCAAAGCCGCCCTCAAAGAGGAACCGGAAGGCCAAGCCGTCTCAGAGGATGGGTAGGCGCGGCTGAAGGGCGCCCGGATGAATCCGCTACTGGTGTTCGCTCTGGGCTTGGCCGCAGGCATCGCCCTGGCCGCAGGACTCTCGATCCTGGCGACCAAGCGCGCCGAACGCCGCGCACGCGACTCCGAACGCCGCGCACGCGACGCCGAGCACCTCGCCTACGTCGGCACCCTGACGGGCGGCCTTGCCCACGAGATCCGAAATCCCCTGTCCACCCTCAACCTGAACCTGCAACTGCTGCGCGAGGACTTCCAGCACCCCGGAAGCGAGAGCGACCCGCGCCTGCTGAGCAAACTCGACGCCCTGGAGCAGGAAGCCGCACGCCTCCAGCAGATCCTCGACGACTTTTTGAAACTCGCGGGCAAACACGAGGTCCGCCTTAAAGTCCAGGCCGTCAACCCCGTCGTCGACGAACTCGTGACGTTCTACAAAGACCGGCTCGGCCGGGCGAACGTCCGGGTGCGAACCAGCCTGGCCGACGACCTGCCACCCGTGGAGATCGACGCCGCCCGCCTGAAGCAGGCCCTCTCGAACCTCATCCTCAACGCCGAGGCCGCCATGGCCGACGGAGGCGAACTCATGATCGGCGCCGAGCCCGAACGAGGCGGCATCCGCCTCCACGTCACCGACACCGGCACCGGCATCAGCAGGGAGAACCTGGACAGAATCTTCGCGCCGTATTACTCTACCCGTTCGGGCGGAACGGGGCTGGGGCTGCCGACCGTCCGACGCATCGTCCAGGAACACAAGGGCACGCTGGAGGTCCACAGCGACCCCGGTCGCGGCACGCGGTTCACGATTCATCTTCCCGCGGCCGCCGCCGTGGCCGGCACGGCGTGACGGGCGCGGCAACTTCGGCGCCGCCTCCGTCGCGCGGGCAACCACCATGGCCGACGACACGCAGACAACCGAACGGGCACGCATCCTCATCGTCGAGGACGACCGGCCCCAGGCCGACGCCATCAACGAGGCGCTCGCACGCCTCGGGCACGCCTGCGTCGTCGTCACGGAACCGCGACGCGCCCTCGACCTGATCGAGGGCGACGGCTTCGACCTCGTCGTCACCGACCTCATGATGCACGACGTCGATGGGATGGAGATCCTCCAGGAAGCCAAACGCATCGACGCCGGCACCGAAGTCATCGTCGTCACCGGACACGGGTCCATCGAGACGGCGGTCCAGGCCATGCGCGACGGCGCCTGGGACTACATCACCAAACCGCTGAACCTCGGAGAACTGCGCGGACGCGTCGCCAAGGCGCTCGAACACCGGCGCCTCGTCAGACGGAACCGGCAACTGACGGCCCAACTGGACGAACGGTTCGGATTCAAGGCGCTCATCGGCACGTCGGCGGCCATGCGCCGCGTCATCGAAACGTGCCGCCAGATCGCACCCACCGACACCACCGTCCTCCTCGAGGGCGAAAGCGGCACCGGCAAGGAACTCCTCGCCAAGGCCATCCACAACAACTCGCCTCGCCGGGGCGCCAACTTCGTCGGACTCAACTGCGCCGCCCTCAGTGAAGGCATCCTCGAAAGCGAACTCTTCGGACACGAAAAAGGCGCCTTCACCGGCGCCGTCGCATCCCGCAAGGGACGCTTCGAACACGCCCACGGCGGAACGCTCTTCCTCGACGAGGTCGGCGATATGCCCATGTCCACCCAGATTAAACTCCTAAGCGTCATCGAGAACCGCGAGATCACCCGCGTCGGATCCAACGAGCCCCGACGCGTCGACGTACGCCTCATCAGCGCCAGCAACCGAAACCTCGACAACCTCGTCAAGCAGGCATCGTTCCGCAAAGACCTCTACTTCCGCCTCAAGGTCGTCCGCATCGTGCTGCCACCGCTCAGGCACCGGCGAGAGGACGTCCCCCTCCTGACCGACCACTACCTCCACCGCCTCGCCACCGAACACGACAAGACCGTCACCGGCATCATGCCCGAGGCCCAGGCCGTCCTCAACGCCTACGACTGGCCCGGCAACGTCCGGGAACTCGTCAACACCCTCGAGACCATGGTCGTCCTGGCCCGGGGCGAAACGCTCGACGTCCACGATATCCCGACCGAGATACACCCGGCGAGCGACCCCAGCGCCGCTGAAGGCCTGGCGCCCGGCATCAGCCTCGAAGACGCCGAGCGCGTACTCATCGAACGGACCCTCGACGAGACCGACGGAAACCGACAGCGAACCGCCGAAATCCTCGGCATCGGAGAACGGACCCTCTACCGCAAGATCAAACAATACGGCCTGAAATAGACGCCTGATGCCTTCCTCCAGCGTCCCGTCTCAGCCCCCTGCTCACGCCGACCGCCCGCATGGCCGATACAATGGACGTGCCTTTTGCCCCGGTCCGTCCGTACAGGCCGGCAGGGGAACAGGAAACCGGGCGTTGCGCGGCGGGTCTCCCGGCCCGCCGCGACCGGAGGACGCCGATCGCCGCTGCCGGCGCGGTGGGTCCGGAGACCCACCGCGCAAAGTGTACACGCCCGCAGAAGGACAGGAACCCGCGATGATCGCACGGTGGTGCAACCCGGCCGTCGCCGTTGCCCTGGCGTTTGCCGCCCTCGCCCGCGCAGCGCCGGCGCCTCCGCCCGCCGACCCCATCAAGGCGTTCGAGGCGCAGTACGGCGGCCGGATTGCTGCGGCGACCGCGTCGCCGGAGGCGGCCGACGACCTCGCCTTGGCCGCCGAACTGCTGGCCGCCGCCGGCGAGGCCGAGACCGACTCCGCCCTCCTGCCCCCGCTCTGCCGCAGCGCCTACGATTTGGCCGCGAAACACCTCAAAGGGCTCCGCACGGCCGTCAGGGCCATGACGTTGCTCGCCAAGACGGTGCCGCAGCAGAAGAACGCCTGCGAGGACAAGATCCTCGACGTGCACCAGAACCGCTACGCCAAGGGCCGCGGCGCCGAGAAGGCCAAGGCCGGCAAGGCCCTGGTCGAGACCATCAACCGCTTCGCCGAAGGCCGTGTGGCCGCCAACGACTTCGCCGGAGCCGCCGGCCTCTATCGCCGAGCCATGCCCTTGGCAACCAACCTCCGCGACATCGACCGCTACGAACTGAAGGCGAAACTCGACCACGCCGTCACCCGCCGGGGCTTCCAGAGCCAGGCGGAAAAACTCAAGGCCGCCCTCAAGGAGCATCCCGACGACAAGGCCGCCCGCGACGAACTCGTCCGCATCTACGTCGTCGAGTTCGACAACCCCGCCGCCGCCGCCAGGCAACTCGACCTCAAGGCCGACGACAACGCCAAGTACGTCCTCCTGGCCGGCATGTCCATCGAGCGTCTCCCCGCGCGCGCCCTCGTGGAGTTGGGACGCTGGTACCAGGGCCTGGCCGCCACGTCCAGCGCCCAGGGACGCCTCAGCGCCCTCGTCCGTGCCAAGACGTACTACGAGCACTACCTCGAGACAAACCCTGCGGCGTCCGACGCCCACGCCGACGTGACCGCCCGCCTCGGCGAAGTGGACCAGGTCCTCGCGAAGGTCGCCACCGCCATGCCCAAGGTCATCGTCCTGACGGATGTGCAGTTCAACACCCGCCATGTGAAGGACTTCCCCCAGGCGGCCAACGTCGGCGCAGGCGGCAAGGCCTTTGCGTCGAGCCACTGGGGCGGCCGCCTTCCCCAGAACGTCTTCGGCGGAGCCCGGACGGGCACGACCTGGTCTCTCGACGGGCCAAAGGGGTGGTTCCTCGCCAAGTGGGAGCCGCCCGTCCGAGGACGCTACATCCTCGTCTTCGGACGCAACGGCAAGCCCGGCACCGACTCCTGGGGCAATGCCGCCGTGGCCGTCAACGGCAACCGGCCCACCAAGATCGAAGCGATGAGTTCCGGAAAGACCCTGATCGTGGACCTCGGACTGGTCGTGCCCCTCACGTCGGTTCGGTTCACCATCAGCGGCACGACCTACCCCGGCCTGGCCGCCATCGAAGTCCATCCCGAGGCACCCCCCGCCGCCACAACCCAATCGTTGACACCCGCCGCCGCACCGGAAGAGTAGGAACCGCGGCCCACCCGCCGCCGGAAACTGCTGCCACACCCGGGGCGCTGTGACGGCAGCACAATGGTTGACGTCGGTTGCGGCAAACCGATAGAATAAGGGGGTCATCGGAACCGTCCATTCTCCGGAAGAACGGAGGTGTCGCCATGGCACGTCGACTCCAAACCCGTCTTGCTGCGACCGTTGTCCTGCTGGCCCTGTGCCCCGCCGTGGGCGCCGCCCCACGAGTTCCTGCGAAACGTACCGCAAAGACCGAGACGCCCCCCGCGGTGACCGCTGTCGGTCGCGACGACAGCATCGAACTGCCGGCCGACGACTGGATCCATCTCCTGCCGCTCGTCATCCCCGAACGAGACGACCTGTACACGCGGAAAGATTGGCAGCGCGCGGGAAACGCCCTTCTGACGGTGCCCAAGCAAGACAGCACAGCCGTTCTCACTATCCCGGTCATCCCTCGGGGCAGTTATCAACTCGAAGTGACCTTCATGCCCGCTACCGGCACCGGATACACCTACATCATCCTGCCGGCCGGAGAGGGCTCCGCCGCCCTCGCCCTGTGTGACAAAGACTCCAGAAGCGCCTACGAAGCCAAACAGCAAGGCGCCGAGACCATCCATGGCATCAGCGGACTTGAGGTCATCGAGGGCAAGAACGCCTGCGCCAACGGCACCGGCCGCAAACTCACCTTGCTCCCCAAAACCGTCCATACCGTCCAGGTGACGGTCAACCGCGACGACGACAGAGGCCGGGTCACCATCACCGCCACGCTCAACGGCAAGCAACTCGTCCGATGGACCGGCAAGCAGGAACTCCTCTTCGCGGTGTATCAGCGGCACAAGAAGCACCTCGGCATTGCCGCCCGGCACGGAGCCGTTTCGTTCCGCTCCGTGCGCCTCAAGATGCTCTCGGGCAAGGCATACGCCGAACTTCCCGATAAACGAAAGGAGCCGCCCAAGGTCGGAAGCGGACGCATCAAGATCCGCCGCACCGCGCCCCAATAGCGCGGTTCACGGCGCCCGGCATCACGTCGCGCCGGCGGCAGCGTACGACGATTCGCCCATAAGCGCCGCGCCGGCGACCTCAGCCAAAGCGGTTCTCCTTCCGTGGACCTCCTGCGCCCGAAGGCACAGCCCGGCCGATGGTCAGGACGGGGCCGGCTTCGGCTTGCGGATGGGCAGCCCGGGGTGGCGGAGCAGGTGCCACGCCTCCCGCAGCGTCGAGAGGATATGGCCGAGACGGACCGTGCTTTCGCCGCCCGCACGGGGCCTGTGCGTCACGGGAACCTCGTCGACCCGGTAGCCGAGGACGTTCGCCTTCGCCAGGACCTCGGCATCCACGAAGAACGCCTCGGACGCAATCGTGACCTCGTTGAACACCTTCCGCCGATACAACTTGAACGCGCAGTCGCAGTCGCGCACGCGCACGCCGAAGACGAGGCCGATGAACGTCTTGAACCCCCACGAGAAGACCTTCCGCATCCACGGGTCGCGGCGGTCGGCACGGTAGCCCGTAACGATGTCGGCCTCGCCGATGCCGTCGGCCAGCAGACGGATCTCCGACGGATCGAACTGGCCGTCGGCGTCCATGTAAAAGACGAGCGGCATCTGGGCACTCGTGAAGCCGGAGCGAAGCGCCGCCCCGTATCCCCTGTTGGGCCGATGATGGATGACGCGGACCTCGGCCAGACGGCCGGCCAAGGCGTCGGCCAGTTGACCCGTTGAGTCGGTCGAACCGTCGTCCACGATGATGATCTCGAACCGGTCGCACAACGTCGCGAGCGCCTCGTGGAGCGATTCGGTCACGTCCCGGAGACACGCCTGCTCGTTGTACGCCGGCAGGACGGCGCTGATGGCAGGCTTCGGTCTTGCGGAGCGCGACGTCTTGCTCATGGCCGGCCCGGCCCCTCCGTTCTTAGAGACACCTCCAGGAGCACCATCGGCCGGCGATGACCCGGCGGGGTCTCGTCCACCAGACGCCACGCGATGCCCGGATCGGCCCATCGACCCCTGTCGTACGCCTTGCGGTCCATCACCACCAGCCACGGCCGCCCCGTCGCGAGATCCTGCTTCAGGTACCCGACCATGTCGGGCCGAACCTCCAGGCCGATGGTAACGCGGTGCAGCATGAAAGCCAACTCGTGGCACTCGCCCACCGCCAGGAAGATTCGCGTCCGCGGACCCCGCTCCCTGGCATGTAACGACGCGACCGTCGCAAACGACGCCAGGCCGCGCGCCTGGCCGAGCACCGGCACGATCATCTCCACGAACAGCACAAACGCCAGGGCCGTGGTCCCGACCATCAGCGCGACCGTGGGCAGGGGCCGGTCGCGCCGAATCAGGACGACCGAGGCCGTGGCGCCGATCATCATCGGCCCCGCCAACAGCACGGCGATCCATTCACGGTCGGCAATCAGTTCGGCCACGGCGGCGAACGTCGCCTGGTCGGTCCGGTTGTGGAACCACTCAAACAGATGCTCGCGAACCGACCCGGACAACGCAACCAGCACAAACCCCAGCGCCAGAAGGAAGGCCGCCACCGCGACGACCGTCAGCGCCGCCTCCACCCACTTCCGAAGGGCCCCCTCCTGCCGGTGGGCCCCGAGGTAGTAGTCCAGAAAGTACCCGATCAGCAGCGCCGCCCCCGGATACGCCACCAGCAGGTACTCGTCTTTGCGGAACGAGACCGCCGAGAAGAAGACGAACGACCCGACGAACCAGACCCCCGGAAAAAGCAGCCGACCCAGATGGTCGCGCGATACACGCCGCCACGGCTGCACGAGCGCGCCCGGAAGAAACACCACCCACGGGAACAGATCCCGCGCCATCGCCGGAAAGTAGTACCACCAGTACGTGCTGTCCTCAAAGGGGCCGGTCCCCGCCGCCCGACCCAAGACGTGCACGCCCCAGTACACGCGGCTGAACTCGCCCGCCGTCGCAACGTGGGCCGCAATGTGCCACGGCGCCGCCACCGCCAGCAGCACGAGCGGCCCCGTAATCGGCTTCAGGCGCCACAGCGGACGCCAGAACCCCTCTTCCCGCATCCGGACCAGCAGATACAGCCCCACCACCAGCAGCGGCACGACCAGCGACGTGGCCTTGACCAGCGTCCCCAGACCCGCCAGCGCCCAGAACAGCCAATACTGCCACTCGCCCCTTCCTGCGCGGCGGGTCGGAGCCTGCCCTGAGCCTGTCGAACGGGAACCCGCCGCGCGGCCGCCCGCTCGCTCACGCTCGCGGCTGGCAACACCACCACGTGCCGCCGTGGCGCCGAGACGCGCGCGTGCGAAAAACAGGAGCGACCCCGCCACGCACGCCGCCAGCATCGGGTCCAGGACGCCCGCCCGGCTCCACCACAGCACCTTCGGCGTGCTCAGAAGAACCAAGCCCGCGATGAAGCCCGTGCGGACCGAGACGAGCGCCTTGCCCAGGTAGAAGACGATAACCACCAGCGCCACCAGGCCGACGACGCTCGGCAGGCGGACCGTCAGGTTGGTCACCTCGCCGCAGACGGCGCTCGCCCCCGCGACCGCCCAGTAGTAAAGCGGCGGTTTCTGATAGTTCAGCCCCGGTGGCGCATCCGCCGAGAACTGCGGAACCAGCCACGGGCTCGGCCTCCCGGCCGGCCACCCGCCCGAGGAGAGCATGTGCCGGGCAACCCGCGCGGCCCGGGCCTCGTGGGCGATGAACAGGTCGCGGTCGGCCGTCCGGTACAGGGCAAGTGCGGTCGAGAGAACGATGAGAAGCAGCAGGAGAAGGGCCTGGCGGCCTCGGGCAACTGCCGGCGAGTCCGCCCGGCCGAGCGCCGGTTCGTCGAGCCCTGTATCGGTCACCATCCGCTCCGAAGAAGACGCCGACAGACCGGCCCGATCACGTCTCGAACGGCCATCCCGCCGCCAGGATCGCCTCGCAGACGCGCAGGTCCTCGGGCGTCGTAATCTTGATGTTGGCCGTGTCGCCACGGACCATCATGACGGTCTGGCCCATGGCCTCGACGAGTTGGGCATCGTCGGTCACGCTGCCGACCATGTCGCCGCGCCGCCCGTAGGCCTGGGTGATGATCTCGCGGCGGAACACCTGGGGTGTCTGGGCCATCCAGAGCCCTCGGCGCGGCACGGTTTCGACCACGCGGCCGCCCTTGGCAGCCGTCTTGATCGTGTGATCGACCGGCCGGCCGACGACCGCAGCACCGTACTCGACGGCCACACGAAGCGCCTCGGCGATAACGGCCGGCCGAATGAGCGGCCGGACCGCATCGTGAATCGCCACCAGTTCCGTGCCGCGGTCCGACGCCTCCAGCGCCAGCGCCACGCTCTCGGGCCGCTCGCCGCCGCCCGCGATGAACGCCAGACGCCGGCCTTCGGGCGCCAAGCCGCCGAACGTTTCACCGGCCCACTCGACGAGGTCGGCGGAAACCGCCACGATTACCTCGGCAACCGCCTCAACCGCCGCGAAGGCACTCAGCACGTGCGCGAGCACAGGCCGGCCCGCCAGGTCCACGAAGACCTTGCTCGCCTCGGCGGGTGCACCCGACGCTTCGCTGAACCGGCGGCCGGCGCCGGCCGCGGCAATGATGACACTGGCTTGGGGTACTGGCATGGTGTTACGGGTCTCCCTACGCCGACCGAGACGACCTGCCGAACAGACACGCGCGCCGCGCAAGCGCGGCGGCTAAACGGCGCGAGTCGGGCCGAGCGCCGTGCTCAGGATCGCCGTCGGTCGGGGGCCGCCTGCAGGCGTCCGAAGATCATCCGCCCGGCGCTCTTCTGAAGCACGTTCGTCACCGTGATGGTGACCGACTGGCCGATGCGGCTTTGCCCGTCCTCGACCACGACCATCGTGCCGTCCTCCAGGTACCCGACGCCCTGGCCTTCCTCCTGGCCGGGCTTCAGGAGGGTCACGTCCATCTCCTCGCCAGGCATGACGGCCGGCTTCATGGCGTTGGCCAGGTCGTTGATGTTGATGACGTCGACGTGGGCCAGCCTGGCCACCTTGTTCAGGTTGTAATCGATGGTCACGATGCGTCCGCTGCAACGGGACGCCAGGTTGACAAGCATCTCGTCGGCGCCCTGTCCCGTCCGGGCTTCGACGTCGGCGTCCTGGATGCGGATGTCGACGTCGGTCATCGTCTGAAGGCGGTTCAGGATATCGAGCCCCCGGCGTCCGCGGTCCCGTTTCATCTTGTCTCCCGAGTCGGCAATCGTCTGGAGTTCGTGGAGGATGAATCGCGGAACCACCATCGGCGCATCGAGGAAACGGGTTTCGGCAATGTCGGCGACGCGGCCGTCGATGATGACGCTCGTGTCCAGCAACAGCGGCCGGCCGCCCTTCTGCTGCTTGGCGAACTCGATGTACGGGATGATGAAGCGGAAATCGTCCTTCGTCTGCAGGATCAGCGAGATCGCCAGGTACGACGTGATGGCCGCAATCGCAACCTTCACCGGGTCTTTCACGTCGTCCGGGATCCAGGTGGCCATATCGACCACCGGCCCGAGGAGCATCGTCACGACCAGGCCCACGAGCAGCCCGAAGAAGACGGCCGAGATCACGCTGATGTTCTTGCGCCGAAAGGCAACGTCGAGAACGATGACCACGACGGCCACGCCCCCAAAGCCGAGCATGCTCGTCAGTTGCTTCCCCTCCGCAACCGCCCCGCCGAACACATACCCCCCTGCCGCCATCATCAGGAAGAACAACAGCCGGATAATGAAGACCAGCATCGCGGGACCCTCCAGAATGCGAGGTATAATACGGGCGATTATTATAGGGATGCCGGCCGCCGGCCGCAAGCATTCGCGCACCCCCAAGGCCATGACGCCGCACCAGCAGAATGGCGTGGCCACCCGAAGTGGGGTGGCCATGTGTCGCGCGCGAACCCATCCGCGCAAAACACCTTCGCAACGTTATCGCACCAGGTGCGACCGTAAGGGAGCGGAGGCGCTCAGCGCCCCCCGCCGCCTCCACCCCGGCCGCCCCCACCCCGGCCGCCCCCGCCTGGACCGCCGCCCCGACCCCCGCCCGGCCCGCCGCCACGATCCCAACGACCCTCGTCGGGACGGCGATCCTCGGGCAGCGGAATATACGGCGACCACTCAAACGGCAGCACGCAGATGCCCTGGTGCTCGCCCGTGTTGAAGTTCGAGACCACCGTCGCCGCCAGCGCGAACCACGTGTTGGGCTTCGGCACCTTACGGCCGGGCAGCGGCCCCTTGCCGCCGTCCCCAAGCAGGTCCTCCACGCGCACCGCCGCCAGCGACTGCGTGTTGAGCGACTTCAGCAGCAGGTACCGACCGTCGGGGCCGTTGATCTGTTCCTGGACCTGGGCGTAGAGGATAATGCCGTACGGCATCCTGGTCTGCGGCTGGACCAGGTTCAAACTGCCGAGAAAGCCCACCGCCCGTCGCAGGTTTCGCCCCACCTTCGCCAGCCGCGCCAGCATCTCAATGCCGTACTTGCGGACCTGCGATCGCGTCCGCTCGTTGATGCGGGGCGCCCACGCGACGCGGGTCCCCTGCACGGCCCATTCGCCCAGCATGTCGTACACCTCGGGGCTGATGTGCATGCCCGTGCCGAGACACGTCGGGCACAGAGCGTCGCCGAAGATCCATCTGCCGTCGACCTCGCCCTTCCCCCCGCACCGTCTGCAGACCAGTGCGGCGGTGATGGCACGGCTGGCGCGCAGAAACTCCTGCTCGTTCGTCGGCTCGCCCGGCAGGCGAAGCACATCGACCGGCCACAGCGGCGCCGGCAGGGCGGTCAGGGCCTTCAGTTCCGGCGACGTTGACAGAAGCGACTTGCGCAGCGTGCCGGCCGGCATCGCCAACGCCACCCGAAGACCCTTGGCGGCCACGTCGAGACGCACCGCGAGCACCGTGCCGTCGGCGTCGAGGACCGGTGCGCCGCTCGCGGCGTCGATGCGGCCGCCGTCGACGCGGAGAAAGGCATCAACGCCTTCCGGCAGAGCCACGCGCGAGCGGCCTGCCACGTCCTGGATCGTCGGCCCGCGAACAACCCGGCCGGCCGTCACGTCCAACGCCTCGCCCCAGCCCCATCCTGCAGTCACCACACTGCGGGCGCTCTCGAACGTGGGAAGTCCCGGCGCCAGCGGAAGCCCCGTCTGGGCAGAGAGGCCCGACTCGACCCTCAGCGCCGCCAGCCCCAGCGCCGGGTCGGCCATGCCGAACTGCGTGACCGTGGCCGTGGCGCCGCCGTGGAACCGGAGCGTTGCCCGTTTGACGCCGCGGTGTTTCAGCGCGCCCAGGTCGCAGACGACAAACCGCCCGTCCCCGATGAGGAAACCCGTGGAAACCGACTGCGGAATGCCCCACGCGTTCTCAACGGTCACCGTGCAGACGGCCGGCTCGGCCTTCTCGCGGAGAACCTTCGGATTCGCGCTCGCGGTCGAGGCAGCCCGTGCCGGCACCACACAGAAGGCGAAGCACAAGACCCAGAAGGCAGTCACCGTGCGCCAACGCATGTGAACTCCTCCCTTCATCGGCTGGGCGAACTCTGTGCACCCTCACCATGTACAACGACCAGGGGAGGAGTCGATTTCAAGGAAATGCCGGATTCTGCCGCATCCCCGATGCGCAACCGCACCGGCACCAGCGGCAAAGCACTACGACGCTACCTCGAGGTCAACGTGGACCGCCAGGTGACGGAAGCCGGCCCGGCAGATCCTCCCTCGGCAAAGGCCGGACGGGCGCGGCAGGACGCGTCGGAATCCAGCCGAACGGGAGCACGTACACCGGCCGGGATGGCCTCGGCTTCGGCAAGAACAACTCGGCTGCGGGCCCTTTCCGTGACGCCCGCCTGCCCGCGCCCGGCTTCGGCGAGGCCGACTCGCTCGGTCCGGCCTCCGGCGAGGCCGGCTCGGTCGGGTCGGCCTTTGGCGAAACGGCCTCGGCCGCGCCAGGCTTCGCAGGGTCGGGGGCGCCCTGCGTGCTGAATCGGGCCAGGGCCGCCCCGGCGAGCACAATCCAGGTTCCCACCTTCGGTTCCGCCGGGCTTCCGACCGGTCCCGGCGTGGTTGGTTTGTCCACGGCGGTCGCGCGAAAGGCCACCGGCGCGCTGAACCGACCGGTCTCCAGGAACGTATACCGGCCCTCGGGTCCCTCGACCGTTTTGCTGACGCGCGCTGCGATGACGATGCCGCGGCAGAAGACCTCCTCCATTCCGATCATGTCAACCGCGACCGCCCTGCCCCAGGCTGCCCGGAATCGGGGTCCGGCAGCCGCCAGTTGCTTGAGCCTCTCGATCCCGGCAGCCAGGATCGCTCGTCTGTCGCGGGCCTCGAGGCCCTCGGCCCAAGCCACCCGCGTGCACGCCAAGGCCATTTCCGCCAGATTGTCGTACACGCCCGCGACGCACGCGATACCCTCGCCCCGACAGGCGTGACACGTCGTATAGTACGACGTAATAACCCCAGAGTCCACGCTGAGACTGCGGCCCCTGCCCTTGCAGGTCCGGCACACCATGCTGTCCTTGGCGGTCTGGGCAATGCGGCCGAACTGGGGCACCGTGACCGGCTCGCCCTCCAGGCGAAGGACCGGCACCCCCCATGCGGTTTGGGGAAGCAGCGTCAGGGGCTTCAGTTCACGCTTCGACGAGAACAGCGCGTTCCACAACGCCGTGGCAGGGACCACCAGGGGGACGGGAGCGCCACGGCTCATCACGTGAACCCGGACGCCAAGAACCGTTCCCCCCGCGTCCAGGACCGGCGTGCCGGCCAGAGAGGCCACGTCGTGGCCCACGATCCGGAGAAATGCCCAGTCGGCCCGAGGGAGGCTGGTGCCGGTCCGCAGCGCAAGTTCCACCATCCTCGGCCCCGCGATGAGACGGCCCGTGGCCAATCTCAGTTCATGCCCCTGCTCCCAGCCCATTCGGGCCACCTTCGCGTTGCAGCCGGGCGGCGGCGCCGTCCGGACCACCGTCAGCCCCTTTCGGGCAGAGACGCCCCCTTTCAGATGCAGGGCCGCCAGACCGCTGACCGGATCGGCCATCCCAAACTGGTCCGCCACCACCTCCGAGCCGTCCTGGAACCGGATGACCGCACGCGCCGTGCCCGGTTGAACCAGCGCACCGAGTTCCGTCACGACGAACTGACCGTTGCCCAGGACAAACCCGTACGCGAAGGCCAGCGGCACACCCCAGGCGTTCTGGACCACCACCCGGCACAGGCTCGGCGCCACTTGGGCCTGAGTGGCCAACTCATTGAGAACGGACGCCGCAGACGCTCGTCTCGACCCCGCACCCGCTGCGGCCAGGCAACACAACAAACCACTGAGGATTGTCCGCCGAATCCACACGACTGCTCCCCCACCTCTCAAGGACCCATCCGCCGGTTCACTTACTACCGGTTCACTTACTATACGAGGCCGGTGCAGGGAACCGCAACCCCCTGGCAAGCGCGGGGCCTGCCACCCACCCCCGGCGGAACACCGGCCAGGGCACAGCGCCTGGGGAACCTACCTCTCCTTCAGGTTCAACGGTCCCGGCACCGAACACGGCCTCCACTCGAACGGCAGCACGTACACGCCGTGGTACCGGCCCACCTCGAACCGCGACAGCACCGACCCCGCCAGGACGACCCACGACTTGTCGGCCGGTCGGCGGCCGCCGCCGGACGGTCCCTTCCCGTCGTGCCCCATCAGGTCCTGCTCTCGGACCACCACCATGTAGTTGGTGTGCAGCGGGTCCAGGATGACGTACACGCCGTCCGGACCGCTGATCGTGTCGCGGACCTCCGCGAAGACGATCACGCCGCGCGGCGACGGGTTCCCCAGACGGTTGAGGTCGCGGCCGGTGACCTCGGAGTGGGCCTCCCGGAAGCGACGCCCCGACAGCATCAGCCACTTGAGCATTTCCTGTCCGGCGGCGCGGGCGGTGCCCTGGGCGCGGCCGCCGGGCCTCGGCGACCAGACCACGCGGGTCCCCTGCTCGGCCCAGGTGGCCAGCAGTTCGTACACGCCGCTCTCCAGGGCGACGCCTTCGCCATGACACCGGGGACACTCGACCTTGTCGTCCCACCGCTTCTGGTCCTTGGCGCGGACCATCCCCCTGCCCTTGCACTCGGTACAGACGACGCTCGCCCGGACGTGGTCGCGGACGCGGGCAAAGCCGTCCGGATTCGGCGGCTTTCCCGACAGGCGCAGCAGATGGACCGGCCAGAGCGGATCGGGCAGATCCGAGAAGGCCCGCAGCCGGGGCTCCGACTCCAGCAGTGACCGCCGGAGCGACGACGCCGGCATCGCCAGTTCAACGCTCACCCCCGGGGCCGCCACGTCCAGACAGACCGCCAGGACCGTGCCCCGCCAGTCCACCACGGGGGACCCGCTCGCGGCCTCGATGCGGCCGCCGGCCATCCGCAGGAAGAATTCCACGCCGGCCGGCGGGTTGACGCGCGTCCGGGCCGCCACACGACGGATCTCCGGCCCGCGCCAGACGCGGCCGGTCACGACCTCGATCTCCTTGCCCCACTGCCACCCCGCCGCCGCAATCGCACCGATGCCGTCCAGCGCGGGAAGATGCGGCGCCAGAGGCAGGCCCCTGCGGCGCGAACGGCCCGAACCCACACGAAGCGCCACCAGACCCAACGCCGGGTCCGCCATCCCGAATTGGGTGCAGACCGCCGTGCTGCCGTCGCTGAAGCGGAGCGTTGCCTTCGCGGCGGCCGGCTGGGCCACCACCCCAAGGTCCGTGACGGCGAACCGGCCGTCACCCAAAAGGAACCCGGTGGCGACCGCCAACGGCACGCCCCACGTGTTCTCGACCATCACGAGGCAGACGGCGGGTTCGGCGGCGGCGCGGATGTCGGCCGGATCGATCTTCGTCACGACCGACTGGGCCTGCACCAAGACCGGCGCCATCGAGAGGAGCAAGACGGATGCAACCAGAGGGCGTACCCTCATGGGTGTGGCTCCACGCTACGGCAAGACCGTGCGCCATTCCCCCGCCGGGCGGACCTCAAGGCAGTCGACACCCGCAGGGTGCCACGGTTGGCTTGCCCATCCGTGGACACCGAACCAAGCACACCGTTTGACTCTCCAAACGGTGGCACCCGGCATCCCGATTCGCCGCCACTTCTTCGGCAGGCCCGCCGCCTCTCAGACAGACGGCGAAGCGGCCCATCCATTCGGGAGAAACCGTCGTCCCCGCCCTTCTCGGCGGGCGGCCACCCCGGGCGCCGGCGCGCCGGTGCGGTCCGGCGGCATCAAGGGCGCCCGGTCTACCGCCGTGTCACGACCGGCTTGTACGCGTGGTTGCGCTTCCGATCGACGTTGACCTTGGTTATCTTGTCACCCTTCCGGATCGTGTCGACGACCTCCATGCCCGAGGTCACCTTTCCGAAGATGGCATGCTTGCCGTCGAGGTGCGGGCAGGGAACGTGGGTGATGAAGAACTGGCTTCCGCCGGTGTTCGGACCGGCGTTGGCCATGGAGATCACGCCCCGCGTGTGCCTCAGGTTGGGGCTGATTTCGTCGGCAATCACGTACCCCGGTCCGCCGCGCCCGTCGCCGTCCGGGCATCCGCCCTGGATCATGAAGTCGGGGATGACGCGGTGGAACACGAGGCCGTCATAGTAACCCTTCTCGGCGAGGCCGATGAAGTTGGCCACCGTGTTCGGGGCATCGTCTTCGGCCAGTTCCAGAACGATGGCGCCCTTTTCGGTCTGGAGGGTCACCTGCGGCAGGGGTCCGGTCACCGGTTTTCCTTTCTCGTTGGAAGGCGCAGACGGCTTGTCGGCCGTCTCATCACATCCGGCCACGAAGGCCGCCGCCAACAACACGGCCGCCGAGGCCGTCCACCACACGGCTCGTCTCGTCCTCATGGTCACCTCCTTGTGCGGGCATTATACGGACCGGCGGCGCGTGTGCCTACCGAATTCGGAAGGTCTGCGCCTCGGGTCCCGGCCGGGATGCTTTCGCAAGCGAAAGCACGGCGCCCGGTCCGAGACGGTCGCCTACGCTCTGGCCTGCCCGAACGTCAAAGACACAGCGCGGTAGATCTCCCGACCCGCCGTGCTCTTTATCGCGCCTATCGCGCGGCGCAAGCGCCGCGGCTAACCCGGCAACCCGACCCGCCGGGCCAACGCCTATCGCGCAGCGCAAGCGGCGCGGCTAACCCGGCAACCCGCCACGTGGGCCACGGATTTCCTGCGTGATTTCGCTCCCCAGGCCGAGATCAATACAGTAGATGACACGCGCTCGCCGCATCGGACCCATGGGGGTCAACGGTTGAGGCGGCCGATGACCGACGCCGACCTAATACGGGCCGTCCAGGCAGGCGACCAGGCCGCTCTCGGAACGCTCTACGAGCGGTACCTGCCGAGTGTCTGGCGGTACGCCTTCGCCCAACTCGCGGGGCACGCCGGCACCGCCGAGGATGTTGTCAGCGAGACGTTCCTGGCGGCGGTCCGGCAGGTCCGGCGGCTGAAGCCGGAGGGCGGCAGCCTGGGCGGATGGCTCATCGGCATCGCGCGGCACAAGATCGGCGACGTCAGACGCCGGCGCGGACGTGTCAAGACGGGGCTTCCGCCCGATCTACCTGCACAGGAGGACGCCAGCCATGACCCATCGGCGTCACTCGAAACGGCTGAGACGCGAGCCCAGGTTGCGGCCGTCATGGACGCCCTGCCGGACGACCAGCGGCTGGCCCTGGAGTGGAAGTACCTGGACCGTTTGCCGGTCCGCGCGATCGCCCACCGGATGGGACGCTCCGAGAAGGCCGCCGAGGCGCTTCTGTATCGGGCACGCCATGCCTTCCGAGAAGCCTTCGAACGCGCGGGAGCCACACGAACACAAACACGACTCGCCCGTTAGCCGCCGTCCTCGCGCGGCGCGCGCCGGAGCGGGCGCCGGGAAGCAAGAGGAGCCGCACATGGTCGCCCACGACGATGACAGGGACGTTGCTCGGATGCTCGAAGCCGGCTACGGCGCCCCGCCGCCGCCACCGGCGTTCGTCGAGCAGACGCGGATGCGTCTGCAGCAGGAACTACAGGCCGCCCAGGCCTCGCGGCGGCGACTGCTTCGCGTTTGGCGGCACGTGGCGGCCGCTGCCGTCATCGTGGTGGCGGCCGGTCTGGCGGTCGTCGGTTTCCGAGGCATCTCGTGTGCTCCGCACGAGACGGGGACGCTGCCCGGCCCGCAGGTCCGGTCGACGCCGCGCCAAGTACCGCTGCGGCTGCAACTGCCGTCCCCCTTCTTCCTGTGCACGAACCGGCTCGTCCACCTGACGGCGCACATGGAACCGTACGAGCCGGAGAGGCCCCGGCAGCCGCTGATGGTGCCCCGTGGCACGCGCAACGTGGCGCTAGAGAAGCCCGTCACGTGCAGCGATACCGTCGGCCCCATCGTCGGCGACGTCGCCCAGATCAACGACGGCGAGAAGTCCGGCCTGGACAGCAGTTACGTCGAATTCGTGCCGGACGGCTCGCAGGCAACCTGGGTACAGATCGACCTGGAGGAACCGTGCGCCATCCATGCGATCGCCCTCTGGCACTCGGTCTGGCCGACGGTCTTCCACGACGTCATCGTCCAGGTCTCGGACGATCCGGCGTTCCGGCGCGGCGTGCGGACGCTGTTCAACAACGATTTCGACAACTCCTCCGGCCTGGGCGTCGGCCGCGACAGAGAGTACACCGAGGACTACCGCGGCCGCCTGATCGACGCCGCCGGCGTCACCGCCCGATACGTGCGCCTGTACAGCCGCGGATGTATCGACGGCTTCTTCGACCGGTACGTCGAGGTCGAGGTCCACGGAAAACCGATGGGCGAGGCCACGCTCGAGGTGCCCGGCTCGGTGCCGCTCGATGTCGAGGCGCCTCAGCCCGGCACTCGAGACGGCGTCACGACGGCGCCCGCCGACTTTGCCGTGGCACGTCCCATGAACACGTGGCTCGTGGCTCAGGAGACGAGCGCGCTGCCCGGTCCGATGCCGCGTTCGACGCCGCAGGACCCGCGCACGGCCCTCGTGCCGCTCCGGATCAGGCTGCCTGGAGCCGAACTCATCGGTACCCCCAAGAACATCAAGCCGCACGCCCACCTCGAAAAGTACACGGGCAAACCCAGGCCGCCGTTCATGGTGCCCGAAGGCACGGCGAACCTCGCCCGCGGCAAGCCCGTGACGGCCAGCGACCCCGAGCCCATCATCGGCGAACTCGCCTACGTGACCGACGGCGACAAGGGGAGCCATGACGGATGTTACGTCGAACTCATGCCCGGCACGCAATGGATCCAGATCGACCTGAAGCAACCTTGCGCCATCTACGCGGTGCTCGTGTGGCACTATCACGCCCAGTTCTGCGTGTACCACGACGTGGTGGTGCAGCTGGCCGACGACCCCGATTTCATCGAGAACGTCCGGACGATCTACAACAATGATTTCGACAACTCCTCAGGCCTCAGCATCGGCAAGGACCTCGAGTACATCGAGGACTACCGCGGCCGACTCATCGACGCGGGCGGTATCAAGGCGCGGTACGTGCGGCTTTACACCAAGGGCAGCACTTCCAGCAACCTGAACCACTACGTCGAGGTCGAGGTCCACGGCAAACCGGCGCCCAAGCAGGTGCCCCTGAAGACGAAACTGCCGATGCCCATCATGAGTTGATCGCACGGACAGCGCGGCGGGTCTCCGCACCTGCCGCGTGCAACGCACACCCCTAACGGGCGCGGCGGGTCTCCGCACCCGCCGCACGCAACGCACACCCCTAAGGGGCGCGGCGGGTCTCCGCACCCGACGCACGCCAAGCGACGGCCTGCCCGGTGGCTACGGAGACCCACCGCGCACAACTCGCCGGCGCTGCGTTACGGTCGCGGCCAGG
>Ga0307427_1000693_pt1 | contig 19854 bp, 18 predicted proteins | sample SalMarWE160190MG_FD_202162 | JGI IMG/M metagenome (GOLD analysis project Ga0307427, IMG submission 202162) | Salt marsh sediment microbial communities from the Plum Island Ecosystem LTER, Massachusetts, United States - WE1603-190 | ecosystem: Environmental > Aquatic > Marine > Intertidal zone >... | reverse complement strand
GCGTCCAGGGCCCTACTCTCACCCCCAGCGATTCCCGTGCCCATGAGGGCTGTCCCCATCTTTTCCATCACCCTCTTCACATCAGCGAAATCGAGATTTATAAAACCAGGCACCGTGATAAGATCCGATATGCCCTTCACGGCGGATAATAACACGTTGTCCGCTATCTTCATAAGCTCCAGAAAAGGGGTATCCTTTGTCCCCAAGGCCCGCAGCCGCTGATTTGGAATCACCAGCAGGGTGTCCACCTCTCTCTTTAACTTTTCGATCCCATCCAGGGCCGCTTTCATCCTCTTCTCGCCCTCAAATTCAAAGGGCTTTGTGACCACCGCGATCGTGAGAGCTCCGTTACTCCTGGCCTCCCTGGCGATTATCGGAGAGCCGCCTGTGCCTGTTCCGCCCCCCATCCCCGCGGTGATAAACACCATATCCACCCCTTCGGTGTTGGCCTTGATTGCCTCAACGCTTTCCTCTGCAGCCAATGCCCCCTTCTCCGGGTCAGCCCCAGCTCCCAATCCATTGGTTATGTTCATTCCCAATTGCAGCTTATCAAGGGCCGCGTTGAGCTCAAGGGCCTGTTTGTCAGTATTAGCTGCGATGAAATCCACCCCCTTGACACCGGCAGCTATCATGGTATTGATAGCATTGCCGCCCGCGCCTCCGACTCCGAAAACCTTTATCTTGGCGCCCGGACTGCTCTCAACGAATTCGTATCGCATAGTTCCCCTCCTTTTCTTACGTTAATTTTCAATATTTTTATACCTACCTAGGTTGAGCGGTTCACCGTTCACGGTTCCCGGTTGAGATGTCCTACCTAGATTATAACCTTTGAACCCAGAACGCTGAACCAGGAACCGCTCATGTCAGGCTGTATTAAACGCACTGCATTCATCCATCACTGCAATACTCCATTACCCTCATTGCACCTGATCCTTCATTCCACCGCCACAAACCACCGCTTCATCCTTGAGACGATACGGTTGAAGATATTCGTATCACGTATTCGAAACTTCTTCTCCCTCTTCTCCAGATTAGCCCCGTACAGGACCAGGCCTACTGCGGTTGCATACATAGGGCTGTCTACGATCTCCTTCAACCCCCCGACATTGGCAGGATAGCCAACCCTGGCCGGCATATTGAATACCTGCTCCAAGATCTCCGGTACCCCGGGCAGCAGGGAAGATCCTCCCGTGGCTACCACACCGGAGGTAACCAGGTCATCGTACCCGGATCTCACCATCTCCTGGTAAATAAGGGTGAAGATCTCCTCTACCCGGGGCTCCAGGATCTCCCCCAACAATTCCCTGCTAATCGTTCTCGGTGCCCTTTCACCCACGCTGGGCACCTCAATGGTCTCGTCCCTGCCGATGAGCGAGGTGATGCCGCAGCCATACTTAATCTTTATCTTTTCCGCCTCCTTAAAGGGCGTCCGAATCCCTATGGCGATATCATTGGTCAGATTATCACCCCCCAGGGTCAATACAGAGGTATGCTTGATCGATCCCTGGGAGAATACCGCCAGATCAGTGGTTCCACCGCCGAAATCTATGAGCGCGGCGCCCAGGTTCCTCTCCTCATCCGAAAGCACTGCCTCGCTTGAGGCAAGCGACTCCAGGATGATATCATAGACATCAAGACCTGCCCTGTTGGCGCATTTTATGATATTTTGCGCTGAGGTAACCGCTCCTGTCACGATGTGAATCTTTACCTCGAGGCGGACACCGGACATCCCCAATGGATCGGTAATACCGGCCTGGTCGTCAACGATGAACTCCTGTGGGAGGGTATGGATTACCTCTCTATCCATGGGGATCGCAACGGCCCTTGCTGCATCGATCACCCTTTCTATATCCTTCTTGGTCACCTCCCTGTTCTTCAATGCGATAATCCCATGACTGTTGAATCCCTTTATATGGCCCCCGGCAATCCCCGCATACACGGAACTGATCTCACAGCCGGCCATCGTCTCAGCTTCCTCGATGGCCTCTTTGATGCTGTTCACCGTGTTCTCTATGTTGATCACCATGCCCTTGCGGAGCCCGATGGAAGGATGAGACCCCATTCCCACGATATCGACCCTCCCGTCAGGCCTTACCTCCCCGACCACTGCACAAATCTTGCTTGTGCCGATGTCAAGGCCTACGATCAAATCTTCCATTCCCTAACCCCTTTCATTGTGTATATCTCTATCCCTCACCTCATTGGTCCCGATCACACTACTCGATCCGTGAATGCCACCACACCCCTATCCTGGTAATCCATATCTATCGACCGCGCTTCACGGAGCCGGTGGGTGACCTGCAGATGCTTGATGATACGCTGAAGAGAGATGATTTTTTTGGCAAAATCACCCCTGCCGAACGAGACCCTAAAAGGTAGTTCGTTGAAATACACACTGAGTGCCCCATCCTCTTCTACATGAACCTCAGAGAGATCCCTCGCCGGCAAGACCGCGCTCCATAACGAGTAGGTAGTCAAAAAAGAGCCAACCCTCTTCAGGTGCCCGCTCACTCCTTCATCACCCCTTGACAGGCCCGTGACGATGGGGAAATCAATCGGATCATCCTTCTCGATATCCTTGAACAGAACCCCTTCCCTGTCCATAAGGCACATCCTATCCAGCACTACCACTGCAATGGGCTCTTCATGGTGCACCTCGATATGGAGCGTGCGGGGAAAACTCCTTGTTACCGAAACGTCTTTTATCCACGGATGTTTCTTGATAGTCCTTTCAACCGCAGCTATATCGACCGACAAAAGGCTGTCTTCATCGGTGATCCCCGAGAGTTTGATCAACGCTTCCCTCACGGAGTCCTCAACGCCGGTGACCACGATATCCTGAACCCTGAACCACTGGGCTGAGGAGAGAAACTGGTACCCCGAGATCAACCCTATAGAGAGGGCTCCAAGGCAGAGGAGGAAAAGAAACATCTTTATCAAGCCGAACCCCAGCTGTCCCAGGGCCCGTTTAAACCCAAGCAGGCCCTTCTTTCTTTCCCTCTTGACGGTTTGATGAGCTAACACGGAATTCCTTTTCATGGGTTGCCTACTCTCTTTATCTCCGGGATTAATTCCACGCCGAACATCTCCCTCACCGCATCCTTCACCACGTCCATGAGCCCTGTAATATCAGCGGCCGAGGCCCCGCCGGTGTTGACTATGAAGTTGGCATGCTTGGTGGATATCATCGCCCCGCCAACCCTTCTTCCCTTTAAGCCGGCAGCCTCTATCAACCGGCCTGCGTAATCGCCCTTTGGGTTCTTAAATACAGATCCAGCGGACCGCGCCTCGATAGGCTGGCGTTTCTTCCGATCGTCGAGATAGGAGATCACCCTGTTTTTCACGGAAGAGGGCCGATCAAGGCTCAGGCCCAGGCTCCCCTTGACTATGATGCTCCCTTCAGGCAGATCGAGTTGCCGGTATTGAAATCTGAGATCGTTCTTAGAGGTGCTCTGAATTTCTCCTTCTGCTGTGAGAATCGTGATCTCCATGACCACCTCCTTGATCTCTTTTCCCCATGCTCCCACATTCATTGCCACCCCGCCTCCCAGGGTTCCGGGGATTCCTGCGAGGAATTCCAGGCCCGCGAGACCTTCCTCCGTGCAGAAGTTCACCAATTTATTCATCGCTATACCAGCACCGGCCTTCACATACGGCTCCCCGGCAGTGTGCGCCTCTATGGAGGCAAGCTCTCCATTCAATACGATCACAACCCCCGTTACCCCCCCATCTCCTACCAGCAGGTTGCTCCCGCGGCCCACCGCCAGGTAGGAAATCCCTTCACCCGTAAGGTAGCTCACCATCTCCCTCAATCCTTCCACACCCTTTGCCCTGAACACCGCCTCAGCGTTGCCCCCGACACCAAAGGTGGTGTAGCGGGACATGGGCATATCATAGCTGACTGCCTCACCTCCGATTGCGTGTATCCTTTCCCTGGTTCGAGCATCCATTCCTCGGCTCCTCTGGAAGGCTCACCTTCAAGAATGCAACAAGTTATGCTCCATAGTCGCCCTTCGCCTTGCGCCTTATGCCTTGCGCCCTTTAGTCCCCTATCTGTTTCAATAATTCGGTTCCCACCAGGTATATATCGCCTGCGCCCAGGGTCAATACCACGTCACCAGGTTTCATCTCATTGATGAGAACCGATACGGCATCCTCCTTGCTTTTACAAAGGATGACCGCCCTATGGCCATGATCCCGTATCCCCTGAAAGAGGAACTCGCTGTGTATGCCGGGTATGGGTTCCTCACCCGCCTCATAGAGAGGGGTAATGATCAGGACATCGGCCTGATTAAAAGAGACCACGAATTTCTCATAGAGGTCCTTTGTCCTCGTATACCGGTGCGGCTGAAACACGACGATCAATCTCCTCTCGGGCCAGCTCTCCTTTGTTGCACCGATAATCTTCATGATCTCCGTGGGGTGGTGCCCGTAATCGTCTAAGAAGAGCACCCCGTTTCTTTCACCTCGTATCTCAAACCTCCTCTTGAGGCCCCCGAGATCCCTGAGCCCATCGGCGATGTGTTCAAAATCGATCTCGAGCTCCATACCCACCGAAACCGCTGCCAAGGCATTCAGCACATTGTGATCTCCTGGTATACCGATGGTGACCTGGCCTAAGACGGTGTTTTGAGAGCTCACCACAAAACTCGTGGTGAGCCCCTGTTTGGATATATCGCTCGCCCGTATATCGGATTGGGCGCTCAACCCGTAGGTGAGATAACTCTTCCGTAACCTCGGAAGCACCCCCTGAACCTCCTTGTCATCCAGGCACAGTATCGCCCTTCCGTAAAAGGGGACCTTGTTGATGAAATTCACGAAGGTTGACCTGAGCGTGTTCATGTCGTGGTAGAAGTCTATGTGCTCGCGGTCTATATTGGTGACCACGGCTATGCTCGGTGAAAGGGCGAGAAACGAGCCATCGCTCTCATCGGCCTCGGCTACCAGAAAATCGCTCTTTCCCAACCTCGCATTCGAGCCGCCCCATATATTCAATCTCCCCCCTATGATCACCGTTGGGTCGAGCCCTCCCCTGGTCAAGATCGAGGCAATCATAGAGGTAGTGGTGGTTTTTCCATGGGCCCCTGCTATGGCTATGCCGTATTTAAGCCTCATGAGTTCTGCCAGCATCTCAGCCCTCGGTATCACGGGAATAGCCTTCTTCTTTGCCTCCAGGATCTCCGGGTTGTCCTCCCGTACCGCCGAGGAAAAAACCACCACATCGGCCCCTTCGATGTGGTGAGGGTTATGCCCCTGAAACACAGCCCCACCGAGATCGACGAGATGCCTTGTTACCTCGGTTTCCTTGATATCCGAACCGCTCACCGTATATCCCAGATTGAGAAGGAGCTCTGCAATGCCGCTCATCCCGATCCCGCCGATACCAACCAGATGGATGTGTTTTACCTTGCCGAAGATCTTCATTGTTTTACCGCCCCTGCCTCGCCCTCAACCTATCTCTGTCTCATGGAGATCGGTGCCCTCCTAGTAACTTTTCAATAAGTCCCGATGATTTTTTGCCGGTGACATTTGCTGTCATTGCGAGGAGCGGAGCGACGTGGCAATCTCGTTGCAATAATTGAGATTGCTTCGCTTCGCTCGCAATGACCGAACCCGGCCTTATTGAGAAGTTACCCCTCGTAATGATAATTCCAACCACTAACCAATGACACATGACCTTACTTCTCATTCATCAGCTCGATCAATTGATCGGCGATAAGCTCCGCTGCCCGCGGCCTACCTGCCTTTAATGCGAGTGATGACATCCTTTCAAGCTCATCAGGATGCTGCATGTACCGTTTGATCCTCTCAGCCAGTGTGCCCCCTGTCAGATCCTTCTCGAGAATCATATCCGCACCTCCGGAACTCAGCAGTGATTTCGCATTCATCACCTGGTGATCATGGGTTGCATACGGAAAGGGTACGAGGATCGAGGGTTTTCCCAAGGCAGCCAGCTCCGCTATGGTCGTGGCTCCTGCCCGGCAGATCACCAAATCGGCCTTTCCATATGCGGATGCCATATCCTCTATAAAGGCCATGACCTCTCCCTCAATCCCATGGGCGCGATAGTCACCAAGCACGGTTTCCAGGTCGGTGGGCCCTGTTTGATGGATCGCGAACGGGAAAAGCCCCTCTCCCTTAAGCTCCTTCATGGCATCAACGACTGTCCTGTTGATCGACCGAGCCCCCTGGCTTCCGCCCACCACCAGGATGACAAACCTCCCATTGTCCCTCCTGGGCGGCACCTTGCCGCCTACCAACTCCTCTCTTACGGGGTTGCCGGTACAGATGATGTTCCCCCGCTTAAAATACCTCCTGCTCTCCTCCAATGAGATGAATACCCTCTTGGCAAAGGGGGATAGGAGCCTGTTGGTGAGCCCGGGATAGGAGTTCTGTTCATGGATGGCGGTGGGAATTCCGAGGATCCATGCGACAAGACACAGGGGTCCCGAAGAGTAGCCTCCCACCCCCACGACCAGCTGCGGCCTAAAATCCCGTAAGATCCCGAGAGACTGAAAAGAGCTCACTACTATCTTTGAAATCGCCTTCATCCCTCCTATAACACCCCTGCCGAGCATTCCCTCCACATCGATAGAACGAGCCCTATATCCGGCCCTCGCTATGATTTCCTCCTCCATCCTTTTTTTCCCCACCACAAAGAGCACCTCCAGGCCCCCTACTCTCCTCCTGAGCGCATTGGCGATTGCGATCCCCGGGAAGAGATGGCCCCCGGTACCTCCGCCGGCGATGATCGCTCGATATCCGTTGTCTGGTTTCCGGTTTCCGGTTATCATTGGTAATTCAGCTTCTCTTTCATCCGGTGAAAATTATCGCTCTGAAACGAGCAACGAGTAACAAGCAACCAGTAACAGGTTACGTTTCTCATTTCCTTGTTCCTTCAAAGGCCTTCCTGGAGATGTTCATCAATATCCCGATGCCTAGCAAATTGACGATGAGCGAGGAACCTCCGTAACTTATGAAAGGGAGCGTAAGCCCTTTGGTAGGCAACAGGGCCATAACAACTCCCATGTTCACCATCACCTGTATCGCCAACATGCAGCTGATCCCCATGGCGAGATAGGTCCCGAAGAGATCCGGGGCACGCAGCGCAATCTTGATTCCCCTCATGACCACGATGGTGAATAGGATCAACAGGGCGCTCACCCCGATGAAGCCTATCTCCTCGGCTATGATCGCCAGGATAAAGTCCGTGTGCGGCTCCGGCAGGTACAGGAGTTTTTGCTTGCTGTTTCCAAGACCCGCTCCCAACAGTCCCCCGGAACCAAAGGCCAGGAAGGAATGTATTATCTGAAAACCAATCCCCTGGGGATCATCCCATGGGTTCAAAAAGGCCCACAAACGATTCAGCCTGTAGGCCGTGTGCGTGACCAGGTAATACAGGATAGGCGTGGCGAGCCCCACCAGCACGATGAGATGAGCAAGGTTCACCCCGCCGATAAGTAAAAGGACCACCATCCAGGTCCCTATGATCACGGCAGTGCCGAGATCGGGCTGGAAAAGGATAAGCCCTATCACGATTGATCCCGCCAAAAGGTGCGGCAGGAGCCCGCGGGAGAATGATCCCATGACCTCGAAGTTTTTCTGCATGCTGTAGGCCACAAACATCGCCATGGAGAGCTTGGCTATCTCTGATGGCTGGATCGAGATAAAACCGAGACTAAACCATCTCTGGGCTCCCCCTACCTTCATCCCAAGGCTCGGCACCAGGAGCAGCGCCAAAAGGATCATGCTCGATATGAGGAACGGATACACGAACCTCCGGTACACAAGATAGTTGATGTTCTTCGCGATGATCATAACCAAGATTCCAAACAGGCAGAACATGAGCTGCTTTCTCAGGTAGAAGTAGTGATCCCCGTACCTCTGCTCCGCAAGGATCGAACTGGCGCTGTACACCGCCACCAATCCGATACCGAGCAGCAGTATCACCGCGGTGAGGATCACCGGATCGAAGTTGTAATGAACTTCCCCCTTAGCTGCCATCTCTGATCCTTCTCACGGCCTCTTGAAAGGCCATCCCCCTCTGCTCGTAGTCTCTGAACATGTCGAAGCTTGAGCAGGCAGGAGCAAGGAGCACCACATCCCCCTCCCGGGCCCAATCATAGGCGATGCTCACCGCATCATCCATGCTCCCAGCCTGGCTCCAGGGTATCTTCCCGTCGAAGGCCTCGGCTAAAAGGGCGCTGGACTCCCCCATGAAAACGGCTGCCTTTACCCTGCCTTGAACTGCATTGACCAGGGGAAGGTAATCGCTTCCCTTGTGCCTTCCGCCGGCAATCAACACCACCGGCCCGGAAAAACTGGTAATGGATTTTATGGCCGCATCGATATTGGTTGCCTTGGAATCGTCATAGAAGGCCACGCCCCTGAGCTTGTCTACCAACTCGATCCTATGGGACAATCCCTTAAAGCCGTCGATTCCCTCCTGTATGGCATCAGGAGGGGTATCGATAGCCAGAGCTGCGAGGATCGCGGCCATGACATTTGCATGATTATGGATGCCCGGCAGGATAAACCGATCAAGCTCGAAGCTGAGTCCTCCCTGCCCCGGCATCTCCGCCACAATCCTTCCATCCTCAATGAAGCACTGCCGGTCATCTTCCCTCTTGATCCCATACCGATACACCCGAGCTCCGCCTTTCATCTCCAGTTCTCCGAGCACGGGATCGTCGTCATTGAGGATCAGGGTCTGCCCTGGTCCCTGGTTTGCGAATATCCTCTGCTTGGATTGTATGTAAGCCCCATAATCCGCGTACCGGTCGAGGTGGTCTGGGCTGATGTTGAGAATCAACGACACGAGCGGTGAGAAGGTGGCAATGGTATCGAGCTGGAAGCTGCTTACCTCCAGCACCACGTAATCGGCATCCTGAGCTCCCCCTATGTAATTCGTCAGGGGAAGGCCGATGTTGCCTCCCACGAATACCCTCCTGCCGGCTCGAGATATCATTTCCCCGATGAGCTTCACCGCCGTCGACTTTCCATTGGTGCCGGTTACCGCAATACTGGGTGTTCGTAAGTATGTCCACGCCAGCTCCAGTTCTCCTACAACCGGCACGTCCCTCTTTGAGGCCTCGACCAGGGACTTGATATCCAGGGGAACGCCCGGGCTGACAACGATGAGATCCGCCTCCACAAAGCTCCCCGGCCTGTGATCCCCGAACTCGATCTCGATCCCCTTCTTGGAGAGCTCACCCAAGAGCCGGCGATCAAAGGCGGATTTATCCCGGACCTCGCTCACCGTTACACGTGCTCCCTGCCGCGCGAGCCAACCGGCTACGGCCAACCCGCTCTTGCCGAGACCCACCACAAGGACCCTCTTCCCGATTTTCGATTGACGATTGGCGATTGACAATTGACTACCTCAACTTCAACGTACTCATCGAGAGCAAGGCCAGCATAATGGCAACAATCCAGAACCGAACCGTCACCTTTGCCTCCGGCCAGCCCTTTAGTTCGAAGTGGTGGTGGAGCGGCGCCATCCTGAACAGGCGCTTACCCCCGGTTATCTTGAAGTAGCCGACCTGCAAGATCACCGACAAGGCCTCTACGACGAACAACCCGCCGACGAGAATGAGCGTTATCTCCTGCTTTGAGACGACGGCCATCATCCCCAGGGCAGCACCCAGGGAAAGCGAGCCAGAATCCCCCATAAATACCTGGGCCGGGTAGCTGTTGTACCACAGAAATCCCATCCCGGCCCCCACCACCGCCCCGCATACCACGGCGAGCTCCCCTGCGCCCTTCACGTAAGGGATCTGAAGGTACTGGGCAATCTTTACATGCCCCGCGAGGTAAGTGAACGCGAGGTAAGTGAGAAAGGCGATGATGACGGGCCCGATGGCAAGGCCGTCCAACCCGTCGGTGAGGTTCACGGCATTACTGGCACCTACCACCACCAGGACCACCAGCAGTATGTAGCCCACCCCAATATCCGGCAAAAAGGCCTTCACAAAGGGGAAGGTGAGGTTCGTTTTAAATCCTGGGTAATAGTACAGGACTATTCCCGCAAACAGGGCGATTGCGGTTTGCATGGAGAGCTTGCTCCATACCCGCAATCCCTTGCTGCTCTTCCTGAGCAGCTTGAGATAATCATCCATAAACCCTATGAGGCCATAAAGAACGGTGACGAGCAGTACCAGCCAGATATAGAGGTTGTTCGGCTCCGCCCAGAGGAGCGCTGAGATCAGGATTGCGCCAAGTAAAAACGATCCCCCCATGGTGGGGGTGCCCACCTTATTCTTGTGGTTCGGGGGGCCGTCATCCCTCACATACTGGCCGATCTGAAGCCTCCTGAGGTTGGGGATAATCCAGTAGCCGAGAACCAGAGAAATCAGAAGGGCGGTCAGGGTTGCGTAGATGGTCCTGAAGGTGATGTATCGAAATACATTCACCACGGAGAATTGGCCATAAAGCATATAAATCAACTTATAGAGCATTGTCTGCATCCTTGCTCATGCCGAAGTACTCCTTGAGCCCATCAACAACCGCATCCATGCCGACCCTTCGTGAGCCCTTCAGAAACACGATATCACCTTGCCTCACGTTCGCCTTGATCGCCTCGATCATATCCGCGTGATTGGAGGCGTAAACGGTCTGTGCCGGCTCCATACCCTCGTTACGGGCACCCTCGATAACCTCATTGCCATGCTCCCCTAACACGGCGAGAAATCTCGTCCCCATAGCCCCGATGCGCTTTCCGGCATCCAAATGGTACCGGTGTGTGTCAACGCCCAGCTCCAGCATCTCTCCCAAACCCACCACCAAGCCCCGGCCCTTCTGCCTCAATCCCCCAATCGTCTGGAGGGCTGCATCGAGAGATGATGGATTGGAGTTGTAGGTGTCATCAATCACCTGGATTCCACCCTGAAGCCCCAGTATCTCAAAACGGCCCTTCAGGGGCCGAAATGCCCCTAATCCCCGGGCAATCAACTCATGCGGCAACGATAGACACCATGCGATCGCTGCACCTGCAAGCGCATTGAGGACATTATGAACACCCGGAAGGTTGATCGTGACAGGGATCCGTTCGCTGCCTATCCTGATAGTAAAGGATTGGGTGGAGTTTCCAGCCATGCGGATATCCTCTGCCCTTACGCGATTTGCCCTCCCCAGCCCAAAGGTAACCGTCTTCCCCTTGAAGGCGGAGGCCAATCCTCTCGTCAGTTCAGTATCCCCATTAAGGATCGCTGTGGACCGGGTTGACATCCCCCGCAGGAGCTCGCCCTTGGCCGCAGCCACCCCCTCGAGATCGCCTAATCCCTCAAGATGGGCGCTCGCTACATTGGTGATTACCCCTATATCCGGCCCTGCAATCCGGGTAAGCTTTGCTATCTCCCCCACCGCGTTCATACCCATCTCCAACACTGCCACCTCGTGATCCGGCTCCAGGGCCAAGATCGACAGGGGCAGCCCGATGAGGTTATTGAAATTGCCCGGGCTCTTCAAGGCCTTGACCTTGAGAGAGACAATAGCGGCTGCCATCTCCTTTGTGGTGCTCTTGCCGTTGCTCCCCGTAATGGCGATCACCGTTCCACCCCACCGTTTTCGCCACCACGATGCCAGGTCGCCCAAGGCCTGGAGGGTGGATGACACGCTGATCACTGCAATATCATGGCCTGCTCCTCTGTCTCCGAGGGGCCTGCCTGCCTCCACGACAAGACCCCCTGCCCCGGCCCTGACAGCCTCTCCCAGAAAATCGTGACCGTCATACCGCTCGCCTTTGAGGGCGAGAAACAGGTAGCCGGGAACCATGGACCTGGAATCGGTGCAAAGCCCTTCAGCAGCCCTATCCGGCGAGCCGGAGATCTGGTGTCCTCCTATGGCTGCTACGATCTCCCCGATGCTAATCTCCCCCCACCTCACGGCCATCTTTCTATTGTTTTTTGAGTTTGTTGTGTTTATTGAGTTCATTGGGTTTTATTCGTCTGCCGCTTTTCTTTATTCTTCTGTTTCAGGAGATACCAAATAAGCCGAAAATCCACTGCAAATCCTCCAACTTTTTGATCCAAACCATAAAAATCCAACGCAACAAACACAAGAAACCCCATGAACTCAACAAACTAACTGGCTGCCCTCTCTACCTCCTCTACGTCATCGAATCGCACCCTCCTATTTCCGATGATCTGATACCTCTCGTGCCCCTTACCCGCAATCAAGACAATATCCCCCTCAGCAGCCGTATTGATCGCCTCGCAGATTGCCTTTCTTCGATCCAGGATTATCCTGTATCCCCTCTCGTTCCCGGAGAGATTCTTCTCTATCCTCTCTAATCCCGCATCCCTTACCCCCTGCTCAATCTCCTTGGCGATCTGAGCCGGGTTCTCATTCCTCGGGTTGTCCGAGGTAAGTATAACCAGATCGCTGAGCTCACCGGCGAGCTTTCCCATCTCCGGCCTCTTGCCCTTATCCCTGTCGCCCCCGCATCCGAACACGGCGATCAACCTGCCGTGCACAAAGGGCTTGAGGGTTTGGAGCGCCTTCTCCAGGGCGTCCGGACTATGGGCATAATCAACGAACAACGAGAGCCCTTTGCGGTTTTGTACAGGCTGAAGCCTGCCTGGAACATAGGCGAGCCCCTTTATGCCCCTCGCAATAACTTCAAGCTCCCGATCAAGGCTGTAGGCGGTGGCTGCTGCCCCGAGGATATTGTAGACATTTATCAGGCCCAACAGGGAGGAGGTGATCGGTGTCCTCCACACAGGGGTAACCAGGGTAAACCGTACGCCATCCACGGCAAGCTCTATATCCACAGCCCTCACCATACAATCCTCTCCAAGGCCGTAGCTCACCACAGGCATCGCGGTCATCTTCTCTAATATCCTTCCCTTGGGGTCGTCCACGTTGATGACCGCAACTGCCCGGTCCTTCCCTTGATCTCCGCCCAAGGAGGTAAAGAGCCTGGATTTTGCCTGAAAATACTCCTCCATGGTCGAGTGATAGTCCAGGTGATCCCTGGAAAAGTTGGTAAACAATGCCCTTGACCACTGAAAGCCCATCGTCCTTCCCTGATCAAGGGAATGGGATGAGACCTCCATGATAATATCGGTTATCCCTGCATCCTTCATCTCCCGGATGATCCGCATCAACTCCAGGGAGTCAGGCGTGGTAAGCGGCGCCTCAAAGGAGTTCCCGTTAAACCGGTACCTGATGGTGCCAATAAGGCCTACCCGAATGCCGGCCTCCCTCCATATCGACTCCAGCAGATAGCTGGTGGTTGTCTTGCCGTTCGTGCCGGTGATGCCGATCAGGCGCATGCCCGTCGTGGGATACCCATAAAACCTGGCGGCGAGCTCAGGCAGGGCAAACCGCGTATCGGGCACCCTGATAACGGTGGCATCGCCGAACTCCTTCTCTGCCTGCTCCACGACCAATGCACGGGCTCCACCCTCCACGGCACGGGCGAGATAGCGATGACCATCGTGTTCGTGCCCCCTGACCGCCACAAAGAGGTAGTCTTCCTGCACGGCTCGTGAATCGTTGGTCAGCCCCCTGACTTCGATATCCTTCCTTCCCCGCATCTCCAGGATCGAAAGACCCTCTAGCAAAACATCAAGTTTCATATCCCCTTTCAAACGGCTACGACCCCATCAACAGCTCAGCATGGCGGCCTAAAGGTGACCACCAGCGGTGTATCGCCATGTAGCGGCAAGCCCGGCGTAGGGCTCTGTTCAGCGGCCATCCCGCTACCCTTCACGATTACGCGCAACCCCAGTGCCTTTGCCTTCCTTACGACCTCCCGTACCCCGAGCCCCCTTACATCGGGCACCAAGCCCGGGAGATCCAAACCGCGGGCTACCTGCTCTCCTTCCGTCCTTGATGGACGGTCATTGCCGGATGGTGCTCCCATCTCACGGCTCGCAGTTGCCGTGGTGACCGAAGGCACCACATTGAGATGATTGAGGGTCCAGCCACCCACATCGCTGAATACAGGGGCCGCCACAACTCCCCCATATGGCCTACCCTTTGGTTCGTCGAGTGCCACCAGGATCGCAATCTCCGGGGAGTCCGAAGGCACAAACCCGCCAAAATAGGCCACGTACTTCTTATTCGAGTAGGTTTTCTCGATCGGATCAACCTTTTGGGCGGTACCCGTTTTACCGCCTGCCCTATATCCTTGTATTGCGGCTCTGGGCGCGGTACCGTCCTTGTCTACCACGCCCTCCAGTATCGCCTTAACCTTCCTTGCGGTCATCTCTGAGATAACCCTTCTGCGCGTCTGGGGGTAATACTCATGAATTGGCTTGCCTCCTTGATCAACGATCGATTTCACCAGATACGGCCTCATGAGGCACCCCCCATTGGCTATGGCACCAAAGGCCGTTGCCAACTGAAGGGGAGAAACGGAGATACCCTGGCCGAAAAATAAGGTATGTTGATCCACAATGCTGGCATACCTCATGGATTTGAGGGTGCCAATCCTTTCTCCCGGAAAATCGATTCCGCTTCGCTCACCAAACCCGAACCTCTGTAAGTACTGGTTGTACCGTTCGGCACCCAGCCTCCGCCCGATCTTGATCGCTCCGATGTTGCTCGAATACTTAATGATCTCGCTTACGGTCAGGTTTTCATAGGCCTTGCTGTCATGGATCACGTAATCGGCAACCGTGAGCTCACCCCCCTCACAATCGAGGACTGTGTTCGGGGTGACCACACCCTCTTCAAGGGCAGCCGCTACCAGGAAGGCCTTTAAGGTTGAGCCCGGTTCAAAACAATCGGTAACCGCCCTATTCCTCCATTCATAGGGTTTGTGGCGCCAAAACACGTTCGGATTGAACTCCGGCACCACGGCCACGGCTAAAATCTCACCTGTCCGGGGCCTCATCACGATGCAGATACCGCCCGCTGCCCCTGATCTCTCCACTGCATCCTGAAGGCTTTTCTGGGCCTTATAACTGATATCCTTATCCAGGGTGAGCACCAGGTTAAACGGGCCCGGGCTTTCCATCCTCGGCCTATCAAAGAGAAGGGGCCTGCCAAGGGCGTCGTGAATCCTGTTAAAGGTCGTCTCCCGTGCCTCCAGGTAGCCATCGTACTGTAGCTCAATCCCCTCCAGGCCTTTATTATCCTGGCTCGCGAATCCCACCACATGGGCGGCTGTTTCCAAACAGGGATAGTAACGCCTGCTCTCCATGGTAAAGTCTATCCCGGAGATGGCAAGCGCGCTCACGCGGCTGATCTCCTCCGGCGTCACCTTTCTCTTGATCCACACGAACGCCCTGGAATCCTGCAGCCTTTCGAGCAATGCAGCCCTATCTATTGAGAGGGCCTGAGCCAGCAGGGTTGCCGCTTCCCGCTTGTTAGCTATCTTTTGAGGGTAACCGTATATGGAGCTTACCTCAATGCTGAGAGCGAGTTCGTTTCCGGCCCTATCGAATATGGTCCCCCTCGGGGTGGTGAAGGTAAGCTCTCCCGTATATCCCTTCTCGGCCAGGCTTGAAAGGTGGCTTGCCTCAAGGATCTGAAGCTGGTAGGCCCTGAGAAAGATGACCGTGAACGCCAGGAAAAAGAAAACCCCAGTCATGGAGATCCTGATCCTCATCCACATTATCTTCTTGGCCCTCATGGCACGTACACCACCTGTTTGGGCGAGGGCTGCCGCAATCCAAGCTCTTTCATGGCCTTATCCTCTAGGTGTTTGGGAGATTTTAGATAGGCCATCTCCAGCTTCAGCTTTCGGTTGTACTCCTCCTCCCTCGCTATCTCTCTTTTCAACTGGCTCAATTCATAGCCTGTTTGGGTTCTCTTGAAATTCACCCAAACGTGGGAAACCCCTGCTAACAAAACAATGGAAAATAGGGCTGCGAGGAAATGGATAAACCGTATCGGTTCTCTTTTCTTCTTTCCCTTCACCTCACACCCTCTCCGCCACCCTCATGATGGCACTCCTGGACCGCGGATTTCGATCGATTTCGGCCTGACTGGGTTTTAGCGCTCCTTTGGTTACCGTCCTCATCACGGGTTCGCAGGATTGATGGATCACCGGCAATTTTCGAGGCTGCATCTTTTTTCCCTCCCATTGGAGCATGGCCCGTTTCACAAGCCTGTCCTCCAGGGAATGATACGATATAACTACAAGCCTTCCATCTCTCGCCAGGACTGAGGGGGCCTTGTTGAGAAAATCAGCCAGGTTCTGCAGCTCCCTGTTAATCGCTATACGGATTGCCTGGAAAACCCTGGTAGCAGGGTGTATGTTTCGAGGACGGTACCTCCCTGGTATTGCACGTTCAACAATCCGGGCCAGTTGGAGACTCGAGCGTATCGGGTTGTTCTTCCGCTCCTCGGCAATAGCCCGCGCAATACGTTTGGCCCATCTCTCCTGCCCATATTCCCACAGAATCCCCTCAAGCCTTTCAATCGAGTTTCCGTTGATGAGCTCCCCTGCGCTTATGCCCGCATGCTGGTCCATTCTCATATCCAAAGGCTCATCCTTGCGAAAGCTGAATCCCCTGCCGGACGACTCAAGCTGATACGACGAGATACCCAGATCCAAGAGCATGCCGCTAATCCGTTCAACCCGGAGCTCCTCGAGTACCCTATCGATATCAACGTAGCTCTCCTTGAACAGGGTGACTTTTTCGGCACATGGAGAAAGCCTGTCTCTCGCTATCTCAAGGGATGCTTGATCGACATCCAGGCAAATCAACCGCCCGGCAGGGGCCAAACTCTCCGCGATCCTAAGGCTGTGTCCACCCGTACCGGCTGTTCCATCCACATAGGTTCCCTCTGGATTGCTGATCAGGAATCTCATAACCTCATCAACCATAACCGGTTGATGAGTAACGACCATATCGCCCTCCATTCAAATACCAAGATCTGAAAGAGATTGACTGGCGTCTGGAAATGCCTCCCTGGCCCTTTCGAATTCCTGATCCCACCTCTCCTTATCCCAGATCTCAAACCTGGTGAGATGGCCCACGAGGACCACCTCTTTCTTTAATCCGCCCAACTCCCTTAAGTCGGGAGGAATCAGGATCCTGCCCTGTTTCAGGGAACACTCAACAGCACCGGATACAAAGTAGCGGAAGTAGATATTTGCCGAAGTATCGAACATAGGGAGGCTTACCGCCTTCTCCTTTATCCTCTGCCAGTCCTCCCCTGCAAAGGCCACGAGGCAGTTGTTCAGATTGGTGACCACCAGGGAAGAATCACCCCTGTTCTCCAACACCTCCTTGAAACGGGTTGGGATGGCAAGCCTTCCCTTTTCATCAAGGCTATGTCTCGATCTTCCCTCAAAGAAGTCATGTAAAGGCTTTACCATAAGTTTTTTCCCACTTTGTACCACTTTATGACACTTTCAAGGAAAAAAGTTCCTTTGTCAAGAAAAAAATGAAATTTTTCTTGAAATCTTAATAGGTTCTCCTCTGTGTGTCATTTTTACATGGGAAGATAGAGGGGTAGTGATTCCATCCAAGTACCTATGGGAAAAGAGATCCAGCTATGTCACCCTTCAGGTAACTATCTCAAAATACGTATAAATTTCATTTTTTAGCCTACTGATTCATAACACCCGCCATGAGTTTTCAATGTTAGATTGAATTATTGAAAGGCTCCCCTTTTAAGAATTCACATTACTTGATATACTTATGAAAGTATGACCTCATTGTATAAAGAGGAGGGATTTGGATGGCGCGGAGGCCTAATCCGTTTCTGGAGGAGTTCCTGGATCCAGGCCTTCCCCTGCCCACGATCCATTGGGAGACGGTACCTGCTGGTGTAAACCCGTACGAGGTATGGGATGGTTATGATGAATGTGTGGATGGGTGGGTGCCCATATGGTATCCCCCCTACAACCCAAAAACCGGGATTTCCTATGGGGAATTCGAGCGATCCTATTACTTCAATGATGATCTCGAAAAAATCCTCAAGGCCATGCATCGCTGGCCACTGTGGGGGAGCCCCGTTCAGAAAAAGCACGCCGCAGCTTTCGCACTTTTGCAGTTGTTCTGCGAGGTGATGGGGCTTTGCCCGAGGGTCTGATCCCAATCGTCAAGGACTAGTATTGCGTTTCATCTAAACCTTTACACTGTCATTGCGAGGAGCTAAGCGACGAAGCAATCTCGACAAGACTTACAAACTACGCCGCGAGATTGCTTCGCTAACGCTCGCAATGACAACTTTTTAATGAAACCCTATACTCGGTACTGGAAAGGAGAACAAAGAATGATTCGGTACTGTTACATCGAGAGCATGGTGGGCCGGCTTCTGGTGGCCGGCGATGAGGATGGCCTCAGATATATTAGTTTCATGAAGGGGAAGAACAGGATAACTCCGAATGTTGATTGGAAGGAAGACCAGCCATATCTTGGCGAGCCGATCCGCCAACTGGAGCTCTACTTCCAAGGCAGGCTCAAGCAATTTACTTTGAAACTGGCGCCCCAGGGCACACCCTTCCAGCTCAGTGTGCTTCGAGCCCTTCAGGAGGTGCCCTATGGTGAGACCATCTCATACGGTGAGCTGGCGCAACGGATCGGAAGGCCAAAGGCCTCCCGCGCAGTGGGTGCGGCAAACGCCAGGAATCCCCTCCCCATAGTCATTCCATGCCATCGGGTGATCGGCAGTAACGGCAGCCTGGTGGGCTTCGGCGGGGGGTTGGAGATAAAAAGGAAACTGCTCGATCTTGAAAAAACCCACCGGTAACTCCGGTTGCGCCATCATGGAAAACCTTCCTAGATACACTCCACACACACGAGCGAAGCCGCGGATAGCTCCTCTGGCCTTGATCACTGAGGTCTGATCTGATACAATGTCTTTTCAAAGGAATACAGGAGACCACAAGGCACATGGATCGAATAAGATCGCATCAAATCACAGAAGAGAAAAGGCGTGAAATAAGACAAAAGATTACCGCTGTTCTCGACCAAATGCCAGAGATCGTATTTGCCTTTTTACACGGATCTTTTCTTTCAGAGCCCAGCTTCAGAGACATAGATCTGGGCATCTTTGTGAGAGACATTGACCGTTCTGACTACTGGAATTATGAGTATAGACTCACGAGAGAAATCGAAAACGCGCTCCATTCCTCTTTCGTGATTGAAGTCAAGGTGATCAATGAGGCGCCCCTGTCCTTTTGTTTTCATGTGATCACGGGAAAACTTCTTTTTGCACAGGATGAGGATTTCCTTGTGGATTTTATGATCCACACTGCAAGGGACTATCTGGATATGGCGCCTCTCAGAAAGCGGTATATAACGGAAGCTATGGCATGACAGAACTCAATATCGATAAGATATACAGCAAATTTAGGGACATTAGGGAGGCAATAGATAGGCTGACGGCATTCAAGGATATCTCTTTAGAAGAATTCCTCAATGATCGGGACAAACAGGACATCGCTAGTTTCCGACTCATTGTTGCCACTGAAGCAGCCATAGATATGTGCCTGCATATCGCAGCAAAGGCATTTAAAGTAGTCCCGGAGGAATATGCTGGGTGCTTCAGAGTTCTTTGTGACCATGGCCTGATAGACCAGGACATATCAATACGGCTTGGCCGAATGGCCCGATTTCGAAATCTATTAGTCCATCAATATTGGGAGATAGATTATTCTCGAATGTACGAGATTATCACCGGATCTGATGTTGGCGATCTGGAGGAGTTTATCCATCAGATCAATCGATGGATCAAGAAAGGGGTGGATACATAGGGTACGACTCACTGCTCAATAATGCTCCGATTCGCAGATACAAACATAAAAAGGTGTATAAAGGGGGCTGCTTAGAGCGGCTTGAGCCTCCTATTTGAAAGCCCCTCCTATCAATAACGGGGCTTTTTTAAAATCTCCTTCTTTCACCCATCCAACAATACCTATTTCATACCAATATATCTCATAAATAA
>Ga0307427_1000691_pt1 | contig 19889 bp, 14 predicted proteins | sample SalMarWE160190MG_FD_202162 | JGI IMG/M metagenome (GOLD analysis project Ga0307427, IMG submission 202162) | Salt marsh sediment microbial communities from the Plum Island Ecosystem LTER, Massachusetts, United States - WE1603-190 | ecosystem: Environmental > Aquatic > Marine > Intertidal zone >... | reverse complement strand
GCGAGCGTCAACTGGTAGCCGCGGATGTAGTCGTCGATGTCGAACGCCAGGTGCTCGTGCCGCTCGAACTGAACGCGGAGCATCATGATGACGTCGCACTCGGGCAGGATGGCGTCAAAATCCTCCGTCACCTCCACGTCCACGTCCAGGTCGTGGGTGAAGACCTGCGGTCCGACGAAGACGAGGCGGTTTCCGAACTTCGACCAGCCGAACAGGTTCGACCGTGCGACGCGGCTGTGCCGCACGTCGCCGACGAAGGCAAGGGTCAGGCCCTCGAACTTTCCGGTCTTTCGGCGGATGGCAAGCATGTCCAGGAGCGCCTGGGTGGGGTGCTCGTAGGCGTCGTCGCCGGCGTTCAGGACCGAGCAATCGACGCATTCAGCCACCCGCTGCGGCGCCCCGCGCTCCTGGTGCCGGATAACGATGGCGTCCAGGCCCATCGCGTCGACGTTGCGGACCGTGTCGGCGAGCGATTCCTTCTTGTTGAGGCTGCTGGTGGCGGCGTGGAACTGGCAGACGCGGGCGCCGAGGCGCTCTCCGGCAAAGGTGAAGGAGGTCCGCGTCCGCGTGGAATCCTCGCAGAAGAGGTTCAGGATGGTCCGGCCTTCGAGCAGGCGCGGCGCGGGCCGGCGGCCGGTGCAGCATGGGAAAAACTCGTTGGCCGTATCGAGGATGGCCAGGATCTCGTCCGCCGTGGCGTCCTCGAGGCCCAGGAGGTGCTTGCGCGTCCACCTGTCGGTTGCCAGTTTCGCCATGACGTGCCCCCGCCCAAGAGAGGTCTGTGGCACCTCGCTCCGGCGGGAAACTATAGGCCCACACGCCTGCGGCGGCAATGAAAAAGGGAGGAGTAGCGGGGCGGCCGGCTTGGCGCTGGCCGCAGCCGGCTTTTGGCGATAAGATGGGTTCTCGGACCGTGTTCAACCACTGGGGTTCCTGTGACACGCGGTATGATTCGACGCAAGAGAGTCGCCCCGATCGTGGCTACGGTCCTGGCGCTGATTCTGCTGCCGCAGCGCCGCTGCGCCGCAGCGCGACCGAAACGGGACGGCGGGACGGCGACAGCCGCCATGTCCGCACCGCCGGCGCGCCCCGACTTTGAGGCCGTGCGTCTGGCCGTAGCGAACTTGACTGAGACGTTCGGCGACCGGTATCCCGACGGTGCGAGGTTCCTTGCCCGCCTCGATGCGCTCCGGAAGGCGAAGAACCGTCCGGCGGCGGCCGTCGCGCGCGAGTTCCGCGCGCTTCAGCGTGAGGCGCTCCTGGCGAACCCGCTCCTGGATTTCGACCAACTCCTCCTCGTCAAACGTAAGGTCCAGGGCAGGGACCGCACGTTCCTCGGGTTCCCCTCGAACCACGAGTGCAACTCGTCGCTGAAGCGAAACGGCTGGGACAACGAGATCGCCGTCCTGTCGCCGGTCCGTCCGGACGGCAACCTCCGGACGTTCTACCGGCCGACCGGCGGCGGCTACGTCGGAGAAGTGGACCTCCACTGGGACGCCCACCGCCTGCTGCTTACCAAATCGGACCGCGAGAACTGGAAGATCTGGGAGATCCGCACCGACGGCACCGGCCTGCGCCAGGTCTCGCAGACGCCCAAAGACGTAGACTGTTTCGACGCCTGTTACGTGCCCGACGGCCGCATCGTCTTCGGCAGCACCGCGTCGTACCAATCCGTCCCGTGCTGGCACGGCAAGAAGTGGGTCAGCAACCTGTACGTGATGAACGCCGACGGGTCGGGGATGCGGCAACTGTGCTTCGACCAGGACCACAACTTTCACCCGGTCGTCCTGAACGACGGCCAGGTTCTGTACCACCGCTGGGACTACACGGGCATCAGCCACATCTTTCTGCGGCAGTTGATGGTGATGAACCCCGACGGCTCGGGCCAGCGGGCCGTCTATGGCAGCAACTCGTGGTTTCCGAACTCGCTGTACTTCCCGCGGCCGATCCCTGGACACCGCGACGGACTCATAAGCATCCTGAGCGGCTATCACGGCGTCCATCGCATGGGACGGCTCGTCGTCATCGACACGGGCCGGGGGTGGCAGGAGACCGACGGCATCGTCCACGAGATTCCGCGTCGCGGCCGGCCCATCCGGACCGCCATCCGCGACAACCTTGTTGACCAGGACTGGCCGAAGTTCCTCCATCCCTGGCCGCTTGGACGCGACGGCCGGCCTGAGACAAGCGGCAAGTATTTCCTCGTCGCATGCCGGCCCACGGCGAAGCACGCCTGGGGCATCTACCTCGTGGACGTGTTCGACAACATGGTGCTCGTACGCGAGGAACCCGGCTGCGCCCTGCTCGAACCCGTGCCGCTTGCCGCACGCCGGAAGCCGCCCGTCCTGCCCAGCAGGATGGACACCGAACGCACGGACGGCGTGGTGTATCTGCACAACATCTACGCCGGTCCGGGTCTGGCGGGCGTGCCGCGCGGCACGATCAAGCGGCTGCGCGTTATGGCTTACCACTACGGTTACCGCGGGTTGGCGGGCCCGGACAAGATCGGCTACGGCGGGCCGTGGGAGGTCATGCGGATTCTGGGCACCGTGCCGGTGGGCGAGGACGGGTCGGCCATGTTCCGCGTGCCGGCGCTCGCGCCGGTCGCCGTCCATGCGCTCGATGCTGAGGGCAAGGCCGTCCAGTTGATGCGGAGTTGGATGACGCTCATGCCGGGCGAGGAGATGTCGTGCGTCGGGTGCCACGAGCGACTCTCGGACGCGCCGACCGCGCAGATGGCCCTGGCGATGGGCCGCCCGCCGGATGACATCACGCCCTGGCACGGCCCGGCGCGCGGCTTTGACTTCGCCAGGGAAGTCCAGCCCGTCCTCGACGCCTACTGCGTCCGGTGCCACAACGGGGCGGAGAAAGGCCGGCCGGACCTGCGACCGGCGGACAAGGTCCCCGGCTACAAGGGCCGGCGCATCAGCGGCCTGGGCGTGGCGCGGATGCATCCGGCGATGAAGAAGGCGACAGGGGGCGTGCTTGAGTACACCCCTGCCTATGAAGCGCTCATCCCCTACGTCCGCCGCGTCGGCATCGAGGACGACGTGAGTCTGCTCGTGCCGGGCGAATACCACGCCGACACGAGCCCGCTCATCCAGATGCTCCGCAAGCGGCACAGCGGCGTCCGCCTGGACGCCGAGGCCTGGGACCGGCTGGTCACGTGGATCGACCTGAATGCACCGTGCCACGGCACGTGGGGTGATGTGTATCCGGTTCCCGACGGTGCCCACCAGCGGCGGATGGAACTCAGAAAACGCTACGGCGGGCCGACGGAGGACCCGGAGAAGGTCGCGGATTTGCCGCGGCCGACGTTCGATACCTCCGGGTCGCTTGGGTCGGCCTCCGAAATGCTTGCGGCGTATGCCGAGCCAGCGGAGGGCTGGCCGTTCGGCGCCGAGGAGGCCCGTCGGCGGCAGGACGAGGCGGGTCGGCAGAGAGAGGTGACCGTGGACCTCGGCGGGGGCGTCACGATGCGCCTGGTCCGCATTCCCGCCGGGGAGTTCGTCTTCGGCAGTCTCAATGGCGAGCCCGACGAGACCATGTGCAGGCGTGTCCAGATGCGCAACCCGTTCTGGATGGGGGCGCGGGAGGTCACCAACCGCCAGTTCCGGCGGTTCGACCCGGACTTCTCCCCCGGCTACTACACCAAGCGTCACGGCAGGCAGGACGACAAGGGCCTGCCGCTCGACGGCCCGGACCAGCCGGCCGTCCGCGTTTCCTGGACCCAGGCGCTTGGCTTCTGCCGGTGGCTCTCGGAGCGGGCCGGCCGGGAGTTCACGCTGCCCACCGAGACCCAGTGGGAGTGGGCCTGCGGCGCCGGCAGCGCGTCCGCATTCTACTTTGGGGATGTTACCGCCGACTACTCGAAGTACGCCAACGTGGGCGATGCATCGTTCAGCCGCGGCCTCCTGAAGGGCGGCAAGCAGGTCACCGGCGGGCTGGAGCACCTGGTCATCGAGGGCGCCGCCACGGCCGACACACGCTTCAACGACGGGGCGGTCGTGACCTGCCCCGTCGGCCGGTACCGGCCAAACGCGTGGGGCCTTTTCGACATGCACGGCAACGCGGCAGAGTGGACCCGGACGGCCTATCGCGTGGCCCGGCTGCCCTCTCAGTGGTATGGGGCTTCGCACGGTCCGTACGAGCGCGACGATCCGGATGCCGAGGGCGAGAAGGTGGTGCGCGGAGGGTCGTTCTTCGACCCGCCCAAGCGGTGCCGGTCGGCGTTTCGGTTGGCCTATCCGGCTTGGCAGCGGGTCTTTAACGTCGGGTTCCGGGTTGTGTGTGAAGCCGACGGCGGCCGCGTGGCCGCTGCCGGCGAGTGACGGCAAAAAAACAAAAAGGTACCAGGTACCTTTTGGGGGTGGGGCGTTTTCGGTAATCTCATGGGTGGTCTGAGGCCGACAACAAGGACACAAGCGTGCCCGTGAACAAGCGGGAACTCCGGCAGATGTACACGACGTCCGGCAAGCAGTTCCTGCGGTTGCCGACCTGCGGAGAGGACGATACGATGAGTGGCTTGCAACGCTTGGTGATGTTCTTACTGGCGGCTTTCTTCTCAGCGTCCCTGGCAGAGGGGGTGGGCGCCGAGACGGCCCCGGCCGCTCCGGCGGCGCCCGCCCCGGTTACACCGGCGGCGCCTGCCCCGGTTACGCCGGCGGCACCTGCGCCGGCCACGGCTGCGCCGGCTGCGGCTGCGCCGGCGGCACCCGCGCCGAGGACCGTCAAGCCGTCCGAGAAAACCGTTTGGGCCGGTCACATGTCGGCGGCCGAGATCGCATTCAAGACCCGGGACTACGCCAAGGTTGAAGCAGAACTCATGGCCGCCGTCAAAGTTGCCGAGGGGTTCGACGAAAAGGACGAGCGACTCGCCTCCTCCCTCGTCAGGCTGATGCAGACCTATGCCACTCAGGACAAGCACGCTGATGCCGTCGGGCCGGGCAAACGGCTCGTGGCGTTGCGGGAGAAGGCTCACGGGGCCGACCACATCGCGGTGGGCGCTGCGCTGAACGACCTGGCGGGCCAGTATAAGGACCTGGAGAAATTTGACGAGGCCCTCCCCCTGTACACGCGGTCGCTGGCCATTGCCGAGAAAACGGGGGCCCGCGCATCGCCGCTGATCGCCATTATCCTGAACAACCTGGCTCAGATCTACCGGGACCAGGGCAAACTGGACGACGCCGAGAAGAGCGCCAACCGGGCCCTTGCCATCCGCAGCCAGGTTTTCGGTGCGCACCATGATTGGTACGCCGACAGTGTGGGGACGCTCGGCACCGTCTATGCTGCCCAAGGCAAGCACGCTGAGTCGGAGGCGCTGTTTCGGCGCGTCCTCGATATCCGCCGCAAAACACAGGTCTGGAACCGGCCGGTCATAATCAAAGCCATGGCCGACGTCGCCGACGCCTGCAAGGCGCAAGAGAAGTTCGAGAACGCTGAGACGTTTTACAAGGCGGCGCTGAGGACCGGCGAGGACGGGCTCGGCAAGAACGACGGCGTCCGGGCCGACGTGTATCAGGCCTACGCCGACCTGCTGAAGAAACTGAAGCGCGACGACGAGGCCAACCAGATGGCCGAGCAGGCACGGATCATCCGCAACCGCCTGGCTGCCCCGGGCGGCGGACCGTCTGTCGAGAGCAAATGACGGACCGTTGTGGTCGGCGGCGCCCTCCCGGAACAGGTCCGGACTTCGAATAGGGTACCGCTGCATGTCTCAGGTTGCGGCGTTTCTTGCCGCGGCATCCACGAGGAGGATGGGCAGGGCGCTGGCTGCGCCTCTGAGCGTGTAGAGTGCCTCGACCTCTCCCCGGCAGTTGTACCAGCACGCGCGGCAGTGGTTGGCGTGCCATCGGTCGCGCAGGCGTCTGACAAGCAGCGGCATCGGCGTCTCGATGATCGAGCCGACCGGCCGGCCGCGGTCTTCCACACACTTTGCCACGAGCCCTTTCTGGTCGATGTTGAAGGTGGCGCGTCCGGCGCGGCAGCCTGGGACGCCGCCGTCGAGGGCGGCGTCGAAACGCGACAGGAAGTACGGGTTCGAGAGAAAGCCGCGATACCGGCGGTGAAGGTCCAGCAGCCGCGCCGAGACGGGCGGCCGGGGCCGATGCGATGCGTCGCCCGTTTTCAGCACGCCGTACGGCTGGACCATGAAGTTGGCCCCCAGGCGCTGGGCCAGTGCCACCACGCCTTCGAGGTCGTCCTGGTTGTCGGCCGTCAGGACGGCCATCACGTTGACGCGTTGGTGGGCGGCGGTCCGCGTATCGCGGAAGACCTCGACCGCCCGGACGGCCTCGCGAAATGCGCCGCGTACGCCGCGCTGCGCGTCGTGGCGTGCGGCGTCGGGATAGTCGATGGAGATGCTGACGCCCCAGAGTCCGGCGTTCCACAGTCGGCGGGCGCGGTCGGGGCGGATGCGCCAGCCGTTGGTCGTCAGGAACGGGAAGTGCCACCGTGCGACGGCCTCGACGACCTGGGCGATGTCCGACCGGAGCATCGGTTCGCCGCCCGCCAGGTTCACGAGCAGCGAGCCGCAACGAGCCAGGTTGCTTGCACCCCGCTCGAACTGGCGGACCGAGAGTTCTTCGTCCGGCGAGTGCGACTCTTTCCAGTAGGAACAAATACGGCAGCGGAAGTTGCATCGATACGTTACTTGCCACGCGCACCAGACGGGGTGTCTGCCCGTGTAGGCGCGCACCAGCCGCGCTTTCTTCTCGACGTTGGTCAGGGCTCTGGTGGCGTTCATCGGTTCTTCCGGCGTACGTGTTTAGCGTGTCATTCCGAGCGAGCGAAGCAAGTCGAGTCCCGGCGCGCCGGGATCGCTGTTATCCGTGTCCGGACGACGAGATTTCTCCGCTCGGCCATACGGCCTCGGTCGAAATGACATCGCTTCGAGAGTACGCTAAACAGGCACCTTCCGGCGCACGGGCGGCGCGAGGAACGGTTTCACGATCAGGTCGTAGGCTGTGCCTCGGCGCCCGATTCTTACGCGCCGGGCCAATCTTAGCAAGGGGACGATCCGCGGACGGTGCACGACGTACGGCAGGAACTCGCAGGCGGCGACAATGTCATCGGCCGAGAGCGACGGCGGGACCACCGCAGGCTCGCCCGCCCGATGCGCCGCCGCCGGATCCGGCGCCAGCCACCCGTTCTCCCTGGCGATTCGTTCGGCCCTTGACCCAGGCGCGGGATAATGCAGCACGGCCTCGACGCGGTCCGGATCGAGACGCCCCAGCAGGGCGGTCGTCTCGTCCAGGGTCACCGCCGTCTCGTAGGGTGCGCCGACCTGGACGCGCGCGACCGTCCGGACGCCCGCGCGGCGGAGGGCCGAGAACGCTTTCACGACGGCTCCTGCCGGCACATCCATGTCGAGGACCTCGTTGCGGATAAGGTTCGAGGCGCTGCCGACCGGGACGGTGACCTCCTCGCAACCGGCCATCGCCAGCAGCGAGGCCGCCTGGTCCTTGACGTCGGGGGCATGGAGCGTGGTCCGAATCGGCAGGCCGATCTCCTTGCGGTAGCGGTGGGCAAAATCCGAGAGCCAACCGGGCAGCGAGACCCATCGCGGGTTGCCGATGCGCCAGCCGCCAAGGTCGAGTTGCACCTCGGCCACGAGGCGCATTTCATCGAGGCAGGCGTCCACGGGCCGGTGGCGCACCGGCCAGGCGCCGACCGTGGGCCGTTCCGGCCCTTCCGAAGAGAGGCGTCCGGCTGTTTGTGCCTCTCCGCCGCGCGCAACGGTCACGGGCGCAAAACCGGCCGAGTCGAGCATCTGTTCCGAGGCGTAGAGGTCGCGGGCGGGCATCGGGGCGGCGGCCAGGTTGTCGGGCGGAGGCGGCGGCGGATTCCGCATCACGCCCGTCTCGCACTTGACCCAGAAGCCCGGGCTGCGGAGCGAATCGACGCTGCTGCCGCGCGCGTCAACATACGCCGGGATCGTGACGTCTGCCGGCCCGACCGCGACGGCTTCGGCGCCCGGCAGGCTCAGACAGTGGTCGGGGCACAGGCGGGCGTGCGGTCCGAAGGGAATCAGCGGTGCGCCGAGGGCCGACGCCACCGCCCCGGCGGCGCGGGCGGCGACGTCGGCGGCCAACGCCTCGATGTAAATCAGGACCAGGTCGGGCCGGACTTCGGCCATGGCGGCCGCCAAGTCCGCCTGGTCGTCAGGCGTGACCACCGCGAGCGAAACCGTGTGGCCGCGCTCCCGAAGCGCCGCCGCCAGAACCGCCGCCTCATCGCGGTACGCCCTTTTCGCGGCGCGGGCGTCGGCGACGGGTTGCAGGATGACCAGGTCCATCCGCTACTCCGCTTCCTGCGGCGACTCGGCCGCCAGATGCCCCCAAAGTGGGTCGTCGGGCGAGAGGCCGCACACCTCCCGCAGAACGTGCTCGCGGCCGCGCGCGCGGAGCATTTCCTGCAGCCGCATCGCGCTCGGATCCTCTGAATAGTTATACGACAGGGCCGCTTCAACCCCCCGAAGAACGTGCGTCGGCTCGACGCCCTCCTGAAGGCACAGCCGCGCCGACCCGATAAGACGGTCCTCGGGCCCGAGTTTGCGCAACGGGTCGGCGGCGACGCGACGTACCTGGTCGCCGAGGGCGCGGTTCCGGTATCGCTCAAGGAGGTCGTTTTCGTGGTCTCGCTGGTCGTCGCCCGCGAAGCCGAACCGGGTGCACAGTGCCCGCCCGGTTTCGTCCATCGCGGCGCGGACCTCGGCCGCAATCGACCCGTCGTCCATCGTCTGCCAGACAAACTTGTGTCCGGCCTGATATCCGAGGTAGGCGCAGACGGCGTGGCTCATGTTGTGGGTGGCGAGTTTGCGATGCTGGTGGGCCAGGATGTTCTCGACCGGCTCGAGCCCGGCGATCTCAGGCGGCGGACCGCGCAGCGCCGTGCCGTCCACTGGGAGCCGCGCGTACGGCTCGCACGCGATCCAGAGCGGGTCGCGGCGGCTCACGTCATCGGGCACGAGAGGCACCATGCGGCTGACGACCGCCTCGACGAATCCGAATCGGGCGTCGAACTCGGCAAAGGTGAGGGGGTGGCAGTCGCCGGTCGCGACGATTCGTTCGAGTTCCGCCCACACGAGGTCCCTCAGATGTCGGCCGGCGCCAACGAGGTTCTCGCACGTGATGATGTTGAGGGCGTCGCCGCCGCACGAAAGGCGTCGGGCCAAGCCGGTGGCAAGGGCGGGTGCAACGGCCGCCAGGGCGCGGACGCCCACCGCCGTGCACGCAAGCGCCGCGCCGGCAATGGCCCCGGCCACAGCGGTCGTGTTGCGGCCGTGGACGGCGGTGGTATTTTCGATGCGGACGGTCTCGTCGCCGCCGTTCGTGACGTGATGGATCTCGTAAGAGCGGCGCGAATTGAGGGCATCGACGAGCGTGCCGTCGGTGTCCACGAAGATAATGCGGTATCCGGCGGCGGCGAGCAGTTCGCCCATGAAGCCTCGTCCGATGTTGCCGGCCCCGATCTGGACGGCCCTGGGTTGGGTATCGGACGGCATCGCGGTTGACCTATCGAGCATGTGAGTATGCGCGCGGCGCGTATGGCGCGGTGGGTCTCCCGACCCACCGCGCAATGTCATGTGAGTATGCGCACGGCGCAAGCGCCGCGGCTAACGTCATGTGAGTATGTGCGCGGCGCAAGCGCCGCGGCTAACGTCATGTGAGTAGGCGCGCGGCGCGAGCGCCGCGGCTAACGGTTGCCGTGCTTGGTGCGGTGGTTGGGTTACAGAGGCGATGGACCAGGGCCTCCATGGCCAGGCGGTCGTTGGGGGTCGTCTTGGCTTCGAGGTCGGCATGGACCAGGGCCTGGTACGCATCGGCCAAGTTCGTTTCAGAGAACGCGCCGGCGGCGCGGCGAACGCGGTTGAATGCCGCCCGGGGCACGCCGGCCCGGTCCATGGCGGCGTCGAGGCTCATGTTGTGGGCAAAGGCCCGGACGCGAACGAGTTGCCGGAACGTGGTCCGCAGCAGGCCGACGACCTGGGGGGCCATCATCCCGTCGGTCCAGAACGCGTCCAGGAGTTCGAGCGCCTGGGGCGCCTGGCGTATGGCCACGGCGTTGCACAAGGCCCAGACACGTTCGTGGTGCCCCCGGGCGATCAAGGCGTCCACGTCGGGCGTGTCAATCCCGGGCGCGTCGCCGACAAACAGGGCCAGCATGTCGAGGGCGTGCGTCAAGGCGGCGAAATCGTTCCCGAGATAGTCCTGGAGCATCTGAGCGGCGGGGTGCGTGAGCGTCTTGCCGTAGAGTTCCCTCGCCTGGCCCTTGAGCCAGGGCGGAACCTGGTACGGTTTGTCGGACTCGCATTGGACGACCAGACCGATTGCTTCCACGCGCTTGGCGAGGTTGGTCGAGGTGATCCACTTGGCCATCTCCAGGCAGAGGACACCGGTCGGGGAGGGGTCCTCGAGATACTTGAGGATGGCCTCGCGTTTGTGCTGGCCCTGATTCTTGGGACTGAAGAAGGCGTCGGCTCCGCGGATGAGGACGAGCCGCCGCGGCGCCAGGAACGGCATGGTTCGCAGGGCGTCGAGGACGTCGGCGAGTTCGGCGTCGGCGCCGGCGAGTTCAAGGAGGGCCATGCCCGGTTCGGCGTGGCCGATGGCCCGCTCTCGGACGATGCGGCGGCCTGTGTCCAACAGGTAGGGGTCGGCGCCGCGCAGGACGTAGATCGGCAGAGGTTCGCCGTGGGCTTTGTGTTTTGCAAAGTCGCTCAGGCGTTTGACCTTCGCGTCCTTCCTGGACTTGCCTTGCGCCATGCCGTGTGTGCCTTTCGGATGTGGGCGTGTTGTGCCGGCGACCGTCTTTGTACGCGATGTCGGGCCGGGTTGTCCAGGGTATTGAGCCCTGGAGAACCGCTGTCATAGAGCCCGTGGCACGGCCGGCTTGCCCAGCCGTGTATGCCGGATGGTCTGCCCACGGCTGGACGAGCCGTCCGTGCCACACCGGCTGTAACGTAGGTCTTGCAGAACTCGATATTCTTGTGCTCGATCGGGGTCGGAAAGGCCGGCGGCGCTTACCGTGGGGCGGGCAGAACGATGCGGAAGGTGGTTCCTTCGCCCTCCTCGCTGGCGAGGGTGATGCGACCGCCGTGCTGGGCAACGATGGCATAGACGGTTGAGAGGCCGAGGCCGGTGCCTTCTGTCTCGGACTTCGTCGTGAAAAACGGCTCGAAGATGTGTGGCCGGTCCTCCGGCGGGATGCCGTGGCCGGTGTCGGCAACGCTCAGGGCGACGGATGGGCCGGCCTTCAGCCCTTTGGCGAACGGGTCGTCGGCGTCGAGGCTCAGGTTCTCGGTGGTAATGGTGAGTGTGTCGCCGGCGTCCATAGCGTCGCGGGCGTTCACGGCGAGGTTCATGATGACCTGATGCATCTGGGTAGGGTCGCCCTGGATGGTGCGGAGGTCGGGGGCCGGGTTCGTGACGAGGGTCATGTCCTTGGGGAAGGTGCGTTCGATGAGTTCGGCGGCCTCGTGGAGGATGTCATTGAGATTCACGGGTTCGCGGCGTGTGGGCCGGCGGCGGCTGAACGTCATCAGTTGGCGGACCAGTTGGGCGCCGCGCTGGCCCGCCTGCTCGATGCTGACGGCAGACTTGTAGTCGTCGGTGTCCTCGGGCAGTGCGTTGCGGAGGAGTCCGGCGGCGCCGAGGATGGCCGTCAGCAGGTTGCTGAAATCGTGGGCGACGCCGCCGGCCAGCGTGCCGACGGTCTCCATCTTCTGGGCCTGGAACAGTTGCTCGCGGAGTTGGACGAGTTCGGTCACGTCGCTCGCGAAGGCGAGCGTGCAGATGATGTTGCCCTCGGCATCGAGAACCCGCGCCAGACTGAGGAAGGCTGTGAAGCGCGACCCGTCCTTTCGGACCGCCGGGTACTCGCCGGACCAGGCCCCCTCGCGCTGGAGGGCGGGTAAGATCGTGTGGACGACCTCGGCCCGCCGGTCTTCCGGATAGATGAACTCCACGTGCTGGCCGCGGACCTCCTCGGCGGTCCATCCGAAGAGTTGCTCGGCGCCGCGGTTCCAGAAAGTGACGTTCCTGTACGCGTCCACGACGATGATGGCGGCCTGGGCGTTCTCGACGAGGACGCGGTACTTGGCCTCGCTCTCGACCACACGTTCGTAAAGCCTGGCATTCTCGATGGCGACGGCGGCGTGAGCGCAGAGGGTCTGGAGGAGTTGCACGTCGTCGTCGGTGAACGCCTGCCCCCCCATCCGGCCGGCGCTGAGGACGCCGACGGCCTCGTCCCGGAAGAGGAGCGGCACGGCGACGGCATGGGTGATGCCAAGCCGCTTGGCGGCCGTTGCGCCCGACGGGGCGAGGTCCTGAGCCGGGTCGCCGGTCTGATACGGGATGCGATGAAGAAAGGCGCTGCCGGTCAGCCCCTGGCCGACGGCGACATTCGGCGCTTCGGCCTCTGCGCGCGACAGTCCCCTGTGGGCCCGGACGGTGAGTTGCCGGCGCTCGGGGTCGGGTGTGGAGATGGTCGCTATCGGCAGGTTGAGGAGGCGGCCGGCGGCCTCGACGACTTCCGCCATGATGGTCTGGGGTTCCATGGAAACGGTCACTTTGAGCGCGAGTTCGTGGACGGTGGTCATCCGCTCGTAACTTCGGCGGAGCCGGTCGCGGTCGGACCGCTCGAGCGCCACGACGAACAGGAACAACCACAGGATCGGCAGCAGAGGGCTGAGGAAGTCCTCGGCCATGTCGGCCTCCGGGAGGATGTCGGACCATTCCAGCAGGTTCGCCGCGCCGTCGAACAGGGAGACGGTGATGACCGCAATCAGCAGAAGCCGCACGGCCCCGCCGAACGGCCGCGGGCGGGCCAGAACCAGCACGAGGCCGACGAGCAGAGCCGCAGCCCCGATCGCATCCACCAGGACGATGATCCCTTGCGGAATCATGAGACGGCCTCCGGGGGCGCCCGGAAGGCACGCCATAGGATCACGAGGAGCCAGACGCCGGCGGTCATGTAGCCGAGGTGCTCGACGAGGTTCAGAAGTTCGCTGACGATTCCTCCCGCGCGCGCCGCGCTGGGACTCTGCTCCCAGAAGATGATGGTTGGGGTGTTCCCGCCGCCCGGGATGCCTTCCAGGACGGTAGCGGTCCAGGCGACGGCCATTAGTAAGAGCGGAACGACGAACGGGCGCAGCGCACGGATCGCTCGGATGGGCCGCCGGTTGGTCAGCAGATAGGCTGCGGTGACGGCGCAAATGCCGAGCGTAAGGATCTCGCCGAACTGGAACTTCATGGTTCCCCCCGTTCAGCAGCCGGAGTCGGCACATCGGCACCCCTGGCGGTCGGACGGGCCTTGCGACCGAGCAGGGGCGCTTCTCACGAGATGGCGTCACTGCCTGACTTACAAGTATACCGCATCGGCGCGGCCGAAACAACCGGCTTTTCGGCGCGATGCGTTCGAAGGGGGGTGGCAACGATTTCTGGCATGGGACGATTTCGTGCGGCTTGGCCGTAGCGCCGGGGTTTATCCCCGGCGCATCCTGGCCGGCGCCGCCGCCAATCCCGATACATCGGGACCGGGCATAAAGCCCGGCGCTACAACCGCCTGTCCCGATGTATCGGGACCAGAAAACTTGCCACCCCCCTTCGAAGGTGTGCGAGAACCGTGCTCAGCCGCGCGGCCCGATTCGGTCGAAACCGGTCAGCAGCCGCAGGACCTCCGGCATGAGGACGGAGCCGTCGGCCTGCTGGTAGTTTTCGAGGATGGCGATGATGGTACGGCTGGCGGCAATGGCGGTGCCGTTGAGTGTGTGGACGAGTTCGGGCTTGCTGCCGCGAGCGCGGCGGAATCGGATGGCCAGCCGCCGGGCCTGGTAGTCGGTGCAGTTGGAGGCGGAGGTGATCTCGCCCCACTCGCCGCCGTCGCCGCGGCCGGGCATCCAGGCCTCCAGGTCGAACTTGCGATACGCCGGCCCGCCGAGGTCGCCCGTGCACACATCGACCACGCGGTACGGGAGGCCGAGTTGCTGGTAGATGCGCTCCTCGATCCGAAGCATCTCGGCGTGCATCGCGTCGGAATCCTCCGGCGCGGTGAAGGCGAACATCTCGACCTTCGTGAACTGGTGGACGCGGTACAGGCCCTTGGATGCGCGGCCGTAGGCGCCGGCCTCGACGCGGAAACAGTGGCTGACACCGCCGACCTTCAGTGGCAGGGTGTCGGCCGGCAGGATCTCGTCCATCAGGAGGCCGCCGAGGGTGACTTCGGCCGTCGCGATGAGGCCAAGGTCCTGTCCGTCGATGCGGTAAATCTGCGTCTCCTCGCCCCTGGGGTTGAAGCCCGTGCCCTCGAGCACCTTCAGGCGCGCCAGGTCCGGCGTGGTGTAGAGGGCGAAACCTTCGTCGCGCAGGACATCAAGGGCGAAACGCTGGAGCGCAAGTTCCAGCAGGACGGCCTCGTTCTTGAGGAAGTAGAAGTTCGTGCCCGTGACCTTCGTGGCGGCCTCGAAGTCCAACAGGTCGAGGGCCTCGCCGATGGCGACGTGGTCGCGAGGCTCGAAGTCGAACCGTGTCGGCTCGCCGGAGCGGCTGATTTCGCGGTTGGCCGCTTCGTCGGCGCCGACGGGGGCGTCGGGATGCGTCAGGTTGGGAATCCTGGCCTGCTCGTTGCGCAGGCGGGCCTCGACGTCGGCCAGGGTCTTCTCGCGCTGGGCGATGGTACTCTTGAGGGCAGTGGCTTCCTCGACCATGGCCGGCCGGTCGGCATCGGACGCATTGCGGATATCCTGGCTGAGCGTTTTGCGCCGGCTGCGCAGACCGTCGATCTCCTGGATGAGGGCCGACCGCTCCTCGGCCAGGCGAAGCACCAGGTCGATGTCGGCGGTCATCCGGCGGTTCTCGGTGTTGGCACGGACCTCGTCGGTCCGCGTCCGGATGGTGTCCAGGTCGAGCATTAGTCGTTCCTTTTCGAGCCCGCGGCGGAAGCCGCCGGGCATTCGCCTCCGGCGTGGCCCGGGCCACCGCTGTTGAGCATGACCCGCCGCTCCCGGGGCGGGCTCGAACTGTTCTTCCCTCGGCATTGTGCCGAACGCGCCGCTGCCTTGCAAGGTTTTCGCGCTGCTTGCAAAAGTGCCCCTGTGCGATAGAATGGGGACTCGGGGAGGCAACGCGAATCGGCAGAGTAGAAACGTCCCATGCCTGCAAACCTGACCCCGCAATACCTCGCTGCGGAAAGGACCTTCCGTGCCGCCAAGACGGTGGCCGAGAAGATCGCCGCGCTGGAGGAGATGTACGCCACGATCCCCAAGCACAAGGGGACCGAGAAGATGCAGGGGGACATCAAGCGGCGGTTGGCGAAGTTGCGCCAGGCGGCACGCGAGACCAAGGGCAGGAGCGGCGTCGATCCGTTTTACGTCGAGAAGCATGGGGCCGGCCAGTTCGTCCTCTTTGGGACACCCAACTCGGGCAAGAGCGCCATCGTCGGGGCCGCCACAAAAGCCCACGTCAACGTGGCGCCGTACCCGTTTGCGACGCACGGGCCGGTGCCGGGGATGATGGCCTTCGAGGACGTTCAGATCCAACTGGTGGACCTGCCGCCCGTCGCGCGCGAGGCCGTCGTGCCCGGCATGATCGGGGCCGTGCGAAGCGCCGACGGCATCCTCGTGTGCGTGGACCTGGGGGCCCGGGACCTCCTGGACCAAGTGGACGTGTGTCTGGGCGTTCTTGAGGGCCGCGGGATGGCGCCGGAAGGCCGCCAGCCGCCCGAGGGCGGCGTCACGAAACGGATGCTCCTGGTGGGGACGAAAGAGGACCTGCCGGGCGCCCGGGAGAACTTCGAGGCCCTCCAGGACCTGCACAGGGACCTCCTGCCGATGCTTTCCACCAGTGCCGAGACGGGCCGTGGCATGGACGACCTGGCCCGCCGGTGCTTCGAGATGCTCCGCATCGTCCGCGTCTACAGCAAGGAGCCGAGCAAGCCGCCGGACATGAGGCAGCCGTTCATTCTTCCGCGCGGCAGCACGGTCCTGGACATGGCGGCCGAGGTGCACCGCGAGATCGCCGCGAACCTGCGGCGCGCCCGCATCTGGGGCGCCGGTGTGTACGACGGCCAGCCCGTCCAGCAGGACCACGTGCTGAATGACCGAGATGTGATCGAACTGCACGTCTGAGGGCCGGTCCGGGGCATGTTGTGGGCTTCTGCGCCGCCGCCCGAAAAAAAGTTGGATAGGCGCTTGACGCGCGCCGACATTGAGTGTATACTTGAAATGAACGCCGGGGCCGGCCGCAAGGGGAATTGTCACGGCATGGGTGCGTGGCAATGGGTTAAGGAGGTCAGGCGATGAGAACGGCATGGGAGGTGTTGCGGATTATGGAAGGTCCGTTGACGCAGGCTTACGGAGCGGGGCCCGGCGGGGCGGCGCCGGCGGTGATGCGTGGTGCAGGGCAGGGTCGGGTGGGACTGCCTGAATGCTTTGGCGAAGTGCTGGGGAGCCGTAACCGAGCGAAGAGGAGGCGAGATGAACGGCTTGGGAACAGAGCACACTGGCGGCGATTCGGTGCAACTACGCGTGCGAGCCCGGGATGACTATTCCGGATTGACGTTGGAACTCAGGACGCGTCTTCGACCTTCTGACCTGAAACGCGCTTACGAGGAACTTCTCGCCGTCAAGGAAAGCCTTATTGAACTGTTCGAAACGAACCCCATGACTCTCGAAGAAATGGCAAAGGTCCTGGAACCCCTGGACCGGATCATTTACAAAGGCGCCTTCATTTGGGTTTCTATCAAGTCTCCGGATGACGGGGCCGACAGGACCCAGGACGTGGTGCGCCGGCCGCAGCGGAAGGACCGGATTCCGGTGATTCGCTGACCGATGCCGGCCGCCGGTGTGAATGCTCCGGCTCCGGATCATTTCGACGGGGGAGCGCCTTGCCCCTGGGCGCTGGAAGGACCAAATACGACTGATGGCTACGATAAAGACTCCGAAAAAAGGTGACGCCATTTCCCTTTCCACGACGGACGGCGAGCGTCTGGTCTTCACGGGTGTCCTGAAGCGTCTGCGGGTGGCGGCCGGTTTTGGTGTGCGGCGTCTGGCGCAGCGTGCCGACGTCCTGCCGAGTTCGATCAGCCACTATGAGAACGGGCGCCAGGTACCGAAGCCGGAGGCGTTGAAGCGGATCGCCAAGGCGCTGTCGGTGCCGCCGGAACTTCTGATGTGGTTCGCTTACACCGAGAGGCGCCACGAGGGCGCCGAGCGAGACCTGTTCCGGCGGGTGGAGAACATCATGGTCCGCCAACTGAGGCTTTTCGAGCGCGCCCTGGCTCGCCGAGTGCGGCCGCGCTAACCCTACGACGCCATGTGGCGCGGTTGCGGCCGGGTCCACGTTGACCCCGAGTTCGCGTTGTAGCACTAAACGCATCGGCGCCGTTCGGTCGGGTGGTACTGTTGGTGCGTGGCGGGTCTCCGTACCCGCCGCGGATATGCGCCGTCTTGCGCAGTGGGTGCGGAGACTCACCGCGCAAAACTTATGTCGGACCGCTAAGAAGGGTTCCAGGAAGCCTCTCCCCCGAAAAGGCCCCTGGGGGCTGTGTAGAGAAGGTTCGCGGAACCTTTTGGCCTGACGGCGTTGCCGCTGCCACAGCCCATGGTCGCACCTCGAGGGGTCCGGCGGATTAGGTGTTGACGTTCGGGCCGTGGGCGGCGAGAATGAGGGGGTTGAGAGTGCAGGCTGACTCTCGACGCTGAGAGGGGTCGGTGTGCCGGCAGTGGGCATCACGACCCTGAGAAGAGGTGATGGAGGTGTTTCTACCGACCGGCGACGGCCGGAGGGTGGGGTGGTTCATTTTTTGAGGCGAGTTGACCATGCTCGGACCGCGTAAACGGCTCGGCGAAATCCTGAGAGAATGGGGCAAGATTACGGAGCGCCAGCTTCGCGATGGGCTGGCCAAACAGTCCAAGAGCGGCCGCCGGCTCGGCGAGATCCTCGTGGCTTCGGGCCACTGCCAGGAGGCCGACATCAGCAAGGCGCTCGCCCTGCAATTCGACATGGAGTATGTGGACCTGGACATCGGCACCATCAACCCGCAAGTGATGGAAATGATGCCCGAGTCGATGATGCAGGAGTATCAGATTATCCCGCTCGACTACACCGACGGCAGGCTGAGGGTGGCGATAACCGACCCGCTTGATCTGGAGTCGGTCGATGCCATCCGGTTCCGCCTGAACATGGAAGTCGATTGCGTGCTGGCGGCGCGCGAGCAGGTGCAGCAGGTCATCTCGGGGTACACGGAGCAGACGGAATCGGAATCGGTGGACTCGATGCTCCAGGAGTTCACGTCAACGGATATTCAGTTCGAGGACCGCGGCGAGAAAGGCACCGAGGATCACGCCGAGTCGGCCCCGATCATCCGGCTGGTCCAGTTGATCATCACCGAGGCGGTGCGGATGCGCGCGAGCGACATCCATATCGAACCGCTCCCGAGCCGCCTGCGCGTCCGGTACCGTGTGGACGGCGTGTGCGTGGAACGCGAGCCGCCGCCGAAACGCCTCCAGGGAGCGATGACGACACGCATCAAACTCATGTCGGGCATGCAGATCGAAGAGAAGCGGCTGCCGCAGGACGGCCGCATCCGCATGAGGCTCGACGGAGAGGACCTCGATTTCCGCGTCTCGACGCTGCCGGCGTATCATGGCGAGAGCGTCGTGCTGCGAATCCTCAGACGCGAGTCGATCAATCTGGGCCTCGATTCGCTTGGGTTCCTTCCGGACGATAATGAGTTGTTCCAGAAACTGATCGCTCGTCCGAACGGCATCTTCCTGGTCACGGGTCCCACCGGTTCCGGCAAGACGACGACGCTGTACGCGGCGCTGAACCAGTTGAACACGCCGGACCGCAAGATCATCACGGCCGAGGACCCGGTGGAATACCATATCTCGGGGATCAACCAGGTCCAGGTGAACGAGCAGATCGAACTGACGTTCCAGCGGATTCTGAGGGCCATGCTTCGCCAGGCGCCGAACATTATTCTGGTTGGCGAAATCCGCGATTTGGAGACGGCGGAGATGGCGATTCAGGCCGCACTCACCGGACACCTGGTATTCAGTACACTTCATACCAACGACGCGCCCAGTGCGCTGACGCGGATGATCGATATGGGCGTCAAGCCGTTCCTCGTGGCCAGTTCGGTTCAGGCCGTTATGGCCCAGCGCCTGGTCCGCATCCTGTGTCCGGAATGCAAGGAACCCGACACGGAAATCAACCTGGCGACCCTTCGTGGCCTCGGCGTGACGGACGAGCAACTGAATCAGGCGACGTTCTTCCGGCCGGTCGGCTGCGAGCACTGCCATAATCTGGGATATCGCGGCCGCATCGGCATCTTCGAGGTCATGGTCATGAACGCGCAACTGCGTGAAATGGCCTTCAAGCACCAGCCGCTGAATGAGATTCGCCAAGCGGCTCGGGCGCTGGGCATGCGGGCGCTTATCGAGGACGGTCTGATCAAACTCATGAAGGGCCTGACCACCCTCGACGAAGTCCTGGCGAGGGCACATCGCGAGCAGGTCGGGGTCTAAGGGCAGAAGGGGTCGGCAAACGGGTATTATGTGGCCGACGGCTTGCCTGGATGCCCCCGGCGCTGTTACAATAAGGTAGGTGATAGCAAGGGGTTACGGCGTTTGTGGCGGTCCGGATTCCGATCGAAGGGGAACAGGAACGGTCGTGGACCTGCCGATTTGGGGCCGAGAACGCAGGTTCTCAAGGGCGGACGATGATCCAGATTGACAAACTCCTGCAGTTCGTGGTTGCCAAGAACGGATCGGACCTGCATCTGCACGTTGGCCGCCCTCCGGTGATTCGCCTGCACGGGCGCCTGCGGCCCCTGGAAACCGACGTGCTGACGCCCGAAGACACGGCCGGTCTGATGCGAAGCATCAC
>Ga0307427_1000690_pt1 | contig 19917 bp, 17 predicted proteins | sample SalMarWE160190MG_FD_202162 | JGI IMG/M metagenome (GOLD analysis project Ga0307427, IMG submission 202162) | Salt marsh sediment microbial communities from the Plum Island Ecosystem LTER, Massachusetts, United States - WE1603-190 | ecosystem: Environmental > Aquatic > Marine > Intertidal zone >... | reverse complement strand
TGAAGTACGAATCGGTTCGCGGGATGCGTGATATCTTACCAGGCGAGATTGGCTACTGGAAGCAGGTTGAGGAAAAGGTACGTGAAGTAGCAACCTGTTTCCATTATGGTGAGATCCGTCTACCCCTCATGGAGCATACTGAGATCTTCTCACGCGGTATTGGTGAAGAGACAGATGTCGTAAATAAGGAGATGTATACCTTCCTAGACAAGAAGAATCGTAGCTTGACCTTACGACCAGAGGCAACAGCGTCAGTTGTACGAGCCTACCTTGAACACGGCCTTCATATTAGGGAACCGTTCCAAAAACTCTTCTATATTGGGCCAATGTTCCGTTATGAAAAGCCGCAGAAAGGACGTAGTCGTCAATTTCATCAGTATGGGGTAGAAGCAATTGGTTCACTTGATCCAACATTGGATGTAGATGTGATAAGCTTTGCTTGGACATTGATGGATATGTTAGGTCTTTCCGACCTCTCGCTGCGATTAAATACTATTGGTTGCGCAGAGGATCGACAACGTTACAAGAAGGCCTTATCCGGTTACTTTGCCATCCACATTGATGAGATGTGTACAGACTGTCAAAGACGTTATGATTCTAATCCATTACGCATTCTTGACTGTAAGAAAAGCCAGTGTCAGCCGTATATTCAACAGGCACCAGCTAGTATTGATTACCTGTGCGCCGATTGCGCTCGACACTTCGCAGAGGTAAAAGGTTACTTGGATGAGCTAGGATTGAATTACGGGATTGATGCACGCCTTATCCGCGGGCTGGATTACTACACGCGCACCGTGTTTGAACTCATCTCCAAGGACCTTGGCGCCCAAGATGCCTTGCTTGGCGGGGGGAGGTACGATGGTTTGGTTGAGTTGCTTGGCGGCCCAGCTACTCCAGCTGTTGGCTTTGCCGGTGGAATGGAGCGGTTGATCCTTGTTTTGCAGGAAAAAAACAGGTCCTTTGGGCAAGAAAAACGGCTCGACCTGTTTCTTGCTACTCTAGGAGAGGAGGGGCGCTTGCTTGCCCTTACACTTGCACAAGGTTTGCGTAGTCAGGGAATATCGGTTGATCTTGATTACCGTGGCCGATCCTTGCGCAAGCAACTTGGCTATGCCGATCAAATTGGAGTACGTTACTTGATCATACTTGGCGAAAATGAAGTTAGCTCAAGAAAGGGTAGGATCAAGAATATGGGCAGAGGGCAAGAATACGAAATTGCCCTAACCGCTGATGCAATAGCGCGTATTGTACATGGGAGTAAGCATGGAGATTAAGATTGTTCAGGTTAATAACCCACGTGGATTGAATCTTATCCTTGGTCAAACGCACTTCATTAAATCAGTAGAAGATCTGCACGAAGTATTGGTCACTGCAGTACCGGGAATCAAGTTTGGAGTAGCATTCTGTGAGGCGTCTGGCCCAGCGCTTGTTCGCTACTCTGGAACTGATCAGAAGCTAACAGACCTTGCCATTAATAACGCAAAGGAGATTGGAGCTGGACATGCGTTCATCATATTCCTAGATGGGAGCTTCCCGATCAATGTACTGAATAGGATCAAACAGGTCCCAGAAGTGTGCTATATTTACTGTGCCAGTGCCAACGCAGTGCAGGTAGTCATCGCCGAAACGGAGAAGGGACGCGGAATACTTGGTGTAATTGATGGTATTTCACCAAAGGGAGTGGAAACGGAGACCGACATCGCCGAGCGGAAGTCATTCCTGCGAAAGATCGGATATAAGCTGTAGGTTAACGCTTATCTGATTTCGCCGTCATTTTCCCATAGAGAGTGGAGGAGGATTTCAATCTTGCGTTTAGACTTACTGGAGCGTGGGCGTTTCACTTTTCCTTGATATAGACGGTTTACTAGTTTCACATCTACCTTTGCGATTCGCGCAAATTCTGTGAGTGCGATACCAAAATGATCAAGGGTTACCTCTAGCCTAACGCTCAATGGTGCCGAATTCTCTAGCTCTGGAGGGATGCCGCACAGTTCCCAATCAATCTTTCCCGGTTCAGCCCAATCGCACGTGTTACTCAATGGCGGGTGTGTCTTGTTATTGAGTGTCCGTCGTCGTTTGTCGTCGCTCTTCCCTAGAACTACGATCCCATGCAGCACTGTTGGCTTCATACAAGGTTCCTTGCTCTGGGTAGCCTTGCGCTTCTTGGGAGGTTTCCTGTACGCAGTGCAGGGTGGTTTCTCTGAACGGATAAAACCATCTGCTGCTACCATGCGAACCAAGGCCCTATCGGGGGTAAGTTCAACAACGCTGACCTCTAGCTCTCCTAGTCCTTGGTCGACTAACTCGGTTAAGAAAGCTTGGATCGAAAGATCTGCTTCCTCCTTGGTGTTGACCAAGCGATATCCTCGGTTTATCAACGACTGAATTGCAGCTTGATATTTCATCTGACATCAAACCCCTCTTAGTCTGACTACTTTGTTGATAGTATATCTGTCGACCGATTTCAATGCTCCCGAGCGTCGCCCTCGGCAATTGAAGTACTTACGGGAGGGGCGTATTAGCAACTTGGTGTGTCACGCCTTATCGAGTCGTTGTTTGTTGTAAGAGAACGGGTAGAATGTACTTAAAGCAGCAAAGGGAATAACTTCTGAAGGTTGAAATAAGACGCATTACCAAGGGGCTGATGAAACTAATAGTGATTGGTGCTGGGATGATGGCGCGGGCGATTACCTTCAATCTAGCTCAACGAGAGGAGATTGATGAAATCTGTCTTGTCGATCGGGAAGTAAAAAAAGCCGAGCAGATTGCGGACTGGTTATCAGATAAGAGGGTGGTTCCTATGCGGTTAGATGTAACTGCCCCTCGTGCTGTACGTGAAGCAATGCATGGATGTGTAGCTGCAGTCAGTGCCGTGCCCTATTTCCTTAATCTCTCACTTGCACAAGCAGCCGTGGCTAGCGGTACTCATTTCTGCGATCTTGGAGGGGACAAGCGCATAGTAGAAAAGGAATTTGCCCTTGATGAGCAGGCAAAACAAGGAAGAGTAACAGTAATTCCTGATTGCGGTCTTGCTCCGGGCTTGGTTAATATCCTTACTGCTGGGGCAATTGCCGAACTTACAGATGTGGAGGTGGTCAAGATCCGAGTAGGTGGGCTTCCTCAACGCCCGCACCCACCCCTTGACTACCAGATCGTATTCTCTCCTCATGCCTTGATTAACGAATACATGGAGCAAGCGACTATTATCCATGATGGAAACGCTGTCAAGGTGTCATCTTTAACAGAGCCGGAAGAGATTTCGTTCCCCGGGTATGAATGTCTGGAAGCATTTCGCACCTCAGGAGGTACTTCCACTTTGCCGCAAACTATGCTTGGTCGAGTGGCTAACCTGGATTACAAAACGATTCGTTATCCAGGGCATCTTGAAAAGATAAGTGCGATGGCAACGCTTGGTTTCTTTGGTACAACGCCACGGCTGGTAGACAAAGTTGAGGTAAGCCCACGAGAATTAGCGGCACAGCTGTTAGGTGAGAATCTTTCATTTGATGAACCGGATGTTGTGTTGTTGCGCGTGACGGCAAACGGGAAAATAGATGGCCGAGCAGTGGAAGTGTGCTACCAGATAATTGATCACTTCGATGAGAAGACCGGGCTTTCTGCCATGATGCGTACAACCGGTTTTCCCGCGGCTCAGGTTGTTTTTATGCTTGCGAGCGGATGGATCAAAGAATATGGGGTGCTTACACAGGAGACTTGTGTACCGCACGAGGAATTTATTGCCGGATTACGCAGATTTGGTATAGAAGTTGAACGTACGGTCACCAAGCAATGATAAAGCTAATCGGATTTGATATGGATGGAGTTATCCTGGATTCAGATAACCTTAACCAGGGTAATTGGTTTGTAGAAGTATTCATGCAAACCTTGCGGGAGTTTGGCATCCCAGAAACAGAAGAAAACGCTCGTTTGCTCTATATGAAGAATCTGCGTAACAATGCTGAGGCCATTTGTAAGAAGTTCGGGATTGATAAGGCGGAGGAATTGTGGAATCGCCGTGATGCGAATTATGTTGCGGGTAAACTTGCCGCACTTGAAGCAGGTAAAATTCCCCTTTATCCCGATGTTGCCGCCTTGGAAGAGTTGGCGGCAGACTCCAACTATCGGATTGGTATTGTAAGCAATTCTCCGCAAGTAGTGGTGGATCGAGTAGTTGCCTACTTTTCTCTGGATCGCATATTCGACACTTGGATCGGTCGCGGAACTACATTGAGTGACATTCAGTTTGCTAAGCCTGCTCCGAACCTGCTTGAACGTCTGAAAGCGGTCCTTGGAGTGGCTCATGGCTATTATGTCGGAGACCAACCCGAGGATGCCCAGGCTGCTCGTGCTGCCTCACTTGTTCCTATTATCATCGCTCGCAATGGAAATGATGGAGATATAAAGAGCCTCACAGGGCTGAAGTATTTACTCTGATAACCATGATGACCGTATATAGCAACAACGTGTCCACTGGATGAAGCCGGGCATATGGTTTCAATCATCCTAGACAAGGCCTATAATGGTTCTATGTCGAAGAAAAGTGCTATTGAAGCCAAACTGCGTACCGCCAGCCTTCCAGGACTGCCGAAAGAAAAACTAGTTATCCCCGATTATAGAGGTTTCTGTATTGATGCTATTCCTGATCTCGTATCTTCGTTGTATGGTCTTTCGAGCACAAGAGCACCATTGTTGAGCTTGGAGCTCTCTTCTTTGATCGATTCAGGGTTTAAGAGAGTGGTTCTATTTCTTATAGATGGATTGGGTTACCTGCACTTATGCAATCTTCTCGATCGTTTTAGGAAACTCTATTTGCATCGCCTGATAAGAGATGGGATTTTTCTCCCACTTACCTCTGTCTTTCCCGCGACAACAGCGACTGCCTTGACAACCTATAGCACCGGATGTACACCCCAAGAGCATGGGATATTAGGGTATCGCCTGTATCTTAAGGAAACCTGTGCAATTACCAATATGGTACGTCTGTCGCTTTTGGGCAATAGTGAAAGCAACTCCGCGGTCAAAGCGGGGATAGATCTGGAGACTTTCCTTGGCGTTCCAACGGTGTACGAGAAACTAAGCGCGATGGGTGTGCAAACGCATCTGATATTGAGCAGGCATATTGCATCGAGTGGGCTTTCAGCAATTCTCTATAAGAGGATTGACTGCATTAATCCTGTGGTTAATCTGTCGGACATGCTTGTCACCGCTCGTCGAGTGTTGGAACAGACGAGCGATAGAGTCTTTGTCAGTCTTTATTGGGGAGCAACGGATGCCATTGCACATACGCATGGGCCATGGGGTGAGGAATTTACCGCTGAGTTCCGGGCAATTGATGCGGCATTAGAGCGTGAGCTGAAAGACAGCAAGGACACACTGTTGATTCTGTGCACGGACCATGGATTTGTGGGGATGGAGGAGTCTGACTATCTATCAATTTGTGACTATCCAGAACTAGAGCAAAATCTTGTCATGCCTCCAGTGGGAGAAACACGGGCCTCATATTTATTTGTAAAGCCTGGTAAGAAAACTGCTGTAGCCGGATTTATCAACGAGAACTTCGGTGGAGATATTGTATGCATCGACTCTCGAGATGCACTTGCTCAGGGTTTGTTTGGCCTGGGGGACCCAGGATCGCGGATCTATGATCGCATTGGTGATCTTATTGCTCTTTCCACGGGTAAACGTGCTCTATACTATCCATACAAGAACAGCACCAAACTCAAAGGGATGCATGGTGGGATGACGCCCCAGGAGATGCTTGTTCCGCTAATTGCTTGTCCCTTGTAGGTGGAGGAATAATGATTATAAAAGGCAGAAGCAAAATGGTAACTGCGCTTGACCTTAGTGATGGAAAGACGGTTTGTAATACAACCAAGCAGGTTCTAATAGGGCCAGATCAAGGTGCAAGTAATTTTGTGATGCGTCTGTTTGTGCTTAAAGAAGGTGGCCACAGCCCACATCATTCCCATCCTTGGGAACACGAGGTATTTATCCTGACTGGAGAAGGGATAGTGAAATCTCAGGATGACGAAATCCCGGTTGAGGAGGGGGATTTTGTTTATGTACCTCCAATGGAGAAACATCAATTCCTGAACGCTGGCTCTACTCCATTCGAGTTCTTGTGCATTGTGCCTGCCGAGGGCAAGAGGTAGTGTGAGCAAGCGCGTCGTTGTCTGTATGAGTGGCGGCGTAGATAGCACTGTAGCCGCGTATCTGTTGCAGCAACAGGGTTATGAAGTTGAGGGGATCACTTTTTCTTTTTGGTCGTTTTCTGGGGCGCCCCACTACCTGGAGAAAGCAGGACGTTGTCTAGTTAACATTACAAGTCTTGCTGCGCGCGAGCTTGAGATCCCTCACCATACGATCGATGCCAGCGCACAATTCTACGACCTTGTGCTACGCGATTTTGTCGAGCGCTCACGCCTTGGAGAGACCCCCAATCCTTGTGGCCGCTGCAATCGTTACCTGCGCTTTGATCTTGCTCTGCATTATGCTGCCAAGCACGGATTTGATCGGGTGGCAACTGGTCACCATGTGCAAATCGTTAAGGGAGAGGATGAGCGGCTCCATCTTTGTCAAGGGGGAGATTCGCAAAAGGATCAGTCCTATTTTCTGTATGGATTGAAGGCAAAGGATCTAGACCGCCTTGTCTTTCCAGTGGGAGGGATGACCAAGGAGGAAGTGTTCGCTATTGCCGATGCTCAAGGGTTACGCGCAGCATCCCTTCCGGAAAGTCAGGACCTCTGTTTTGTTCAAGCGGGCCGGGCCGATTTCTTGTTTTCTTCGAAGGATCTTACCCCTGGGCCAATTATTGATCGGCAGGGACATATCCTTGGGGAACACAAGGGTCTCCCCTTCTATACTGTTGGTCAACGGCGAGGTCTTGGGGTTACGGCAAGGCAGGCACTGTATGTAATTGCTATTGACAAGACAAGAAACGCACTTATTGTGGGGCAAGAGGAAGGCCTTTACACGAGCAGCCTTGTTGCTAGAGAGGGGCACTTTCTTTCTGGAGAGGCTATGCTTGCTGGATCACGTGTTAGTGCAAAGATTCGTTACCGCTCACCGGCCTATGCTTGTACCTTTCGTCCTTTGGATAACGAGCGATTCTCCATTGACTTTGATGAACCACAGCGAGCAATTACTCCTGGCCAGATTGTTGCCATCTATGATGGAGCACGCCTTCTTGGTGGTGGGATAATCGAATGAAAGATTTGATCGTTCTTTATTCTCTAGACGTGTGAGGAACAGAAGAGCAATGTGTATAATGATTCTCGGAGGGGTGGGCGAGCGGACTAAACCACCGGTCTTGAAAACCGGCGAACCATTGTGTTCCGCGGGTTCAAATCCCGCCCCCTCCGCCAACAAGGAAATAGACTGCTAATGCATCCCGCGTGTGGAATTCCGTGTTGTACGATTACATGACTAGTGGAAAGAGGAGAGAAACTCATGGCAGCACAGGGCGTAACTAAGCGTACTGAGGATTACTCCCGATGGTACACCGATGTGGTTAAGATGGCAGACCTGGCTGACTATTCAGCGGTTCGTGGGTGCATGATTATCAAACCTTATGGGTACGAGTTATGGGAGAATATCAAGAGTGGGCTTGACAGACGATTCAAGGCCACTGGACATAGGAATGCCTACTTCCCGCTGTTCATTCCGATGAGCTTCATCGAGAAGGAGGCAAAGCATGTCGAGGGATTTGCGCCTGAGCTTGCCATTGTTACACATGCTGGGGGTAAGGAGCTTGATGAGCCGCTTGCTATTCGTCCGACATCAGAGACGGTCATCGGCCATGCCTATGCACAGTGGATTCACTCCTATCGCGACCTTCCTGTTCTCATCAATCAGTGGGCGAATGTTGTTCGCTGGGAGATGCGACCACGTCTATTCCTGCGTACCTCGGAGTTTCTGTGGCAAGAGGGACACACGGCACATGCTACCGAGGAGGAGGCGGAAGAAGAGACGATACGCATGCTTGATATCTACGCTGATTTTGCGGTGAAGGATGCAGCGATCCCAGTAATTAAGGGAGAGAAGAGTGGTCAGGAGAAGTTCGCGGGTGCCAGCAGGTCGTTCACTATTGAGGCGATGATGGGAAATACCTGGGCTCTGCAATCTGGGACATCACACTACCTCGGCCAGAACTTTGCGCGTGCCTTTGATATTAAGTTTCTTGACGAGGAGAACAAACTTAAGTATTGCTATACCACCTCATGGGGGGTAAGCACTCGTATGGTCGGCGGGATTGTCATGGCACACGGCGATGATAAGGGACTGCGTCTTCCTCCTCGTCTTGCTCCGATACAGGTGGTGATTGTCCCTATCTGGCGGACGGTTGATCAGCAAGGTGTGGTGATGAAGGCGATCGATGACATACGTGGCGCGCTTGTGGATGCGGGCGTGCGAGTGCACGTCGATAAGCGCGAGGGGATGACACCTGGCTTCAAGTTCAACGACTGGGAAATGCGCGGGGTTCCCGTGCGTATGGAGATTGGTCCACGTGACGTTGAGCGCGGTACGGTAATCCTCGCGCGACGCGATATCGAAGGGAAAGATGCAAAGCAGTCTGTATCGCAAGAGGGGGTTGCGCAGCAAGTCCTTGAGTTACTGACCGATATCCAGAATCACATGCTGGCACAGGCAACAAAGTTTCGCGATGCCCACCTGCACCGGGCGAAATCCTACGATGAGTTAAAGGAGATTGTAGGTGATGGCTGGGCCCTCATTCCTCACTGTGGTGCTTCGGAGTGTGAGGAGAAGATTAAGGAGGAGACGAAGAGCTCATCGCGATGCTACCCGATTGCAGAGAACAAGGATTGGGATCCACGTGGGAAAACCTGTCCCATTTGTGGTAAGCCGGCAGTTGGCCTTGCGTACTTTGCTCGCTCCTACTAGAGCTATAAACAATTATCCCTTTCCATAGTCTCAAATAGAGGTCGTGTATAGAGATGGACAAGTCTCTCATCAATTCTTAGACATTCTGCAACGAGGGAGGAAGAATGAATCAGGGCTACGGAAGCCAAAACATGGCTGGCCATCTGCGGCGGGTTCTTGTGAAGCGCCCTGATTCTGCATTTGCTGTAAGCGACGCGGCGAGGTGGCACTACACCGGTCGGCCGAATCTGGAGATTGCCTTGAAGGAACATTGCCGGTTTGTTGAGCTTTTGGACCGGGCCGGCACAGAGGTTGTCTATCATGAAGAGCCACAGCCCAAGCGTGCTGATGCGATCTACGTTCACGATCCCGCGTTCGTAACCGATAAAGGGGCGATTCTCCTACACATGGGGAAACTGCTTAGACGTGGGGAAGAAGAGGCGATTGGTCGACGATTTGAAAGCCTTGGAATTCCGATCTTCTACAAGCTGGATGGTGATGCGATAGCAGAAGGAGGAGATCTTCTGTGGATCGACCACGATACCCTTGCTGTTGGCCAAGGATTCCGTACCAATGGGGAAGGTTTGCGACAACTGACGCTGGCAATGCGCGCCTTGGAGGTAAAGGTCATCCCAGTTCCTCTTCCTTACTTCCAGGGGCCTGATGCTTGCCTGCACTTGATGTCGTTCATCAGTATCATCGGAGAGAAGATCGCGGTCGTCTATCCGTCTCTCATGCCGATCCCGTTCTGGCAAGAGTTACGCAATCGTGGATTTAGCTTTGTCGAGGTAGCGGATGAGGAGTTCCCAACTATGGCAGCGAACGTTCTTTCCCTCACACCGACAAGCTGCGTGATGCTTGCCGGAAACCCGATTACCAAGAGGCGGCTTGAACAAGTCGGATTCAAGGTACTAACCTACGTAGGCAACGAGATCTCACTAAAGGCAGAGGGCGGCCCAACTTGCCTTACCCGACCGATCCTGCGCACTGGCTAGATCAATACGGTGACGAGTGACGAGTCAAAAGTGCAGGACTATGGGAGAAAAGATAGTTTGGGGTCGTGAGTCAAGAGTTGGCAGTCAGTTGGGTTCGTACAGTTCGTTGGGTTCGTTGGGATGAAGCCAGGAACAGTCGAGAGTGAGAAGTTGATTGAGTTCGTAGAGTTCGTTGAGTAAGAAGCAGGAACTGAAAGCTGATCGCTGACCGCTGATAGCTCTTTCCTCAAAGCGGACCGCTGATAGCTCTTTCCTCAAAGCGGACCGCTGATAGTTGTTTACTGATGGCTGAAGACTGAAAACTAGTGACTGATGAGCTGATCTGTGGCGAGGGAAAAAGCAGTGCCAAGTTATGCCAGCTAGGCCCAACTCGTTTTTCTAAGTGTTGTCACCGCACAGTCTTATCGAGTACATGTAGAAACCTACTAGGCACTGCCAAAGTTGACTGAAACTTCTCTCAAAGGTAGAATGGTTAATAATCGGAGGGGTAGTCAAGAGGTCTAAGACAACGGTTTGCTAAACCGTCGATGGGTTCATAGCTCATCCGCGGGTTCAAATCCCGCCCCCTCCGCCAGATTCGCGCCCGTAGCTCAGTGGATTAGAGCGTCGCACTCCGGATGCGAAGGTCGGAGGTTCGAATCCTCTCGGGCGTATTCTCAGGACCTCGCTTTACCGGCCATTATTGAGCCCTTGGTCACATATTGAGCCAAAACCATATTGCCTGGCAGCGTGTTGTTGGTTCTATGGACAAGCACGTGCAGACAATGACCAATGTGTATTGCGAAATGCCGTTATTGATCTCTCTTTGCACGCTTGTAGGCGATCGGGTTAAAATGTGAGCGATGATGGATCAGCCAGAACAACGAAGGTTTACCGTGGCACTTCTGCAACTGGCAATTGCCAGCAAGAACGATACAGATTGGCCAGAACGGATAGATGGACTCCTTGCTCAGGCGGGTGAAGTAGATCTTGTAATCTTACCCGAACTGTGGCGGGTTGGGTATTATAACTTTGGTTCCTACCATAGGAAGGCGGAGACAGTAAAGGGTGAGACTGTCTGTTTCTTGACAAAGCTTGCAAAGAATCTGAGAGCCTACGTGCTGGGGGGAAGCTTTATTGAGGAATGTGCTGGAAGACTTTACAACACGGCGGTATTCTTGGATCGTGAAGGAAATGTTCTTGACTTTTACCGGAAGACGCACTTGCTTAGTTATGGCTCTAAGGAACGAGCGATCCTCTCTCCGGGAGACGGTGGCAGGGTGGTGAAAACAGGATTAGGCAGTTTTGGGATTGCTATTTGCTATGATCTTCGTTTCCCCGAACTCTTCAGAGAAATGAGCGTGAAAGGCGCAGAAGTATTTCTTCTTCCGGCGGCTTGGCCGCTAAGTCGCATGGAGGCGTGGGAAGTTCTTTGCCGGGCACGAGCGACAGAGAATCAGGCTTATGTTATCGCTTGTAATAGCGCTGGCCGAGGACTGCTTGGCAGGAGCATGGTGGTGGATCCGTGGGGGGTTAAGATTGCTGCTCTAGGGAATGGCGAGGGAGTGCTTCGTGCACAGATTGATCTTGCCGCAGAAGAGAGCTTCCGGAGTGAGTTTCCTGCGTGGCGTGAGCGGAAGAACTGATTACCCAAATGGAGCCCTTCTTGACATAACTTGATCGTCTACTTAAACTAATTTGGTATGTCGCTAGCCGGAGTGGCGGAATTGGCAGACGCGCAGGATTCAGGATCCTGTGAGGTTAACACCTTGTGTGGGTTCAAGTCCCACCTCCGGCATAATAGAAGAAATCATATTGGTTACCATATTTCTGCCTTTGAACAAAGCCTTCCCTAAACACGTGTTGCAATGATGCCTAGACCAACGAACAAGATCTGGAGAATCCACAATCTAATTGTGATCTTTGGCTCTGCCCACTCTACCTTGGGGAGAAGGTAGGTATAGTCAATTCCGGTAGTGTGTTCGAAGTGGTGATGAAGTGGGCTGACCTTAAAGATTCTTCGCCCTGTAAGCTTGAAGTAGGTGACTTGTAGGATTACTGAACCTGATTCAACAACAAGCAAACCAGCAAGCAGAGGGAGGATGAGTGCTGTTCCGCTGACAAGGGCAATAGCGGCGACTACACCTCCTAGTGCAAATGCCCCTACGTCTCCGAGGAAAAGCTGTGCTGGGTAGGCGTTTACCCACAGAAAACCAGCAAGTACTCCCAATAAAGGGATGATTGTCCAACAGAATTCTCCGTCTAGAGAAAGGATAAGGTAACCACATAGGATGAGAATCGATACCCCTGTTGCTAGGCCATCGAGCCCATCAGTGAGATTCATACCGTTTGCTGTCGTCATGAAGGCCCCCCACAGTAGGAAGAATGAGAAAAGGGGCGACAGGGATAGGGTGATATGCGAAAATGGTACTTGAACCGGTATATGTAGTATCTGCGGAAAGGAGAAGAACAAGACTAGGGAGACAGCAGTTGTGAGGATAACCTTCTGTCTAGCGGAAAGGCCTAGTGATCTCCTATTCCAGAGGGATAATAGATCGTCGGTGAGGCCAATCAGCCCCAGTGAGAAGCCGGCAACAACAACAAATAGGCTCTTCCAAGAGAGTGGCTGCCACCAGAAGTGAATCGCCAAGGCGCTCGCTACCCACACAAGGAGAATGACGATTCCTCCCATCGTTGGGGTTCCACTCTTTTTCTCGTGAATGTTGGGGCCGTATTTCCGAATTTGCTGTCCGAGCCCTGCTCTTCTCATACCAGCAGCGAAGAGATGAGCAAGGGTTGCCGTTGCTAGAGTAAGTAGAAGAGAGATACCAACGAGAAGACTCATGGCTGGCTTAGCTATTAGAGTGGAACTGGCCGACGCATTCTAGGAGCATTTGCCTGCTGTTTGCCTGCCTGGCTTTGTCCTTTTCAGTAAGCGCTTCTCTTACCAACTTAAATAGTTCGTACGTTGACAGCAGGCAGAACCCCTGTGACTGGCAGCCACGAAGGACCTCTGGTGTAAACTGTGTTGGTCGGCGCCGTGGGTCAAGTTCACGTGAACCACTTACAACAAGGATTCCCTTAGATGGACCCTCTCCTTTGGTGCGAGCGGAATCGACCCAACTAAGTAGACGCTGGTAGCTATCAAGCCCGATTCTTGCCTGTTCAGAGGCCCTTACTATACCTATTGCATCTCCTTGCTCGCTCTCCAACAGCAAATCATACCTTGAGTCGCTCACCTGGAAGCCAAGGGTACGAAATGCTTCTTGTACAACCGGTAGAAGGGCAAAACGACCCTTTGTGTAAAGAATACGTTTGTATTTTGCCGCAGCATCAAGTTGCGCCGAAAGCTCTTCTACCTTATGGGCAAGTTTGTTCCTGCGACCGATAAGGCGTGATACCTCATCGCGAAGCTCATCTTCATCGGGAAGGGAGTAAGCAGGAAGCCAGTCTGGTTCCGGGGAGAAAGCGGGGCGAAAATCCATAGCAGAGACGGCTTCTAATAGAGCAGAGGCCTCACTTGTTGGTGAGGCTCCTTCAATGGGCGGGATCAGAACTAGTCTTCCTTCATCAAACGGAATTTGTAGCGCGACGATATCTCCTGCCTTATTGTAGGCAAGAACTTGAGCAAAACGATCGATTGGGGTGGAGAGAAGGTCTCGATAGACGGCTCGATAGACAATCTTTCCTTCAAATCTGCGCAGGTAATCTTCAAATGGGTTTCCTGTTCCGGCAAGTAGTACATCTTCGCCGGTTCGAGAGAGGAAACGACCATTTGCTGGGAAGCTTAGCTGATGATGACGATCGACCAGTGAAACAGCAGGTAGCCAGCTATAGCGGTCGATGTGTTCTTCCAGCCCTCCTTGATTGACTACTTGCAGCGCCTCTCCGCGTGGCCATAAGCGACAGACGAGGATTCCACCGGTTTTGTATAGTAAATCAGCTGTTTCACTGCGGCGTTTCTCCATGAGGCGGGAGAGTGTCTGGCCAAATCCTCTGTCCCTGTCGCTGTACGTGCGACGCCATCCATCCTTCTCTGGGGGTATATCTTGTATCCAATAGTCGTAGATCCGTTTTGGGTCGATAAATACTGCATCAATACTAGAGAAAGATTGACTCGTAAGGAAGCTCTCCTGTCTGATAGATGCATGCTCCAATTTCCAATCACTTGATATGAAATGGCGTATCATGGTGATGCTATCTTACACGGATAGCTAGCCGGTAGACAAGTTCATAGAAGAGCCGCCTTTGGGGCGGCTCTTCCTTTTCCCTAATAACCTTCGAGCTCCTCTATTTGTCCACTCCAATTAATCCAGAAACTTCTCACTGGCCCACTCACGTTGTAAATAAACGGAATTCCCAGCCAAAAATTTGTGCTTGGGACAAGTGGCCCAGAATCCTTTTTGCGCAATCCAACTACGAACGGAAGAGTAGGTGGGTGAACCATGAGATTGCGCATATACACAAGGTTTGATGATTGTTCCAGGGCGCCGTCTCCATCAACGTCAAGCCGCAGATTCATCCAAATGCTATCTGAGCCGGAGGTTTCAAATGTGTAGTCGATGCTTTCCATTTGGAGGGTCCCTTGGAGCAGAAGCTTTCTCCCGTTATCAGTCAGGTTAGGTATGATGTTCATGAGCCTGATTCCTTCGCTTGTAGATTGGCTTACGTTTTGGAATGAGCCATCAGTTTGCAGCTCTAACCTATACTCATGCGCACCTAGCCACCCCACCCCAGGATTGACAGTTATGTGCCAGGTGTTGGTTCCCCATACGAATATTCCAGGGATGTTGTTCATTGGGGGGGCTCCAGGGATGCTATATCCGCCAACAACCATGACCCCTTGCGTTTGAGTTGATGATAGACCAGTGTTATCAATTACAGTCAGGAGAATCAGGTGCATCCCCGGGTTGTAGTAGCGCACATAAGCTATCTGGCCACTTGCGTCTGTGATCCCGTCTCCATCCAGGTCCCATTGATAGGAAGCAATGTAGCCATCAGGATCATAGGAACTGCTAGCGTTTAAGGCTATCCGTTGCCCAATTCCTGGATAGGTGGGAGAATAGCTAAATGTCGCGACTGGTATGTGATTTGCATACGCGATCTGAATAGTATGGGAGCTAGCACTGGTCAAGCCTTTATCGTCGGTAACCGTCAGTGTCACAGTGTACGTTCCTCCGGCGGCAAACGAGTGCGAATCCCAGGGATAGTTCCTTGTAATCATAGGAGTGCCATCACCGTAGTTCCATGTGTAAGCCGTGATACTTCCATCAGGATCATAGGAAGTCGTTGCGTTAAATGTAACAGGATCTGCCATTAGTGGTTCAGCGGGCGAATAGCTAAATGCCGCGACTGGCGCCTGATTCGTGGGAGCGATTGGTTCAAGTCTAGCAGTGATATTCCGAGTACGTCCGCTGATAACGAATATCCCGCGTGTCCAAACATGGTAACCAGTTTTGTTAAGCACAATCTTGTAGTAGTTCTGTGTGAGGTGGACGGTGTATGGAGTCTGGCCCAGATAGTTGCCGTTAGCAGTAATCCATGCGCCGCTTGGGACCGAATCAATGATTAGAGTCCCATGTGAGACAGGTACCGCGGAGATGATATTGAAGCTTGTGGAATTCCAGCTTCGTTGGCTGACAGGTATAATTCCTAAGATGTTGTTCTGGATCCTGAGGCTGAACTCTTCAGCATCCTCTGTCATGAAAAAGAAAGGGTTCACCGGTGTTGTAGTTGCAAGAATCTGTAGATACTCGGTTCCTAGAGGGAGAGCGATAGTCCAGTTGCCTGGGACTGTATATTCTCCCGGAACAACATAGTTCTGCCACCCTGCTGAGGAGCTTGGGAAGATCTGGTGAGCGGTGCCATCGGGTTCAATATCCCAGATGTATATGTATGCATGCTTGTCAATGTCGTAGTGAATGGAGATTGGTTCACCTACAGTGTAAACACTTTTGTCAACCCAAATCCGTACCATCAAGCCTTGGCTTTCAGGCGGAGTAGGAATGATTCCCTTTGGGGTTGTTCTCTGTGGAAGGCCAATTACAGAGAAAAGTATAGCTACAAGCACGATTACCAATGCTGATCCGACCAATTTCTTGTCCATCTTTCCTCCTTTATTGCAGTTGTTGACTGAGAATATTCGACAGGATACGTGTTAGGCTTTCCGGTTTAATCCGTTCGAGAACCAACTCCACGTCTTCCGCAGGAATAATAGCATTCCGTTCTAACATCGACAAGCGAGTGTGCATTTCTTGGTAGACCAGGTAACCTTCAAGTGGGCTTCTTCCGGATTCTTGGTAATTGGCAAGTGTGTCAGCGATTTGGGTGACAAGAAAGTCAAATCGAGGAAGCGGCAGGACTAAGCAGTTCTCCTGACCATATTCCGAGCTAGTGAATATCAAGTTTGTATATAGTAGATCCCTTACTTCGGCAAGCAGGGTGGCGCGCTCGGAGACCATTTGCTTGATTGCTTGCAAGGAAACCTTGCGAGCTAGACCTTCTTCAACCTTGCCTATGAGCATAGTGACCGGCAGGGAGTCATCCTTGAGTGCACGGGCGATCGTGATAAGGATTGTTTCTTTGTCCTCTCTTTCCCCATTGTAGGCGACAAGATTGCTCAGTAGGGAAACCATTTCATCTGGGGCTAGTCGCCCTTGTAAGAAGCCGGTTTCAATTGCGCTCATGATTTCAGTAGTAGACCGCAACCCTAATGATTGCAGTTCTTCCTTAACATCAATGGAAGTAGTTTCTGCAAGGGTTATCTGTGTTGGAACGATCATCAGCAAGAAAGCCACAAATGCTAGGAATACCAATTCTTTCATATCTTATCACCAGTGTAACCCACGTAGCGCACAGAGTTGTATCCTCCAAAGCTGCGCACGTACTCGTCGGCAAGAGGATCTTGTCCCCACCAGCGGCCGTCAACGACAAATGCGTACTCGTATCGCCCCGGAGGAAGGGGAAGGTTTGTTAACCAGATACCATCCTTATCTTCATCGGTTAGTAGGATTGGTTTCCAATTGTTGAAGCTTCCGACCACGGCAACGGTCTGTGCTCCTGGCGCAGGCATCACAAACAGGAGTTGTCCCTCATCAGAGTTGGTGGCTATCGTAGCTTTTTGTTGCTTGTCATATACAGAGAACAGTCCGCGGACCAAGGGGACGCGCTCAGAGACGAAGATTCCCAGGAATAGGAAGATCACAGCCGTTATTCCGATTACAGCTAGTTGCCTACGGCGAGATCTTTGCATCTGTGCAAACAGCCGCGTGAGTGTTTGCAACCAGCCTCTTTTGGGAAGCTGCCCGGTCAGTTCGGCGACGATCTCCTTCTCCAAACCATCAAGGTAGTGCCTTTCTTTACTGACCTCTTGTTGTAGAGTATCCCTTAATAGCTTCTCTAATTTATCCTCATGCATGGTTAATCACCTCCATTTCCCCAATCTCTTGTCTTAACAGAGCTTTCCCTCGATAGATGTGTGTCTTTACCGTTCCTTCTGGAAGAGATAGTATTCTAGCGATCTGATGATACGAAAGATCATTGTAGTAGCGCAGGGTGATCGGTGTTCGATAGCGGTAAGGTAGACGAGAGAGTCCTTGTCTGATCTGCGTCTGACGGTCTTCCTGTGCAATTGTCGTTGCAGGGTTGCATCCACCCTCCATTTGAGCGGGGAGTGGGGCAATCGGATGGTGCCGTCTGTAGCGTAAGCGGTTTCGACATAGATTGGAGGCAATGGTGAAAATCCATGTGGAAAACCGTTTCTCCACGCGGTAACGGTAAAGGTTTTCGTAAGCACGGATAAATGTATCATGGTTGATATCTTCGGCATCGGCATGGTTTCGCAGAAATCCCAAGCATAAACCAAAGACCGCTTCCTTATAGCGATTGACAATCTCCCCCCATGCCTCAATTTCGCCGTCGAGTGATGCTCTCAATAGGCTCGCCTCATCTTGAACGTGATACGCGCTTGATTTTTCCTCCTTGCTTCCAATATACACCTTGTTGAAGGAAAAAGTTTCATTCTTGCGCCGAGTGACTTGCGATTGGAGAGAGGGGACAGGCTACTTCTTGCTAGCTCGCTGCCCAGTAGGGAAAGACCAGGAGAAGAGAATTAGTTCCTCGCAGTTAAGGTAAGATAACCCAGAGAAAGACTTAAGAGCTTTGCCTCTCGCCGAATCGCGGAGTTCAACGTTGGACACCCCAGTGGAGTAGGACTCCACAGGGCAGGCAGGTTCCGACGCTACATGCGATCTACCTGTCTGCCGTCGTATTCTGACAGGCACGGCAGACAGAGCTTAAGCAAGAGGATCGGGCGAGCTGATCACTGACGGCTGAAAGCTTCCTTTCTTCCTGGCTCAGTTGGCTTGCCTGACAATACTACTGAGCTGCTGAGCTGCCTTGCTCAGTTCTGTCATAAGCGAACCTGTCCCTTGATAGCTAAGGGAGATCATGTAGCTATCAGCCAGGGCGTAGTGAATAAGGTAAGCAAAGTCTAGCTGTAGGTTCTCCCAGTGAAATGAGAAGCCCAGGCTGCTCCAGTCTCTGTTGGTACCTACACGGAACACAAACGGCTTACATCCGCTGTACTCACAACCCATTCGTACACAGGCAACCTCACCACGGGTGATAAGGTTCTCAGTAAAGTCAATACAACAGGTAGTATTCTCATGTTGGTAGGATAACCCCACCGCAATATCACGAATCCAGGGCTCGGTATGACCATCCGCGTAATTGGTCTCCATGCTTAATGCGTTACGCCATATGATCCCTGTTGTATATGCTCCTTGTCGATACAGGATAGAAGGACTAACAGAAAGGCCGGAGGCGTTGGTGGGGGAGAGTAGCCGATAACCCTTAACCTGTAGACCACAGGAAAGCTTGCTGTCTATGCGTTTCCCGAAGCCAAATAAAAGACCACTGCTCGTGTACCTGAAGCTACCTGTGACATTACCATAGAGATCGCGTTCATTTAAGGTATCTGAGTCAAGGACTAATAGGTAGCCTCCCCAACCATGTTCGGATACACCCACCGCTCCGTATGAATAGGCACCAAATGGTCTAGTATAAAGGGAGGAGAACTTCGTCTTAGATAGGGAGGGAAGCCCGGCTGGGTTGTAGAAGACAGCAGCCTCATCATCGGCAACTCCGATGAATGCTTCCCCAAGACCGACCGTTCTTGCCGATACCCCAAGCTCAAAGATGGAAGCAGTGCTGATATATGTATCAGCGGCAATGGTAGGTACTACTACTACTAGCACACAGATGATTAACAGAACAGTTACTTCTACCGCTAGCCGCTGCATTACATTACGCCTCCTTTCTATCGGTCGATCACCATCTTGTGTACCGGAGAATAAGTGGTGGTTCCATCCGTGTGCTCGATCTTCACTACATACAGGTACAAGCCGGTTCCGAGTAATCTCCCCTGGTCATCCTGTGGTAGCCATCGACCTGTTTGTGGATAACGGTCGGCAGTTGAGTTAAGAAGGCAGATGTCCAGAAGCCCTGCTCCATCAATGTCGAACATGGTAATGGTTGCATCTAGAGTGTCATCCGGCAGGTTAAGCCAGAAGATACAGCCTTCGGCTGGGACAGGGTTTGGTCCATGGGTTATTAGTGTAATATCAAGAAGGACATTGTTTATTGTGAACGAGTCGCTTGTCTGTTTGGCGGTGAGGCCACCTGGATCTTCTATCAGGACTCTGATCTTGTACTCTCCATTAACCACCTTGGTAGTGTCCCAGCTGTAGGTACCATCGTTTTCCGTATCTGTTGCGATCGTGTTCCACGTGATCCCGTTATCATCAGAGTGGCTAAGCGTTATTTTTAAGGTATCTTTGCAGTCATCGGGATCGGTTCCGTCCCATCTTATCTCCTTTGTCCCCTTCCATATCTCTCCGCCGGCAGGGGTCTCTAGTTCGATCTCTGGGGGAACATTTGCTACGGTCACATCCTTGGAGATAGTATTGGTTGCACCATCGTCATCGGTCACGGTTAAGGTAACAGTGTAAGTGTTATTGTCAGAATAGCTGTGAGCCAGCTTCTGGCCTGTTCCTGTTGAGCT
>Ga0307427_1000688_pt1 | contig 19952 bp, 13 predicted proteins | sample SalMarWE160190MG_FD_202162 | JGI IMG/M metagenome (GOLD analysis project Ga0307427, IMG submission 202162) | Salt marsh sediment microbial communities from the Plum Island Ecosystem LTER, Massachusetts, United States - WE1603-190 | ecosystem: Environmental > Aquatic > Marine > Intertidal zone >... | reverse complement strand
TGAGCCGAGCGCCGTCCGCAGCGTCGAGACGCGCGGCAGCGCGAAATCCCACACCTTCAGCGTCACTGGAACTTCGACCGGCTGCGCGCCCGCGGCCGTCACGCGGTACGTTCCTCTGTACTCGCCCGGCCGCGCATCGGTCGGCACAGGGATATCGACCCAGAAGCCGTGCGTCTCATTCGCGGGAAGGTCGAAGGGCACGGCCGCGAGGCGCGCCTTCGGCAGTGCCTTGCGCGTAAGGGGATGCCGAAACGGAATCAGGGCATCGGGGTACCATCCGGGCTTGAAGTGCTCGTTGCGATGGGTCGGGATGGTGAGTTCCATCTGGTGCTGCCGGAACAGCCGCGCCTCGCCCGCCCGAAGGACGGCCCCGCCGGGCCCTTTCAGGTCCGCCGCCTCGACGCGGATGCCGCTCACCACAGCGTCCGACCGCATGAGGATCTGAAAACTCTCCGTCTCGTTCCGCGCCGCCGCCAAGCGCACCGTCCGGCCGGTGCCGGCGGGGGCGTCGCGAAGCACGCGCACCGTCTGCGTAAGCGCCCACACCTGCCACCGGCCCTGCGATTCGCGCGCCATGACACACGGCAGGCAAACCAACAGCAGGCCGGGCACAAGTTTCCTGAACATGGCGGTCCCCTTCTCCTGCAACGCTATCTCGGTCTTCCGCGCGATGTCCCGGCACGCCGGGACCCAACCAACCCGCACAGCGACGTTATCGTACCGCTTCACGCCTGCGTGTTCTACCCCGCCGGCACAATCCTGTCACCCCCATTCTTCGTGTGGCCGGGACGCAGGGTGTTGCGAAACAGTACCGCCATCATAGCCGTTCCGCTACGCTGCCGGGGCGTCGTCCATGACGATGGCCGATCAGCCGTACACCGCGGGAACGGTTGACTTGGCGCAACGGGACTGCTACATAAACATCCACGGGTCGGGCCGAACCGCCTCCGGCCCGTGCGTACACCCTTTCGGAGGAGTTGCCATGCCCAGGATTTCGTCCCGCCGCACGTTTCTCAGGCAGACCGCCTCGGCCGGCGCTGCCGCGCTCGCGATGACGGCCGCCAGTTATGCCCGCGTCCCCGGTGCGAACGATCGACTGTCGATCGGCATCCTCGGTTGCGGCGGTCGTGGGCTCGGCGCTCACATGCCGGGTGTGCACAAGCACGCCAAGGAGGAGAACCTCGAGATCACGGCGGTCGCCGACCCGTGGCGGGTCCGCCGGGAAATGGCCGCCGCCAAGTGTAAGGCGTGGTACGGCCGCGAAGCCCGCACGTTCTCGTCCTACCGCGACCTGCTTGCCGCCAAGGACGTGGATGCCGTCACGATCGCCTCGTGCGATCACCAGCACACGACCCACCTTGAAGCCGCCGCCAAGGCCGGCAAGGACGTCTACTGCGAGAAGCCGCTCGCGATGGACCTCAAGAAACTCACAGCCGCATGCGACACCGTCCGCGCCGGCAAGATCGTTTTCCAGGCCGGCACGCAACTGCGGAGTTTCCCGACGTTCACCGGCTGCCGCGAACTCTACCGCACCGGCATCCTCGGCACGGTCGGCCGCATCGAGCAGTGCCGCAACGGCACACGCCCTTACTGGTACGGGTACATCAAGGACGTCAAAAAGAAGGACGTGGACTGGGGAGAGTTTCTGATGGACCGGCCGATGCGCCCGTTCGACCCGGTCCTGTATTCGGGCTGGTACGGGTACCGCGAATTCTCTGACGGCGCGGTGCCGGGCCTGGGAAGCCACTTCATCGACCTGGTCCATTACATCACGGGCGCGACGTTCCCGACCAGCGCCGTGTGCCACGGCGGCACGTTCACATGGAAAGACGAGCGCAACTTCACCTGTCCGGACCACGTCCAGGCCCTGTGGGTTTACCCCGAGGGGTTCATGGTCTCGTACTCGACGAACTTCGGGAACGGCAGCGGCAACAGTTTCAAGATCTTCGGCGACGTGGGAACGCTGGACATGGTCAACTGGCACGCCCCCGTCCTGACGGCCGAAGGCGGCAGCAAGAAGAAGGGCACGATCCGCGGCAGCAAACCCGTCGAGGCCATTCCGCGGCCGGACCATTTCCGCGACTGGCTCCAGTGCATCCGCACCCGCAAGCCGTGCAACGCCGACATCGACGCCGGCTACCAGCACGCCGTGGCGGTCATCATGGCGATGAAAGCCTTCGACACCGGCCACCGGCAGGTCTACGACGCCGAAAAACGCGACATCCGCGAGGGGTAACCAGCCGCACGCCAATAGGGAGACTCCGCAGATGGCTCCACGCGACCGCATCTCACGCCGCACCTTTATCGGCCGATCCGTGGCGCTCGGCGCAGGCGGCATCACAGCATCTCGCCTGGTGGCCGGCAGCGCCCCGGCAACCAGGGAGGTTCCCGTGAACAACGCTTGGCAGATCGGCTGTTACACCCGCCCGTGGGGCAATCACGACTACCGTGTCGCCCTCGATGCCATCGCCGAGGCGGGATTCAGATATGCGGGCCTGATGACCACCAAGAGCAAGACGCGGCTGGTCATCTCGGTCGACACTACGCCTGAAGAAGCGCAAGAGGTCGGCGAGGAGTGCCGCAAACGCGGCCTGAAGGTACCGTCCGTGTACGGCGGCGGCATGCCGGTCGCGAAGTCCCTCGCGGCCGGCATCGAGGGCCTCAAGCAACTTATCGACAACTGTGCCGCGTGCGGCGCCGCGAACCTGATGATGGGCGGCATCGGCAACAAGGACCTTTACGAAACGTATTACAAGGCCGTCGCCGAGTGCTGCGCCTATGCCGCCGAGAAGAAGATCGGCATCAGCGTCAAACCGCACGGCGGCCTCAACGCCACCGGCCCGCAATGCGCAAAGACGGTGCGCGCGGCCGGGCACAAGAACTTCCGCATCTGGTACGACCCCGGCAACATCTTCTACTATTCCGACGGCAAACTCGACCCCGTGGACGACGCCGCCACCATCGACGGCCTCGTCGTCGGCATGTGCATCAAGGACTACCGGCGCCCCAAGAACGTGATGCTGACGCCCGGCACCGGCCAGGTGGATTTCCCGAAGGTGTTGGCGCGGCTGAAGCAAGGCGGCTTTACCAGCGGGCCGCTCGTCATCGAGTGCCTGGCGCGCGGCGACCTGGCGCAGACGCTGGCCGAGGCGAAGAAGGCCCGCCGATTCGTTGAAGAACTCGTCGGCCGGAAAGGTTGACGCAGGCGTCGCTCGAAGCGAAAAGGAGCCGACAATGAGAAACGCGGTACGGTTTCCCCTCGGCGCCCTCGCGCTCATTGCAGCCCTCAGCACCGGCTGCCGCCAGGCGCCGGCCGAACCGGCGCCCTCCGAGAAGGAAAGTGCCTCGGCCAAAGCACCCACTGCCTCGCCGCCCGCCGCAGCGACCGCGCAGAAGGAACCTGCTTCAACAACAGTGCCCGAACAGCCCCCGCCTCGGACCACACCTCCCCCCGCTCCCGACCCGCGCTGGCCGCAGATACGCGAAGGCCACCACATCCGCTGGGTCGGCCGCGTCTGGAACACCCGAAAGCCGGCCAAGGTCTGGCAGGCAGGCGACATCGGCACACTCGGCCAGCACAACGGCACGGCCACGTACCTCGGCGAGGACAACGTTAACGACGGCACGGTCGAGTTCGACGTCAAGTTCGACGCCGGATACCTGGCCCCCAAAGGCGGCGGCAAGCACTTCCTGGAAATCATGAGTTGGGTGGCCGACCGTGGCGACCGCAAGGCCATCCGCGCGAAGCCCTCGTCGCGGATCGAACTGGCAAACCTCGGCGACCGGCCGCGGTGCCTCGTGTGGAACTACGGCCCCCAGTTCCGCGGCCAGGCGACCAGGATCTTCGCCATCGGCCCCGCCTTCGAGCCCGACCGCTGGTACCACGTCCGGTTCGAGTGGACCTGCCGCGATCCCGCCGGCAAGATTACGATATACGTAGATGACCGGTCCTACGCGTCCCCGTTCGAGTTCGTGCCGGGCACGGTGGGGCCGGGGCGGTTCTTCCTGTTCGGCCACGTCGAGACGACCCGACCCGACGGATGTCTGCACTTCCGCAACTTCAAGGTGAGGCCGCACGTGGTGCGCGGTGGGCAGTCTTGACCACCGCGTCGCGGAACTACCAAGGAAGCGCGGCAGGCAGGACTGCCCGCCGCGCGGTATCCTGGGGAGGCCCGGAATGAAACGTGACACGATGCCGATGGCCGCGGCGGCATTGGCCCTGGCCGCCGCACTCATCCTGTGGGAGATGCCCACGGCCCGCGCCGACGCCCTGGAGGCCGGCGTTGCCGCCTGCGACATCACGCCGCCCGTCGGCTACCGCATGAGCGGATACTTCCGCGAGCGCACCAGCACCGGCACGGCGAATCCGCTTGTGGCCAAAGCGCTGGTCCTGAAACAGGGCGACGTGCGGGCCGCCATCGTCTCGTGCGACATCATCGGTCTCTCGCTCGATGTGACGGGCCGCGCTCGGGCCGAGGCGAGCAGGAAGACCGGCATCCCCGCCGAGAACATCCTCATCGCTGCAACGCACACGCACACCGGGCCGCTCTGCTGGGGCGCCCTGCGGAAACACTTCCACGATCTGGCGGTCGCCAAGCACGGCCGCGACCCGTGCGAGGCGGTCGATTATCCGAAGCAACTCGCCGCGAAACTCGTCAAGGTCGTCGCCGAAGCGAGCGCCGCCGCCGGGCCGGTCTCCCTGGCGGCCGGCGCCTGTGAGCAGCAGGGCCTCTCGTTCAACCGGCGGTTCCACATGAAGGACGGGTCGGTGCGGTTCAATCCTGGCGTCCTGAATCCGAACATCGTGCGGCCGGCGGGGCCGATCGACCCGCAGGTCGGCATCGTCATGGTCCGCGATGCGGGCGGGAAGCCGCGCGCGGCGGTCGTCAACTTCGCCCTCCATCTCGACACGGTCGGCGGGACGAAGTATCACGCCGACTTCCCGTACTTCCTCCAGCAGGCCTTGCGCGAGGCGTGGGGCGAGAAGTTCACCCTCCTCTTCGGCACGGGTGCGTGCGGCGACATCAACCACGTGGACGTCACGCGGAAAGAGCGTCTGAAGACCGAAACCATCGGCCGCACGCTCGGCGAGACCGTCGCCAAAGCCGACCTGAAGCCCGTCGCCGAGCCCAGCCTCGCCGTCCGCCGCGAGATCGTCCGCGCGCCGCTTCAGAAGTACGATGCCGAGAGGAGAGCGTGGGCACGCGAGGCCATTCGGAAAGTCGGCACGCGCAGCCTGCCGTTCCTCAAGCAGGTGGAGGCGTACAAGATACTCGCCGTCGAGTTACGCGGCGGCGATACGATTCCGCTGGAGGTCCAGGTTTTCCGGCTCTCGAAGGACGTGGCGATCGTCGGCCTGCCCGGCGAGGTTTTCGTCGACCTGGGCCTTGCCATCAAGAAGGCGTCGCCGTTTGCAACCACGCTCGTGATCGAACTTTGCCACGACGCCCCCGGCTACATCCCCACGAAGAAGGCGTTTGCCGAGGGCAGTTACGAGACCGTGAACTCTCGCATCGCCCCCGGCGGCGGCGAGATGATGGCCGACGCCGCCGCGCGCCTGCTCGAGGAACTCGCCGACGGCGCCCCGTGACGTCAGCCCTGCGGCTGACGACAGACATTCGTCACGAGCGCCGCCGACAGGGGATCGAAATCTTCCGGGCCGAAACCGAGGTGCAGCCGCCGGCGCCACCCCTCGGCATACTCGAACCGGCCCGACATCCGGCCGACCTGGCGGCTGAAATCCTCCATCGCCACGAGATACGAGTCCATGCCCTGGCTCCCGTCGAGCCACTCCTTCTGGCTCCGGTGGCAGGCGAGCATCGCGCGCTTGCGGTCGAGACCGGCGCTGATATCGACAAACAGGTCGGGGCGCACCATCTGCCGGAGCGGGTCACGGTTGCCGTGCGGCTGGGCGTGATAGACAGCCATGTCGCCCTCGACCGGTTCACGCGGCGGATCGGTCGGGAAGTTCCGCATCCCGCGACAGAACGCCGCCGTCACGGCCAGGCGTGCGGCGGCCTGGTGGTCCTCCATGTAATCGGTTGGCGACTGGACGAGGAGGATCTCGGGGGCGACCTGGCGCATGACGGCCGCCACCTTTGCCAGCAGCCCTTTCTCGTAAAAGATTTCAACGTCTGCGACCAGGCTCTCGTGATAGATGGCGCCCATGGAGGCGGCGGCTGCCATCGCCTCGTCGCGGCGAATCCGTACGATCTCATCCACGGGCAGCGTCGTCGTGCCGCACGAGCCGCTGGCGATGGCCAGATAGTGAATCTCGTAGCCGGCGTCGGCCAGGTGGACGAGGGTGCCGGCCATCAGGAATTCGATGTCGTCCGGATGGGCCGCGATGGCGAAGGCGCGGTGGGGCATAATCGATTCTCGGCCTGAGCAACGCGCCGGGCAAGCCCGGCGGCTAAGGGTGCCTTGCGCCCGATGGCGCCGCGGCCTTCGGCGCCACGGCGCCCGGCGCATCGGTCAATGCATGTCAGCCTCGCAGGCGCCGATCCCGCGGCGATAGAAGTTGAACTGCACGTTCGGATGATCCGCCAGAAGCGACATCGGCACCGACGTGTCGGGCATCTTCTTCGAGATCATCAGCGTCGTCAGGCGCATGCCGAACGGGTTGTCGTGGGTGCCCGCCTGCCAGATGGAGACCTTCTCGGCCTGCCAAGTCTCGACGGGCCCGACGCTCACGGCCTGGCTGGGCACGTTCTGGACGACGCCGCCGCCCGACGTGCGGGCGTTCTGAATCAGCGTGATGGGGTGCAGGTCCACGACGCGGGTGGTGAGTTTGCGGTACTCCTCTGGCGGAGGCGGTTCGTCGGTGTACGGGTCCTCGCGCCGTGGCGGATCGTTGAAGGCCCAGTGCTTGACCTCTCCCTGCCCGCCCTGCATACAGGCGCAGCGCACGCCCTGCCAACTGGCGATGTACTCGGCCGCGTCGGCCTTCGGGAAGTGCAGGTTGGTCTCCGGCATGCGAAGGTCGCTCCGGATGCGGTTGAAACACAGGTGGCGATCGGCCTTCGCAAAACTCAGCGGATGATCCCCGCCGACCTCTTTGCCGTCGATGACCCACTCGTCCATGCCCCAGAAGTGGGCGTTCGTAAGGTCGATCTCGAGTGCGTTGACGAGGTGGGCGACGAGCGGCAACTGCTCGGTCGGGCCGATGGGCCCGCAGATGCCGACAGGGCTGTCGGCAGTGGCCTCGCGCCACGACGTAATGTACTCGAGCGCCTCGGCCAGATAGAAGTCCTCGAGCGTGTCGTAAAACGCCACCGTGAAACCCGGGCGCGACAGGCCCGCCATGTCCTCGGCCGTCAGTCCGGCCGCATCGTCCAGAATCTCGCGGTCAAGTGTCGTGTAATCCCACCAGTCGGGCGCCACTTTGCTGAGAGGCCGCATGGGGTCCTCCTTCGAGTCTATCCTCCCTCTTCGACGGCACGCGCGACGAGGGCGTCGGCCCGTTCGTTGACGTGGAACTCTATCCAGGTGTAGCCTTTGTGGCGGTCGTCGGTCGACACCCCGGCCGGAACGATTTCGCCGACGTCGGCCGGGTCGGCGGGATTCAGGCCGTGGGCCGTTTCCCAGGCGTCGGGCATACCGTCGTTGTCGGCGTCGGACGGCGCCTTGCCCGGCGTGAGACCTTCCATCAGGCCGCCTTTCGGTTCGTGTCGGCCCCAGGAGCCGGTGCCCTTCTGGACCTCTTCGACCATGCGTTTGCCGACGGCATCGCGGGGGAAGCATCCAGCACGGACAAGGACGAGGCCGTATGCGTCTTTCGCGCCCTGGGTTTCGACGGCCGGCGCGGGCCAGGGTTTGGTGGCGTGCGGCTGGGCCTCGGATTTGGCTTGGCCGTCGATCCACGAGCACAGGTTGCCCTCATCGTACAGGTGCACGTTCGGCCGGTTGTAGAGGAGTTTGTCGAAGGGCCGGCCCTTCATGTGCTGATGCACGTTCGGGCCGCTTTTGAACGTGTTAGCCACCAGGTTCATCCGATACGGCTTGCCGGGGCGGCCGGGGTTGTTCTCCATACCGTGGAAGATAAACGGGAGCAGGAAGTTGTAGATAACGTTGTTGCGGTGGTCCACGAGTTCGCAGCCAATCAGGGGGGCCCGTTTCTGATGGTGCGCGAAGAGGTTGTGGTGGATCGTGATGTCGCGCGACGGGGCGTACGCCACGATCATGCCGTAGTTGTGCCGCCCCTTGACGTGGCCCGCCGGGTCCGACTCCTCGACGGCGCACCACTGGACGGTCACGTTGCTCGAGCCGCACAGGTCCACGTTCTCGTCGGAGCCCCACGAGCACGAGACGTGGTCGATGATGAGCCGGTCGGTCCGGGTAATCTGGAGGCAGTCGCCCGAGACGGACTTCCCCTTCACGGGGCGCGGCCGCACGCGAAGAAACCGGATGATGACGTTCGAGACGGGTGGCTCGATGCGGTACTTCGTTACGAGCATGCCCTCGATGGTGATGCCGGCGCCGGGGGCGGTCTGGCCGCAGATCGTCAGGTCCGGCTCGGTAATCGTCACGTTGCCGGGGATGACGCCGCTTACGTCGAAGACGACGATTCGGGGTCCCCTGGCCTGGACGGCGGCCTGAAGGCTGCCGGGTCCCTTGGCGCCCAGGTTCGTGACGTTGACGACGCGGCCGCCGCGCCCGCCGGTGGCGACGGCGCCGAAACCTTCGGCGCCCGGAAACGCCGGGAGCGTCGGCGCTGCTGCGGCAAGAAGGAGAGACGCGGACACTGGCAAAACACACAGCACAGCGAGGAACACGCGCCTGGCCACCATGAATCGACCTCCATGGTTCAGCGTCCCCACCGGCGCGGCCTGCGCGCCGAGGATCACTGCTTGAACGCATCGATCATCTTGCGGACGGGCTCGGGCTGCCAGTTCTTCGGCTGCGGTTCGTCGAGGTTCGTTTGGAGTTCCTCGAGCGTGGGCCGCTTGGACGGCACGCCGCCCGGCGGCACCTCGGCCCCGGCAACCCACACGATGGCGTTGAGCAGGATGCGGCGAAAGTCGTCGTGGGCAAGGTTCCAATGCCAGTGCAGGCCGGTGAAGCCGAAGCCGCGGCCGCCGCCGGGCCGCTCGCACGCCCACGCCACGTGTTCCGGCATGCCCATCCGGGCACGGGCGTGCGGGTTGCGAGAGCGGGTGTTATCAGGCGGAACCGCCGTCAGGATCGGCGTGACGCCCTTCATCGCCGGTTGGAACCGCATCTGGTAGTACCACTCGTCCTTGATGGTGAACGGCTTGACGCCGCGCGCGATCGGATGCTCCGGCAGGTGCTTGAAGTCGGCCACCCAGGTTGGGTTGAGCGACCAGCCGTTCTCATAGTAGCCGCCGATCCAGTCGAGCAGACGTTGGCCGGGCTGGCCTTTCGGCACGGCGGTGGCGTAATGCAGGCACGCCAGGCCCACGCCCTTCTTCATGAGCGCGTCGACCTGGTCGAGGTGTTTCATAACGACGTGGCCGCCCCCGCCGTCGCAGTTGATGACGATGGCGTCGGCGCCGTCGAAGGCGGCGGGGTCTTTCGGCCACCCGTTGCGGTGGATGACCGTCTGGATGCCGGGCACGTTCTCGCGGAGGCATCCGGCCAGGAGCACGTACCCGGCGTAGTGCTCGTGCGTTCCGTAGCCGTGGCTCGGGCGGCCGGCGACGAAGACGATCTTCCTGGCTCGCGGCGTGCCGGCGGCCTTCTGGCCGCTCTGCCCGGCCGCACAGGCGCCGGCCAACGCGCCGAGAAGCACAACTACCAGGAACCGGACCAGCGACAGGCGAATCGTAGGCATGGGTGTCATCGGCGGTTACTCCTCAATCGGGATCTGTAGTTCGGCCAGCGTTTTGCGCATCCACTCGAGCGACCGTTCGATCATCGGGCCGCCCTGTCCTTCGCACTCCATCGAGAGGACGCCGTCGTAGCCGTGGTCGCGGAGGACTTCGAGGCACAGGCGGATGTTGTCGGCATTGACGCCGTCGCCCAACGCGCACTGGCTGACGGCGATGCCCGTGTCGTGGCCGCGTGCGGCCGCCGCCAGCGATTCCGACACGTCCTTGATGTGCACGTGGTCCAGGCGGTCGATGAACCGCTGGAGGAACTCAGGCGGGTCGCGGCCGGCGATGAACGTGTTGCCCGTGTCCATGTTCATCCGCAGGTACGGGCTGTCTGAGAAGGCGAGCATCTCTTCCATCCGGTCGGGGTTGGTGGTGAAGTAGCCGTGCGGCTCGATGTTGATGGTGATCTGGTGGGCCTCGGCCACCTCGATGATCTGCTCGTAGCAACCGCGCATGATCTCCATGGCCTCGGCGTCTTCGAGGTCCGGCGGCGCGTGCAGGCCGTCGGTCGTATCGACGCGCGGACATCCGGCGAGTTTCGCCCACCGGATGGCGTTCAGCACGTACGGCACGCCGCGCACGGGGCCGTCTTTGCCGGAGAGCGGGTAAGCGGCGTCCACCTGCGAGAGCGCGACGCCGTAAGAGGCCATCTTCTTCCGCAGCAGGGCCGGGTCTTCGTACGTGGCGATGTGCGGCTGGTAGCCGAGGCCGTGGATCCAACTGACGCCGTCGATCAGGCCGCACTCGATCCAGCGGAGGCCGTTGGCCTTGGCCCACTGTAGGCACTTCTCGAAACTGAAATACGCCGTGTTGAATGCGTCGGTGTGAAAGCCGAGTTTCATGGTATCCTCCTCTCAACGGCACGCGGCGGGCAAGCCCGCCGGCTAACGGGCACTGCTACTTGCCGCGCGCAACAGGCGGCAGGCCGGCCGCCCAGGCCGTGGCGCGGCGAAAGAGTTCACCGACCTGCGGCGCGCTGAACGCCTTCACGTCATGGCCCAGCACACAGTGGAACACGCGTCCCTTGCCGCACGGCAGAACGAACGCTATCGGGTACACCTTCTTGTCCACCTTGGACCGCGCGGTGGCCAGGACGTGGATGGGGGTATCGCCCGCCAGACACGTGTAGAGTTCGTCATAGGTCTCGAACGGCTTCATGCCGCGCGTGATGGGGTGCTCGGCGTCGGCGATCTCGACGCGGAACGGCCCGCGCGGGTCGTGGCCGCGCAGTTTCGGGTCCCAGACGCGGCCGGCGATCTTGACGAACTCGGGCCAGTCCTGAAACGCGCCGCACCCGAAATGGACGACCACCAGCCCCTTGCCGCCCGTGACGAACCGCCGGAAGTTCTCGCGGGCAGCCGGCCCCGGGGCCGGCGCCTTCCAGTTCATCCAATGGTGGACGATGGCGGTGTAATCGTGGAGCCTGGGCGAGGCCAGGAAGTTCGGGTCCTCGACCACGTCGACGGCCAGGCGCGGGTCTTTCTCGATCGCCTCCTTGAGCACGGGCGTCGTCTGGCGCCACTTGTGGCCGGGGTAATCGATGCCCGTGACGATAAGGATGCGTGTGCCAGCCTTCCCGGTTTTTGCCGACGGTTTGACTTGCGGCATCGGCGGGCTGGAGTTGGGCTGGGGCTTGGCGCCGGCGGCGGCGGGCGGCGGGCTCTGGGCGTCGCTCTGCCACAGCCACAGTTCGCTGACCACGGCGTTGGCTCCTCCTTCACAGCGGAAGGCGACTCGGACGGCGCCGGCGGCGGAGAGCGCACGCGGAATCGGGAGCGTCTTCTCGGCAGGCTTCTCGTTCCGCGCCTGGCCGGCGGGCAGGGCCGTCTTGTCGAGCAACTTCGTAAACTGCCCCGACTTGCCCGCCGCCGCCCAGACCGACTCGGCCCGCGTGTCGTGGTCGTAATCCCACCACGTGAAGCCTATCTGGTACGCCCGTTTCGGGTCAAGGCCGGGCGCTTCGAACAGCACCTCGCGCCCGTCATACGCAACGGTGCCGAAACGGATGTCGGCGGCCCTCTCCGCGCCCGTCCACAGGTAGGCCGCGCCCGCGAGCAAGCGAAGCGTCGGCCCGCCTTTCACCCCGTCGGCCGTGTCGGGGCCGCAGTCAAGGTAGGCGGCCAGGCGGTATCCCTTGGGGGCGCGTTTGGCAAGTTCCTTCTTGATGGCGTCGCTTCGCTGCTTGTCGTGCGCGGGGACGGCAGCGGCGCTCGCGCCGCCGCGGCGTTTGGGCTTCATCGCGCCGGTGATTTTGCGGACGGCCAGTTCGGCTTCGGCCTTGACCTGGGAATCATCGAGGAACGATTTCGCCATCTCCAGCGCGGCGGGGCCGGGCACGTCCGCCAGGGCCGCCAGGAGCATCTTCTGCGCCTGGGCCGTCGTCGCGACGGGTCGAACCTGCTCGAGCATCTTCAGGCGTGCGGCTTTGTCCGGTGCCGACCGGGCCAGCCGCAGGTATCCCCGCAGGGCCAGGCTCCAGTGCTTGGCGTCCTTCGTGCCGGTTACGACGGTCAGCAAGTCGCCTGCCGCCGAGGCGTCGGGCCAGTTTGCGAGGGCGCGCACGGCAGCGTCGCGGAGGCGGGCGTCGGTGCCCGTCAGATACGGGCGGATGGCCGGCAGCGCCTCGGCGCCGCCGCAGGCGGCCAGCACACGCAGCAGCGCGGGCTTCGCCACGGCGGGCGCGGTTTGCATCGCCGCCACGACCGGATCGATTCTGTCGCCGGGACCGGCGAGACGGCCGCCTACCGCCAGGACGGCTTTCTCTGCGGCCGCCGTCTCGGCGGGTGCACGCGAAGCGGTCAGCAGGGCGACGAGTTTCGGATAGGCGCCGGCCTCGCCTGTGGCGGTCAGGGCGTCGAGCGCCGCCAGACGGACGCTCTCATTCTTGTCGGCCGCCGCCTGGAGCAGGGCGGGCGTGGCGCCGGGGCTTCGGCGTGCGGCGATGGCGCGGGCGGCCTCGACTCGCGTGGTCGGATCGCCCTTTGCGGCCATGTTGATGAGTCGTTTCTCGATGCCTTCGCCCGACAGGCGTTCCAGGCCCACGCGTGCCGCCTGCCCAACCGGGCCGCGCTCGCCGGCGGCCAGGCTCACAAGGCGCCCGACGTCCGACGCATCGCCCAACGCCGCCACCGTGTGGACGGCCGCCACGCGGACCGCCTCGTCCTTGGAATCGATGAACGTGGCCACGGCGTCCTTCGCCGAAGCGTCGTCGCGTGTGGCGAGCGAATCGAGCAGGAGCACCCGGCGACGGGCGTCCACGCGGCTGAGTTGCTCCACGATGGCAGTCGTGGCGGCCTTGCCGGGAGTCTGGACGAGCAAGTTCGCGGCGGCGGTCTGGAGCATGGGGTCCTCGCCGCCGAAGGCTTCGACGAGGAGCGGAGCCGCCTTGTTCGGACAGGCCCTGGCGAGGCCCGTGAGTGCGGCCAGGCGCCAGGATACACCCGCTTTCGATTGCCACAGGCGACGATAGATCGTCTCGGCGTCGGCCGCCTTGCCGGCGGCGGCCAGATGCTCGGCGCAGCGAAGGGCGGCATCGCGAACGACGGCAAGTTGTTTGGCGCCGGCTCCGGCCTGAGCCTTCCGGAGTGCCGCGGCGGCGTCGGCGGTGCCGATCTTGCCGAGTGTCACGGCTGCCGCAGCCGCCACGTTGGAGTCGGAACTCCGAAGCAATCTCGCGAGGGCATCCGTGACTTTCGCGTCGCGTCGGACGCCGAGCGAATTGATGACGCCGACGAGTGGGCGGCCTTTGAGGCGTGCCAGCGCCGCCCGAAGCGCCTCGGCCGCCGCCTCGCCGGGAATCGTTTCGAGTGTGCGGCGGGCCATGTCGGCCGTCTCGGCGGTATCGAGCATTCCGGCGAGCAGTGGCACGTGGGTCTCGGCGCCGAGGACCTGGAACTGCTGGCAGGCGAACCGCTTGGCGGCGAGGGTGGCCTTGGCGTCGGTGAGGACGGCGGCCAGGCGCTGGGCCATCTTGCGGCCCTGCTTGGGATCGGCGGTGGCGCGCACTATCGCCAGTTCGAGCATTGCGAGCGGCCGGCGATTCTGGCCGTACTCGTAGGCCTTGAGTTGCTCGAAGGCCTTCTCGACCGACGTCTGTGCCAGCGGCTGTCCGGCCCAGGCCGGGCAGACGAAGCAGGCGAAGGCGAGAACAGCAGCAAGTGCAATGACATGCTTCATGACGTTGACCTCTAAAGTTGCGGCGTCCGGTTACATGGTCCACGGCGGGCGCATCGGCCGGCTGAGCATACGGTTGGCCGCGTCGTCGTTCTCAAAGCGTTCGGTCTGCCAGTTCCAGGTGACCTTGCGGCCGAGGCGCGTGGCGATGTCCGAGACAACCGTGAGGGTAGTGGCGGCGTGGCCGGCCTCGACGGTCGCGACGGGGTCGCGGCGCGTCTCGATGCACTCCAGCCAGTTGCCGTGATGGCTGCCCGAGACGACCAGGTGCTCTTCGCCGGGCTTGATCGTGGCTTTGAGGAGCGAGGCCGGCTCGGCCTGGATGCCGCCACGGCTGACGTGCACCCAACCCTTATCGCCGATGAAGCGGCAGCCCTGCTTGTGGTGCTTGTTGTCGGAGAAACTGAGGGTGAGGCCGTCGGGGGTCCTGGCCTTGACCTGCCACGTGATGGACGTGTTGGCGAGGCCCTCCTCGGGGAAGACGGCGGCGCCTTCGATCTCGAGCGGCTTTTCGCCAAGGCTCGGTGCGCCCCAGAGGGCGATATCGACGTGGTGGACGCCCCACGATTGGATCCACCCGACGCAGTAATCGTAGATGAAGTACCAGTTGTAGGAGCACTTCAGATCGTTATACGGCGTGTATTTGGCGGGCCCCAGCCACATGTCGTAATCCAGACCGGGCGGGACGGGTTTCGGCTGGGCCGTCGGAAGGGCACGGCCGCCGGGTACGCCCACCTCGACCGTGTGGACGCGGCCGAGGTATCCGTTGCGTGCCAGTTCGCAGGCGAATCGGAAGTTGCGGCTGGAGCGCTGCTGGGTGCCGATCTGGAACACGCGGCTGTAGCGTCGGACGGCGTCGCAGAGGGCCCGGCCTTCGGCCACCGTCAGCGAGAGGGCCTTCTCACAATAGATGTCCTTTCCGGCGGCGGCGGCCGCGGCGGCGTGCAGGGGGTGCCAGTTCTCCGGCGAGGCGATGATGACGGCATCGATGTCCGGCCGCGCGAGGATCTCACGGAAATCGCTCGTCGCGAGGCATCCTTTATACTCGCCTTTGCCGGCCAGGTCGGCGTATCGGCCCTCGGCCCGTTTGCGGGCGGCGTCGCGTTTGCTCTGGAACGGGTCGCAGACGGCCAGGATTTGCGCATCGCCCCGGTGCAGCATTGCGTTGACGTGGCTCGTCCCACGTCCGCCGACGCCGATAGACCCGATGGCGATTCGCTCGCTCGGCGGCGCGCGGTCGCCCGCTCCAAAGACCGACGCGGGCACGACGTATGGGGCCGCCAGCGCGGCCGCAGCGCCGGCGAGGAACTTCCGGCGCGACACGCGGCAAGCATCAGAGGATTGCCCGAAGGAAGAGACTGGCGGAACGGGCTCAGCCATGTCCGGACTCCTTTCAGCGGTAGTGTGCCAGGGTACGTGTTTAGCGTGTCATTCCGAGCGAGCGAAGCGAGTCGAGGAATCTCGCCGTTATCCGTGTCCGGACGACGAGATTTCTCCGCTCGCCCTCACCTTTGGCGAGGGCTCGGTCGAAATGACATCGCTTCGAGAGCACGCCAAACACGTACGTGTCAGGTTAGTCTGAATACCCGAATTGGCCCGGCGATGCAATCGGTTTGATGGAGAGGATTTCCGCCTGCGGACGACAACCGCAGGGGAGGCTCCGCCGCTCGCACACGCAAGCGTGCGCGGCGGGTGTCCCCACCCGCCGCGCAGAAGAGCGGGTTCTCCCGCGCCGGAGCGGCCATAGCGCGGCGAGACCTGATTGGGCTCGTAGCCCAAGGGGTTGCGCCGCTTACTTACGTGCGCGGCTAGTTTTCTCACGTGGGTGGTCGGGCGCGAGTGTAACTAGGCGCGAGTGTAACTAGCCGCGAGCGTAAGCGAGCGGGTGCCGTTCTCGCCACAGCAAAAGATTTACGTAAGACCGCTTAGCGTTTGCGTGAAGCCGCGTCCGGGTCCTGGTCCGGCACCTTGAACTGTTGGCGCAAGCGTTTGAGTTCCTTGTGGAGGCGGGCCTGCACGTCGGCATACTTGGGGTCGCCGTAGAAGTTGCGGTTCTCGCCGGGGTTCGCCTTGAGGTCAATGAGTTCCCATTCGTCCACGTCCTTCTCGTAGAAGTGGATGAGTTTGTAGCGGCGGTCGGCCACGCCGTAGTGTCGGCGGACGCGGTGGGCGCCGGGGAACTCGTAGTAATGGTAGTAGAACGTCTTGCGCCAATCGTCGGGCGTGTGGCCTTTGAGCAGCGGCAGGATGGAGCGGCCGTGCATGTCGTCCGGAATCTCGGCCCCGGCCGCGTCGAGGAACGTCTCGGCAAAGTCGAGGGGCGAGACGATGTCGGAGTTGACGCTGCCGGGCTTGATGACGCCGGGCCAGCGGACCAGCAGCGCCGTCCGGAGCGACTCTTCGTAGATCCATCGCTTGTCGAACCAGCCGTGCTCGCCGAGGTAGAAGCCCTGGTCGGAGGAGTAGATGACGATGGTGTTGGCGGCGAGGCCGCTGGAGTCGAGGTAGTCCAGGACGCGGCCGAGGTTGTCGTCGACCGAGGCGATGCACCGCAGGTAATCCTTCATATACCGCTGGTATTTCCAGCGGACGAGGTCTTTGCCCTGGAGTTTGGCTTCCTCGAACTTCTTGTTTTTCGGGCCGTAGGCGGCGTCCCACGGCTTGCGCTGCTCGGGCGTCAGGCCGCGCTGGGGCGTCAACTTCAGGTCGTTCCGGTTCATCGTCTTGGAGATCGTCATGTCCTGGGTTTTGACGGCTGTGGGCCGGCCTTCGTAACCCTCGAAGAGGGAATCGGGTTCGGGGATGGTGACGTCGTCGTACATGGCGAGGTGTTTCGGGTCCGGCTGCCAGTTGCGGTGCGGGGCCTTGTGCTGATACATGAGCATAAACGGCTTGGATTTGTCGCGGCCGCTCTTGAGCCACCCCAGCGCCAGGTCGGTGATGATGTCGGTGGTGTATCCGGTGTGCTTGACGGGCTGTTCGTGTCCGATCTTTCGCATGGGCGGGTTGTAGTACGGCCCCTGGCCGATGAGGATTTCGTAGTAATCGAACCCCTGGGGGTTGAGTTTGCGGCCGAGATGGTACTTGCCGATGATGGCCGTCTGGTAGCCGGCCTTCTGCAGGAGTTTCGGGAACGTCTGCTGGGCAACGTCGAACTGGAGGCCGTTTCGCCAGAAACCGTTCACGTGGCTGTACTTGCCGGTCATGACGACGGCGCGCATGGGTCCGCAGATGGAGTTGGTGACGTAGCACTCATCGAACCGCATGCCCTCGCGTCCAAGACGGTCGATGTTGGGCGTCTTATTGACCTTCGACCCGTACGCGCTGATCGCCTGGTAGGCGTGGTCGTCGCTATAGACGAAGATGACGTTGGGCCTGGCGGCGGGCGCGGCAGACGCCCGTCGGACGCCGGGACTACAGGCCGGGACCGCCAAGGCTGCTGCGCCCAGACCAACCGTTCTCAGGAACTCGCGTCGGCTGACTCCGTGTTTCATCTGATGCCTCCTTACCGTGTGATGCTGTCGTTGTGCCTCTCGCCTTGTGCGGCGCGGCCGGGCGGCCGAAGCGCCGCGCGGTATCGCTCAGGGTACCGGCACCAGTGTAGTAAGAATCCGGCGTAATGCCAGCGTACTTTGGGTTTTCCGCGGCCGTGGGGGACCGCCGCAAACCCGGGCCCAAGCCCAAATGAGAGAGATAAGTTGTGTGTCACCGATGGTGCCCGGGAAAGGATCTCGCCGTCGGCGTCGAGTTCACAGTGAAGGCCAAAGGGGCGCCCGCAGGCGGCGATCGAGAAGTTAATCTGAATGATGCGGATTAGGCGGTTGTGTTGGTGATTGTCTCGATCATGGCCCAGAAGTTTTCAAGTGGCGTGTCGAGTTGGACATGGTGCACGGGCCCGATGATCAGGCCGCCCGAGCGTCCGACCGTTTCCAGCCGGTGCCTAACTTCGCGGCGAACGTCGTCCGGCGTGCCGAACGGGAGGGTGTGCTGCTCGTCGATGGTCCCCCAGAAGCACAGGCGGTCGCCGAACGCCTTCTTGATTTCGGCCGGGTCCATGCACTGGGGTTGAACGGGGTTGAGAACGTCCACGCCGATTTCAACGAGGTCGCCGATGACGAGTTGGAGGTTCCCGCACGAGTGATAGGCCACCTTGAGGTCAGGATTGATGTCTTTGATGGTGCCAATGAGGTCCGCCATGCGGGGCTTGAGGAATCGCCGCCACACCTCCGGCGAGATCAGCATGCCTTGCTGAGATCCGATATCATCCCCCGTCCATATCATGTCCACGCCCATCTCCGTCAGCCGCTGCGCGGCGCGGAGGTGGTAACGATACGGCACGTCGAGGATGCGATCGGCGCGCTGGGGGTCGAGAACCATGTCCATCATTAGTTGTTCCAGGCCGCGCAGGGCCCAGGCCGTCTCGAAAATGGTGCACACGGTGACCCCGACGATGAAATACTCGTCCTTGAACTTGGCGAGCGTCCACTCCGCCTCTCGATACAGGTCGGGACGGTTCGGATCAGGCGGAACGTAGCGATCCAGTGCATCGTCCTCGGCAAGGGGATGCGCGACGATCTCGGTATAGACCCCGTTTCCGAATCGGGTTTCGTATTCCTGTACCCGCCATCCTACGCCCCATTCATCGGTATATGTGGCGCCGGGCCGGCATTGCTGGTAGTACGAATTCGCCCATCCGACGGAGGTCAGCAGCATATCTTCGCCGAGCGTTCGCTCCAGTTCATAGGTGTTGCCCCCTCCGTGAGGGTTATGGATTGTTCGGGAAGCGCTTCCGATGGTACTCCGGACCCGTGTGGCGAACTCGGGTGTGAAGCTGATTTGCATGGGGCACCGGTCAGGTTCTTCGTGATTCAGTGCCACTCGCACTCTGTCTCTGTGTCGCATCGTCTCGCCTTTCTCGTTCACCGCCGGCAGCGCGGATGCTCAGCACATTGGCCGCAGCCACGAAGTGCCGCTTGCCCGGTTCGCGGGCGTTGGTAGCGTCGAGGCGGTCGATACCGGCCCACCGCCGGCAACGCGAGCGTCGCGGGTTCCGGGATCAGGACGAGTTGGCCGCCGCCGTGCATCTGGAAGTCGTTGGTGAAGACCTCGCCACGTGGGGAGGTGCCGGGCCAGGCGCCACAAGCAGGGTCGCGCTCGCCGGGCCTTGTATCTTGGAAATCTCAAGTCAGGTTAAGAGGGCATCTACCATCGTCCAATACTCCGAGTTCCGGAAGAACGGCTGGATGTCCTGCTGAGTCACGATTCTGCCTGTGATTATCTGTGGCCATCTCTTGCGTCTTGGGCGACTTCCAGGTCAACGTCGAAGTAGAACGCGGACAGCGGCCTGCCCGAAGCCGGCTCCTTGTTGTCCAGTCTCACCAGGGCATGGTGCAAGCCCTTCTCCCGCCCGGCCGTCGAGACCGTGCAGGTCACAGTCTGCGCCTGATCATCTCTGAGGACCGCGACATTCAACCAATCGGGAATCTTCGACGTCACCTTCCAGGCCGGCAGAGCGTTCGTCCCCTTGTCGGTGATCTGTATCGTCTTTGAGAGACTCCGGGGCGTCGTGCCGTCGCCGGTGCGGAAGGTCACCAGGTACGAATCCGCCGAAATGACAGGCGGGGTCGGGAAGACGTTATTCTTGGAAATGCGGAACATGGCGACGTCATTTGGGGGGACCTTGACGGAAAGGCCGCCGGCATGAGGCCCAGTGGTCTCGTGCTTCCACAGGTTGCGGGCGTACAGTTCGGCCTTCTCGTTGAGGCCGACATCCACCCACTTGATCTGCACGTCGGCGGGCTCGGTCCCCTGGTTGAATGCGAGTATGGCCTGGCTGCCGTCATACAGGGGTTTGCCGGCCCAGATGCTTACCTTCCCGTCCTTGCGCAGGACGTATCCCTGTTTTCCCAACGGATCCTGATTGACGGCGATGGCCTCCAGGTT